>Ga0105164_10002794_pt1 | contig 10745 bp, 9 predicted proteins | sample VDWuncwatermetaG_FD_89674 | JGI IMG/M metagenome (GOLD analysis project Ga0105164, IMG submission 89674) | Wastewater microbial communities from Netherlands to study Microbial Dark Matter (Phase II) - VDW unchlorinated drinking water | ecosystem: Environmental > Aquatic > Freshwater > Drinking... | reverse complement strand
GTCATTTCATTCGTTAGATTTTTTTCGGGATTCAGCAGGATGACGGGCACCTGCTTCTTTTTTAAGGATTCCTGAATATAGGCATAGCGATCCAGTTCGTTAAGCTCAGTTTCCGAATAATGCAGACTGAGTTTGGCTTTGCTGAGAGCTTCGGCCACGCCTATTTGCCGCGCAACTTCGGGTGAGGCCAAGAGCAAGACCACCGGGTACAGCTCAAGCCGCATGAGTACGCGCAAATTATAAAGCACGCCATCAAGTTCCTCGCGTAAAACACCTTCGTCGGCGGCAATAATGGCAAAGTGATCCTTATTGGAAAATAATTTGAGATAAATTTCTGCATCTCTGGCATGGCCAAGCGAATCAACCAGACGCAAAAGCAAGTCTTGGGGTTTAAGCGTTCTTTTTATGGGCAAGGTATCGTTGGTCATAGTTAAGAGACTCTACACAAAAAGTTCTGATAAAAGGCACTGGCAATTTGCAAATCAGCAATCTGCACAAATTCATTGGGCGCATGAGCCTGCGTCACACTGCCTGGACCAAAAACGACAGCATTGACGCCCAAATCAGAGAAGAGGGCTGTTTCTGTCCAAAAGTTAAGCGGCGTCTGTCTGGCAAAATGATTCTCAAAGGTATTTTTAAAAGCTGAAACATCGCGCGTAGCAAAAGCCGGGCCTGCAAAAATCTGTAAAAGCGTCTGAGAAAAATTCTTTGTTTTAAGAGCAGCCTGAGCGGCTCTAAAAAACTCGGAGATATCCATAACCGGTGGTGGCCTTAAGGAGGCTTCCAAGGTGGCTCGTGTTGGCACCACATTGGCAGCGACGCCGCCACTGATTTTCCCAATATTCAGACACAAGCCAAAAAATGGTGCCGTCCCAACGGAGAGAAAGTCTTTGGCCACATCATCTAAAATCGTCGCCATGCGGCAAATATTGATGAGGGGATTTTGCATCTCATCAGCCCTCGATGAATGGCCGCCTGGTCCCTCGTCCGTTAGACGAAATTTAATATACCCACGGTGGGCCACACCCAGTGCCAAATCTGTCGGCTCACACACGATCGCCTCACGAATTTCTTTAGCCTCAGGCGTTTGTAAAAAGGCCCTGATACAACAACTTCCGGCATTTTCTTCATCGCCGGAGAAAAGCAAAACGGCATTTTGCGGCCGATGCTGATTCAGTAAATCCAGCAAAATGGCGATATTACCCTTCGTATCAGCGGCACCAAGACCATAGGCTTTTTCACCAACAACAGTCAGCTCAAGAGGCGGATGCGTCCAGCCCTCCGTGATGGGAACGGTATCGACATGGACATTGATGCAGCGTCTAGGCTCGCCGTAAAAAGCCGCCACATAACCATGTTTGCCAGGTTCAACAATCACGTGTTCCAGACGATCAGGACGCCCAGGCTGGTCACGCGAAAGTTCCGCGACTAAATAAGCCAAAAGCTCACTATCGCCGCCAGGCGGATTGCGAGTGTCAAAGGAGACCAAGCGAGAAAGATAATCTAAGGTTCTCATACGTATAAAAAAGCCTTGCGCAATTTAAGTTGAGTGGGCGTTGGTTTTTTCGCTTCGACGATAGCCTTGTTATAAACTTCATTTTTGACAAGAGGGATAACTGCCTCACGCACTCGGCCATAACGACAAAACAACACTTTGACGTTTGAGTGCTTTAAACAGGCGTCCAAGTCTTTATCGGATTCGGCTCTCCGCCCATTCAAGGCCAGAATTTCATCGCCAGGAACGAGCGCGCTGTCGTAGGCAGGTGAATCTTCACTGATCCTCAGCACCGTCAGTTTCCCATCACGCTTGCCCAAAATAACCCCTAAGTAATAGGGGAAAGTTTTCGGATTATCGTTGAGTTCCAAACCAACAGCCGCCAGCTCACTTTTCCAATCAACAGGCTTCACACCATCAATATAATCAGCCAGAAACCGGGTGGCCGCTTTGCCAAGTTCACGCGTCAAAAGCGCGTCAAATTCGGTGCGTGAAAAACCACGATCCGGCCTCGCTTCAAACTGTTTATGCAAACCGCGCATGACATCATCTAACGAACGTTTGCCACCGGAAGCTTTGAGAATATGCCAATCCAGGAGCATCATGATGAGGCCCCCTTTGAGATAATAACTCACCACGGTGTTCATTTGATTTTCGTGCGGTTTGTAAAAGCGTGTCCACGCGTCAAAGCTGGAGTCTGACAGTGTGTTGACGCGATTGGCCCGCTGGTTCTCCAACTTATTGAGATTCTCCGTGATGAGAGCCAGGTATTGTTCCCGCGTATAAAGGCCGGCTCTTAGCAAAACATGATCATCATAATAACTGGTCACACCTTCCGCGATCCACAACTCCCGCGTGTAAACTTCTTTGGTGTAATCAAAAGGGCCCAAGGCTTCCGGGCGAATGCGCTTCACATTCCAGAGATGGAAATGCTCATGGGCCAGCAGTGAGAGAAACCGTCGGTATTCCTTTTTATCACCCAAGATCGATCCATCAAAAATGTTTGTCGAGCTGTCACGATGTTCAAGACCGCCATATTGGCCTCTCACGAACAAAACCTGGAACACGTAACGATGATTCGGATTCCCTTTAAAGATTCCCATCTCCGCCCTAACAATTTTCGCAACATCTTTAGCCAGTTCGTCATAATCGAGCGGCGAATCACCCCAAATGGCTAACTGATAAGCGGTCTTGCCAACATGAAATTGACGCACTTCCAGATTTTTAGCGACAAGCAAAGGCGCGTCATAGAGCGCGTCATAATTAGCGAAGACACCTCCTTTTGGCAGGGCTTGTGCTAGCGTCCAGCCCTTTGGAGGCTTGATTGTCAACGTCACGCTGTCTGTTAAATGGCCATCGGGATAAGGCAAGATAGCTGGCAAATTGGCAAAAGCCATTTCGTCATCAGCATAACCCTGACGAACGTTCAGGCTGTAAGCATAAAATCGATACGTGACAGTCATTGACGAATGCCCCTTCGTACTTATCTGCCAGCAGCTTTTATTGAGCTTGGTCCAGGAAAGTGCCTGGCCAGAGGCCTGCGCCGAGAAGTCTTCTACATCGGCTGCAAAATCACGAATGAGATAACTCCCAGGCACCCAAGCTGGAAACACCAGTGAGAAAGAGTCTTGGTTAATGTTTGAGTACCGACACGTAACAGTAAAATAACGCGTATGGGGGCGCGTCAAATCAAGAGAGATAACATGTTTCATCATTTGGCCTCAGATTCCTGCAAAGCGGGCTTTCTGTCACGCGATTTCTCTTTCTTTGACATTGCCATAGAGCAGTTTTATTGAACGTCATGCCGAAGCCGCGTCCCCAATCTCTGGTCCTTCTCGTTCTGTCAGCTCTCATGCTGCTTTTTTTGACTTACTTTGCCTACGACCGTTTTTTGCGCAGCCCCAAAACGCCAACAACCCAGAGTGCCACACCATGACTTTTGAAACCTCAGAAAAGTTGTTTGCCGAAGCCAAACGTCACATTCCAGGCGGAGTTAACAGTCCCGTGCGCTCGTTTCGCTCCGTCGGTGGCACACCGCCTTTTATTGTCAGAGCGAAAGGGGCGCACGTATTCGATGCCGATGGCAATGATTACATCGACTATGTCGGCAGTTGGGGCCCAGCAATTTTGGGCCATGCCCCGCCAGCCATTTTGAACGAACTCAATCAGGCCATGAAGGCCGGTCTCAGTTTTGGCGCGCCCACGCCAAAAGAAATTGAGCTCGCCCGCCTGATCAAAAAAGCCCTTTCCTCTATCGAGCTGGTCCGCTTTGTGAATTCGGGCACAGAAGCCACCATGTCCGCCATTCGCGTGGCTAGAGGGTTTACGGGTCGCAATAAAGTCATCAAGTTTGATGGCTGCTACCATGGCCATGCTGATTTTCTTTTAGTCAAAGCCGGTTCAGGCGCGGCCACTTGCGGTATTCCCGACAGCTTGGGCGTTCCCGCCTCGTTCACAGAACACACGCTCGTGGCGAACTACAATAACCTAGCCTCAGTTGAAGCCTTGTTTGCCGCCAATAAAAAAGACATCGCCTGCCTCATCGTCGAGCCCGTCATTGGCAACATGGGTTGTATTCCGCCAGCCCCCGGATTTTTAGAGGGCCTCAGAAAAATCTGCGATGCCGAAGGCACCATTTTAATCTTCGATGAAGTCATGACAGGTTTTCGTGTGGGATTTTCGGGTGCGCAAGGCTTGTATAACATCAAACCCGATTTGACGACGCTGGGCAAAATCATTGGCGGCGGACTCCCTGTTGGCGCTTATGGCGGCCGCAAAGACATCATGGAAATGGTCGCACCCGTTGGCGGAGTCTATCAGGCGGGAACGTTATCGGGAAATCCACTTGCTATGGTGGCCGGGCTCAAAACTTTGGAAGCTCTTGAAGAGGCCCGCATCTATCCCCACTTGGAAACCCTTGGTCACTTTTTGGAAAATGGCTTTAAGGCCTCAGCCAAACAGCATGGCATTCCTCTCGTGGTTAACCGCGTGGGCTCGATGTTCTCTTTTTTCTTCACGGACAAACCCGTCACCGATGCAGCCTCTGCCCGCGCCGCCGATGCGGACAAGTTCAAAACTGTGTTTCAATTTTTACTCGCCCATGGCGTTTATCTTGCACCCAGCCCATTCGAAGCGGGGTTTCTCTCGCTCGCGCATCAACGCAGCGATATCGAAGAAACCGTTCAGCTCTTTGATGAAGCATTGAAGTTGGTGTAATCCTCACAACAAAGCAATGGATAACTTTTTTACCTTTCTTAAATAATCATTATTTTTTAGCATGTTAAAATATTTCCTGAAATTATAAAAACAAAATTCTTGCATCTATCTGTTTTAAAACATTTTTTCTCACTTTATCCCCATTCGAAAAAAAACTTTTCCACAACAAGACAATTACCTATTTTATATATTAATAACATATACTTAGGTAATAATTTGCGTTTATAAAGATCCCCTTGACGGCTTCTGCCATTCCCCATTAAAGTCCCATAAAGTGGTAAAAAGTGGGAGAGTCTCCCTAACTGGATTGGATTAAGGGCAAAATATGTTTCGCGGCCGATTTGAACATTCCATCGATGCTAAAGGCCGCGTGTCGATCCCTTCCCGTTTTCGCGAGATTTTGGTGGCATCTAGCGACGAGCGACTCATTGTCACAAACTTCGATAACTGTCTCTGGGCTTACACAGTTCCAGAATGGCAGGAAATTGAAGCCAAAGTCGCCGCTCTGCCGCAGTTCAAGCCTGAGGTGAAGGCGTTGCAACGCGTGTTCATCTCGGCGGCTACAGAATGCGCTCTGGACAAACAGGGACGCATTCTCATTCCACCCACGCTGCGTGACTACGCCGGCATCTCGGGCGATTTAGTTTTTGTCGGGATGACCAAACGTATTGAGATTTGGTCTAAGGATCGTTGGAATCAGGTTTTTGCAGCCAGTGTCACCGACATCGAAGGCATGGCTGATAAGTTGGGCGAACTCGGATTGTAGAAAGGGAATTTTATGGAAGTGACGCGCGTTGCTGATATTTCGATTCTCCATCTCTTTGGTGAAATCTCATTTTTGGAGATGAACCGCATCGAAAAAACTTTGACCAGTCTGCGCCGCGCCAACTTCAACAAAGTTCTGCTCGACATGAGTTCGGTCGATCACGTGCACTACATGATCATCAAGCGCATCGTTGAGAATGCTCTCGAGCTGCGTGGCCGCAGAGGCGATATCAAAATCACCGGTCTCAACGACGACACACGCCAAATCATGCGTTTCACGGGAGCGGATCAATATCTACAAGATTATGCAACGATCTCGGAGGCGATTTTGAGCTTCTTGAAGAAATCAGCCGATACCACCTTGCTGCAGTGAGTGAATTGTTAAACGAAAATGCAAACGGGCACATTCCCGTTTTGCTGAATGAAGTTTTAGAGGGGCTCGCCATCAAACCCGATGGCACGTACTTGGATGTAACAGGTGGGCGCGGTGGACATTCTGCCGCCATACTGGCCCGCTTGAACGATCAGGGCCGACTGTTCATTACAGATCGGCATGAGCCGGCTGCGAAAATTTTAACAACGCGCTTCAAGGACGATGCGCGTGTCAGGGTGTTGCACCAGAGGTTTTCTCAGGTCTTTAGCAATTTGGATTATCCGTTCGATGGCATCCTGGGCGATTTGGGGATTTCGTCGCCTCAGCTAGACGATATTGATCTCGGCATTGGTTTCCAGGCGAGCGAAGCGCCGCTAGATATGCGACTTGATCAAACCGGTGAAACGGCCGCTGATCTTTTGGCCGAATGGGCAGAAGACGATCTGGCTAGGATTTTTTATATTTACGGTGGTGAGAGAGGATCTAGAAAAATCGCCAGAGCCATCGTGCATGACAGAAGTGCAAGGCCATTTCTCAAAACAGGTGATTTGAGCGGACTTTGCGAGAGAGTTTTAGGCAAGTTTTACCGAGGCCGCAAAATTCATCCGGCCACAAAAGTGTTTCAAGCCCTGCGTATTGCCGTCAATGACGAAATGGGAGAGCTAGAGGCATTTTTAGACAAGGCGCCGCAAAGTTTAGCGCCTGGTGGCCGCCTGGCTGTGATTAGTTTTCATGAAGGTGAAGATAGACCAGTGAAAACGGCATTTAGAAAGTTGGCACAGGAAGACGCTTTTCGCTTGGTGGTCAAAAAAGTCATCACCCCGAGCGAGGCTGAATGCGCAGAGAATCCCAGAGCCCGCAGCGCGAAACTGAGGGTTTTGGAGAGAGATGTTGAAGCGTCCCAAAACGGCTCAGCGGCAAGGCGCCTGTGAGTCGCGACTGAGGCGTACATAGATGTACGTCGCAGGGAGTCGGCGAAGCAGGCAACACCGCCGATGACCGTTTTGGGACGCTTAAGAGCTACTAAGGAGCATGGCACCCACAGGGATGCCCCGAGCCGCTGACCCACAACTGCCCGGGGCATCCCGCCTTGCTAAAAGGATTTTTATGAACCGAATTGCTGCTGGTTACCCGATCGGAAATCCCGCCATCACGCGGCAACGTGCCTTCACCAAGGCTGATTCGCTACGTGATCAAATTTTATTTAAGCTTTTGGCTCTCGTCATTTTCGCTGTGCTCCTGTGTTTGGTTTACACGGGATCTCGTGTTCAGATAGTTTCCCTAGGTTACTCCATCAATGCGCTTAAAAATGAAGAAGTCGCTCTCAACAATGAAACCAAAAAGTTAAGAACTGAGCTTGCCCTACTCAAATCACCTGAAAGACTGAATGCCTTTGCTCAGACACGCTTAAACATGGCCATACCCTCTCCCGAACGTATTCAGAAAGTGGTGAGCCACTGAACCACAAACTTGAAATAGCTTCCCTATGAGCGCTGCTTATAACACGACCGACGCGCCCGATTCCGATGCTTTAAGAAAAAAATACCGCGGCAATATCTTGTTCGTGCAGATTTTTTTTGGTGTCTTTGCGATCCTTGTTTTCTTTCGTGCCTATCAACTGCAAATTCTGGGCAATGCCCGCCTGAACCACTTAACTGACACGCAATACAAAGCTAAATTTGTCGTCAATCCCAAGCGTGGCTCCATTTTTGACCGCAACGGGCAACCTTTGGCTGTTGATATAGAGGTTTCCTCTGTCGCTATTCACCCTCATCAAATCACTGACCCTGCCGGTGTCAAAAGTCTCTTGCTCAAACAAACGGGTGCCAGCTCAAGTTTGATTGACAAGAAACTAGCTTCCACAAAAAAATTTGAATTTATTGAGCGCCGCTTGCCGCAGGAAAATGGCAACATTATCGATCAAGCTGATCTCAAAGGCATTCAGGTCCTGAGTGAATACCTGCGTTATTATCCCAATCAGGAAATGGCCGGACAACTTCTGGGAGCTGTGGGTTTGGATGCCAAAGCTCTCGGCGGTTTGGAACTCAGCTACGACAAAACCTTACGCACCCATTCAACCAAAAAAAATGCAGAGAAAGACGCACGCGGCCGCCTCTTTTCGCCCCTCATTAACGATGAAGAAATCTATCACGATTTAACCCTCACCATCGACACAACTATCCAACACATTACCGAAGCCGCTCTGAACGAAGCTGGCGTCAAACACAATGCTAAAAGTGGCTTTGCCATCGTCATGGATCCAGCCACTGGCGAAGTGCTGGCGATGGCTAACTACCCCCCATTTAACCCCAATCACTTCGGTGATTACCCAATGGAGCACTGGAAAAATCATGCCCTGCTTGATGTTTATGAACCCGGTTCGACCTTCAAAACCATGCTCATGGGTGCAGCCTTGGGCACAGGCAAAGTCAAAGCCACTGATACCTTCAATTGCGAAGGTGGCAATTTTGCCATTGGCCGCGACACAATTCATGACCATGGCAGTGGCTACGGTATGCTGGATGCCAAAACCATTTTGCAAGTTTCATCGAACATCGGCGTGACAAAAATTGCCATGAAAATTGGACCCAAACCTTTCTATGATTTTCTCACCCATATGGGTTTTGGCCAATCGACAAAAATAGGTTTTATCGGGGAAGGCGCCGGATCTTTGCATCATTACAAAGCCTGGAAACCCATTGAATTCAGCAACATTTCTTTTGGTCAAGGTGTGAGCGTAACAGGTATTCAATTAATAAGCGCCTATGCAGCCATTGCCAATGGAGGTATGCATCGCCAACCCCTCCTCGTCAAACGCATCGAAAGTTCAGATGGAAATACCATTACGGAAAACCGCGCTAAAGAGCTGGGCCGCATTCTAGCTGAGAATCAAGCCGCCATCTTGAGTGACATGCTGCATTCTGTAACACAAACAGGAGGAACGGCACCGGCCGCGCATGTGGAAGGCTACCTCAGCGCTGGCAAAACGGGAACGGCCCAAAAGTTTGATCCCCTGACCCGCTCTTATGCGGCTCACGATTATGTCTCCAGCTTCATCGGCTTTGCACCAGCCAAAGCCCCGACCCTCGCCATTTATGTCGTCTTTGATACGCCCAGAAAAAACGGCTACTTCGGTGGCGCCACAGCGGCTCCTGTGTTTAAAACCATCGCTGCAAAAACTCTCGCCTATCGTGGCGTCGTTCCCACAGAACCCCTACAGCCTGGGAAAATTGGCCAGCAAGACGCTGGCACAAAAGAGTCACTTGCTAAAAAACTCTCGCCAACACAGTTACGTGAGCAACATGCCCAAATGGCTCTTGCCGCTATCGAGAGCCAGCAGGTCCCCGATTTGCGAGGGCTCAGCCTGAGAAAAGTTTTGCAAATCACCAATACACAGAATATCGAATTGCAACTCAAAGGCAGTGGCATCGTGGTGCGTCAGGATCCACCAGCCGGAAGTCGGCTCAGTCATGTCAAAATGCTGACTTTGGAATTGGCTGAAGGAACTTAAACACTATGAAAATTTCGAATGTCATTCCCGCGAAAGCGGGAATGACGAATACCAATATCTGTGAAACTCTCCCAACTCCTCACCGCTGCCGGCCTTGAATCCAAAATCCTCGATTGTGAAATCACAGCCCTGTGCTGTGACTCCCGCCAAGCCGTGCCTGGTTGTTTATTTTTTGCTCTGGTTGGCTCGCAAGAAGATGGCAGCCAATATATTGAGGCTGCCACTAAAGCTGGGGCCGTCGCCATTATCATTGAAGACAATTCAATAGCACTCTCTTCCATCACTCTCATCAAAGTCAAAGATGCCCGTTTATGCATGGCCAAAATGGCGGCGGCCTTTTTTATTTATCCCTCGCGCAAATTGGCTCTTTATGGCGTGACCGGCACAAACGGAAAAACGACGACGACTTATCTCATCGAACATCTCTTGGGCCCAGCGACAACAGGACTCATTGGCACCATCAACGTACGCTATCCAGGCTTTTGCCAAACTGCCACACACACCACGCCTGAATCCATTCAGGGTCAAAACCTACTGGCTGAAATGGTTAAGGCTGGTTGCAAAAATGTCGCTATGGAAGTTTCTTCACACGCGCTCGATCAAAAACGCGTTCACGGCATGGACTTTGATGCCTGCATTTTCACTAACCTGACGCAAGATCACCTCGATTATCACAAAACACTTAATGATTATTTTTTGGCTAAACAGGAACTCTTCACGACCGTCCTCGCTCAAAGTATGAAGCCGAACAAATTGGCCATCCTCAATCTTGATGATCCCTATACCAAGAAACTGCTGAACGCATTGGGCCAGCAAAAAATCAGAACATTTTCTCTCAGTGACACCTCAGCCGATGTTTATCCTCTCAGTGTCACTTACCGACTCACGGGTACGAGTGCTAAATTGTCCTGGCTGGGTGAAGAAAAAACTCTTGAGAGCAGCCTTTTAGGACCGCACAACTTAGCCAATCTGATGGGAGCCCTGCTCATCGGCCAGCATGCCGGGCTCAGTTTTGAAGATATGGCCAAAAAAACAGAAAAGCTAAGCGTGCCAGGCCGACTGCAAAGAATTTTATCCAAAACCAAACCCGGTTTTTTTGTCGATTACGCCCACACGCCCGATGCTCTCATCAATGTGCTCAAAACCCTCAGAGCTGTCATGCCTCAAGAGGGCCCCGCTCGTTTAGTCGTCGTGTTTGGTTGCGGCGGGGATCGGGACCGCAGTAAACGGCCACTCATGGGAGAAGCCTGTGCCCAACTTGCCGATCTGGTAATTCTCACCAGCGACAACCCGCGCACAGAAGATGCCCAAAAGATTCTGGATGACATTTTGCCAGGCGTCCAAAAATACCAAAAACCCTTCGATGGCAAAAATGGCTATCAAAT
>Ga0105164_10002792_pt1 | contig 10752 bp, 9 predicted proteins | sample VDWuncwatermetaG_FD_89674 | JGI IMG/M metagenome (GOLD analysis project Ga0105164, IMG submission 89674) | Wastewater microbial communities from Netherlands to study Microbial Dark Matter (Phase II) - VDW unchlorinated drinking water | ecosystem: Environmental > Aquatic > Freshwater > Drinking... | reverse complement strand
GATCGTTACTAAAAAAGGCAAACAGGTAAAAGTTGAGAAAGTCACGGACAAGCAATTACAGGGAGAAGGCGCTCGTCTGGGGATAGCTTACAGGTTAAAGGATGGGAAAGTGATCTATGTGCCGGAGAGTTACGAATAAAGATGAAATACCTTGTTTGCTATTAGGCTTGTTTTCCCACTTTCACCTGATAATCAAGGACTTATACGTGTTATAGCTATTTTGTAACTTCTGTCTTCTAAAAGTTTATTTGGAATGTTTTCAAAATATCTTACAGAAACCAGCAAGACAGCTAAGAAACCATGAATATTTACATTATTTTGATCCAAATAAACTCAGCTGGTGATTTTGATTTTTTATCGTAGAGTGATTAAAAAGTTCTTCTATATTTATGTTCTTCTTCTTGTTGGGAAAGCGAGTTGATAATAAGCTGTTGAATAATATAAAATTCCAACTGTCGCTTATATATCTTTCTTCAAACATTGGTGATTTCATTTTCCTCTTATATTGCATTTCTCGATCATTAGGAAATAACATAACCTTTTTTACCGATGGTTCAACATTTGATCCTCTTTCCAACGCGCTTGTCATAGATGTTGTACATTCCACTTCAAACAAATATTCGACTTTATCATGCTTAATCCATAAAACGTCTATATCATCTACCTTGTCTGGATTTTTAATATTTTTTAATTTATATACATTTTTATAATTTATATATTGATCTAACTTACCACTCTTCTCAACATAATCAGAAGATACTGCATGGTTTTGTTCATTCTTTCCTATATAGATATCAAATCCATTTTGTTGTCCAATTTCTGCTAATATTGCGATAATAGTTGAATGTACTTTTTCAACTTTATCCTCTTGAAAGTCAGGTTTGATGAGCCAAAAACCTTCTTGCAGTGGATTGGCATAAACCTCTAGCGCCTCTTTTATACTTGTTTGGTCTGATGTAAGAGAATTTGGAAATGCTATACTAACTGCTTCCCATATATCAGTAAATGTAACCTTCCCCTTTTGTTGCAGTTTAGCTAAAACCGTCATTTCAACTCGTTCTGATAAAGGAATATTTTTCAAATGAGCTATTGAACTGGGATTTTTAAACCACCACAGCTTACCAGACGTATCCCCCATCTTTGCATCAACTAAAACAAACTCCTTATCTTTATGCTTTTCTAAAACAGTTTTAACATCTAAACCACTGTCTAACTCAGAAAAGAAACCTCTTTTTACCAATTCGGGGTCTATTGCATTGATAATAATTGTATAGGGTGTTGGTTCTCCTCTTTCTGCAAGTATCCTTACGGTTGTATCCAACACAATCTTTTCAAATCTTAAGGCATCGATAGCCTCTGGTTCGTAACTTTTTTCTCCCAAATTGGGTTTATGAAATCTTATGTAAAAATCTCCTTGTGCCGAACCAAAAGGTTGCAATAAAGATTTTGCGGAAGACCTGGCTAGTTCCTGATGGTGAATTTTTTGTAATTCAAAACCAGATAATACGCCAGCTCTTATGGTTGCATTTCTCACTTTAAAGGTAGGATTATGAAAAGTAACGGTTAAATAACTATCAGGTTTCAAAATATTGAACATTTTTTCAAAACTATTTTTTAACAAGGAATGATATACTTCAAAATCCTTTCCTTGCCTTTCATTGTGGATAATTTCATCGCCAACAATTTTCTCCAAATAACCTTCGTCTTTTTTCATCCAGGCTACCCACATATAAGTTAATTCACCGTATTGTATTGACGAATCATAAGGCGGATCAGTAAATATATAGTCGATGCAACCTTTGTCTCCATATTTTTTCTCTATCTGCTGCATTAAATCTATGCATGACCCAGTATGTATAAATATATCCGCTTCACCTTCTATTACTTGTTTGAATGATGTTGCGAATTAATATCTTTAAAATATTCATTAGATTCCCCTTTGGCTTTCAATAAGCCCTGATGACCGTAAATTGAACTTTCAAATTTGTTCCATACATTCGACTCCATATATTGTGGTGTGAACCAATAACTTTGCTGATTCCAACCAACACCACTGAAGGGGCGATAGCCGGGTCTACCTTCAGCCAACAATCGGGCGCATAAGTGGGACATTGAAGTAAATGCAATTTTTAAGAAATCTTTGATAACTTTATTTTCTTCGCATTCAATTGCTTCCATTAAAATAGCTAACGCATAAAGATTCCTTTTGGTAAATAACTCGTCAATTGATTCATATCGCTCTTTTTTTACAAAAGGTTTCCCACTACTATAATAGAGTTTATTTTTAGGATACCATTCTTTAATTTTGTGTTTTTCGATTTTTGATAATAAATCTAGATCATCCTGTATTAACGCTGTGTTTCCTCTTCTTTCATCTTTACATTTAGGATTCTGACACTCACGATATCTAATATCCACACATTTACCTTTTATCCATATAGCACAATCGAAAACAATTTCAGTGTTACAATTCCTGCATTTAGTTTTGTAAAGCTCTAGTATTTTCCCTTTTACCTTTTTCCCAATTCTTTCAAACGACTCCTTTATTTTTTCTAAGGGGACATATTTTATGGTTAATCTGGTCAGTTCTGTTGCAAGGGGGGATATATCGGAAATAATTACTTTTCTGCCTCTTTTCAAAGCTTCGATGGCCGTTACACCACTTCCACCAAAAGGATCATACACAATTCCACCTTTGGGACAATATGTCTCAATAAACTCTCCAACGACATTCCATGTCTTCCTCGACCAGTATTTGTGGAAGTTGTACATCGAGGTATGCGCTTCAGGCGGGATTTGTCTGTTGAGATGATTGAACTCGGGTTTCTTGGTTTTGGAAACCGTTCGCTCAAATTCTTTTTCACTCATATTTATTCAGATTCAATATGTCTAATAATTCTTTTTGTTAGTTCAAATACAGCAGCTAATTGGGTTGCCTTTACAGCGCCGATACCCTCTACTTCCATGAGTTCCTTCAACATCTTACCCGCAAAATTATAAACTGTCCCAAATTTGTCCAGCAACTTTTCTGCAATCTGTTCAGCGGTTAAGTTTTTAGTACCCGTATTAATTATTATCGCCAGAAGTTCTTTATCCGTGCAGTGAGAAGGTCCCAATCTTCTTAATTTACCGCCTGGATGGTTAAAGTCGTTTCCCATCATAATAAACCATAGAAAATTCTTTTTAAGTGTCTTAGTAAGGCATAATTTCCTTAGCTGTTTTTTCCTGATTTGGTGCAAAGTATAAGGTATTTAAAAAGGTATTTCAACGTTATTTTCAGCTTGAGTGATAATGTACTGGGGGGAGCGTTAGCTATGCGTGAATGTAAGGATGTGCGATAAGAAACTGTAATTTTTAAATTGGACTCCTCATCTCGGCTGATGTGGTGTTATCTGTGTGAAGACGCTTACAATTAGACTTGACATGACTCTAGATATTTGTACTATGTAATCATTGGTTTTTTTAGTTGCCGGAGTTCTCAGACAACCTGAATTTTTATCTTTTTTGAGAAGGAAAGTATTATGCAGGACTTTAATAGAAGGAAGTTTTTGAAGACGCTGGGTGTATCGACTATTGCTATAGGGTTAGTTCCGGGTATGAGTGTCTTAAAAAGCGTTAACGCGGATGAGGTGGATTGGTATCAAAATATTAACCGAGTAAACGACCCGACAAATCTAACCGCCAAAGAAAAAGGGCATGCCCCTTTTCTACAAACGCTTGGTATAATGAAAAGCGGTGAGCCGTTTGATCTGGATATTCAAATTGGCGAGAATTTGCACCCTATGGCCGTAAACCATTATATCCAGTGGATTGAGGTATATGTAAATACCGATCTGATTTCACGGATAGAGTTTTCACCATTGTGTCCTCAAGCAAAAGTAACTGTCCCCATATCCGTCAAAGAGCCTTCCGCTCTCCGAATTTTGACTCGTTGCAATTTACACGGTATTTGGGAGACCACAAAAAAGATTACTGTCTAGCAGGGTGATTTTCAAAAATGCACGAGAGTTAGCTATTCCTGAATTATATGGATCATTTATGCTTGAGAAAACAACATGTCTTGAGTGGTAAGGCGCAATCTGATGGGTTAACAACTATGAGCAAACACGCCAGGACATTCCTGCTGATAATCAACGTCGTAGTTATTCTCTTTCTTTTTTCCCAGAAGCTTTATGCTGAGGCATTACATTTTATTGCCTATGGGGACACCCGTCAGGATATCAAGACAGTAGAAATGCCGCAGGTAAAACATAATGCGATAGCAAGGGTTATTCGGGATATGAGTCCTGATTTTATCTTATTCTCCGGAGACATGGTTTGTCGTACTGAATTCGAAAGATTCAGGGAGGTAATTACCAATAACTATACGGGAGACAAGATGATTCCCCTTTATCCCGTTATCGGCAATCACGACATTGTCCTTAGTGGGGAAGTAAATATTATGCTGAAGGAACTATTTAAAAAAATGGGTGTCTTCGATGAACCGAAAGAAGAAGAGAAGCTGAGAGTGAGGAGTTGGCAGGTTTTGTGTGAGGATATCTGTGGTAAATTGGATCCCGCTTACATTTCTTACCTGAAGGAGGTATTATGTGAGACGGCTGACGGACGATCATGGTATTCTTTCTTCAAAGAAGTTAATGGGCTAAAGATAAAATTCGTCGCCATGAATTCTTCGTTGCCTGATGATGAAGAACAGTTTCAGTGGTTTTTAGGCGAGTTGGAACAATTTCACGGGCCGAAAATTGTTTTTGAACATTATCCAATTTATTCTACGGGATTTCATGGGTGTATAGAATTGCTGAATAGTAATTCTAGAGCGTCGAGATTCCGCGACCGCTATTCAAAGATTTTTAATGACACAACCAACAACATATTGTTAGTCATTAGCGGTCATGAGCATAGCTACCAGCGCATTTGTAAAACAGATAAGACGGGAGAAATGCAGTTTCCCGTGTATATCGTTTCGGGCGGAGGCGGCGCTAGATTAAGGGGACAGGGGGAATGCGATGTTTCCGAGATCCCTTGCGATGGTTTCATTTGCAGGGGACTAATAACGGCCTATCATTTTGTAGATATCTTGGTAAATATCGGTGATAAGAATAATTTGATTCTAAAGTGCAAGGTGTTAGGACTGCGGTCTGATTTAGAGAAAGGGCTGTCTGATGATGATACCGTTGAAAAACAATTTGTAAAGGATCGGCTTGAATTAATCGATACCTTTACCCTGAATTGGCGAAACAACTGATGATTCCTAAATATTAATGGAATTCCTGAAGTTTTTAACTATCTTGTTTTTCCTCCTATGCAAGAGGGAGGCTAAGGAGCGTAAAATAATATTCTCTTTTAAATAGCCTTCTTACGAAGAATGCGGGAATAGTTATCTTCTGGCTTGATGTTGGGCAAATTCAAAAGCAATGCAATTAAAGAACTTCATACTTTATTTTATGCTTGGCGGTACCATCGTAAGCGTGGTGACCTTTATTGGTTCCCAGGGGAAAGGTATGCTGGCTGCCTTTGCGGCTAACTTTCCTATCATGACCGTCCTGACCTTTACCTTGATTTATAGCAAGGCAGGACAAGGCGCTACAGTAAATTACGCCAAAGGTCTACTCTTAATGACGCCTCCATGGATTATCTATGTTTTATGCCTTATCTTCCTTTCGCCGCGATGGGGATTTGTAAAGTCGCTTATTGCTGGCGTGCTGGCATATATGATCCTTGCAGGAGTTGTTAGTATTATCATGGAATATCTTGGACGGGACTAATATCGTTTTCCCCAAGGACTTCCTTCATAATATTTGACGATGTCGGTAATCCTCTTGTATTCTAAACAATAAACAACCGCGATATACTCTGTAATTATGAAAAGAAGATTCGCAACATATTCACAAAGACAGAGTAATAAAAGTCCAAGGTCTGAACAAGCGATTCTGAAAAGAAATTTAACGCCGGCAGTGGTGAGGAAATTCCAAAAGATGATTTATCGTTATTATCGTGAGCACGGCCGCAACCTTCCCTGGCGGATGACGCATGATCCGTATCACATCCTTGTTTCGGAGATTATGCTTCAGCAGACCCAAGTACAGCGGGTGATGGGAAAGTATGAGCAGTTTATTAAAGTATTTCCTGGTTTTTCTTCCCTTGAGTTGGCGCCGCTACGCGCCATACTCAAGGAATGGCAGGGGCTGGGCTATAACCGTCGTGCAATAGCTCTGAAACAAATTGCTCAAAAAGTAATGAAGAAGTTTCATGGAAGGCTTCCTTCTTCTGCGGAGACACTAATGACTCTACCTGGTATAGGGAGAGCGACTGCTTCCGCAATTGCTGCCTTTGTATTTCAAGAGCCTGCGGTGTTTATTGAGACGAATATACGGCGGGTGTTTATTCACAGCTTTTTTCATGATAAGACCGATATCAGGGATACAGAAATTCTTCCCCTCGTGGAAAAGACCCTTGATACCTCCAATCCTCGAGAGTGGTATTACGCCCTTATGGATTATGGAGTGATGCTTAAGCAGGAGTGTGAAAATCCAAATCGGAGGAGCGCTCATTACCAAAGACAATCTCCATTTCGAGGATCTAATAGGCAGGTTCGGGGAATGATTCTAAAAGCGCTTACTCAAGAATCACGTGTTTCGGAATGTGAAATTGCGCAAAAACTTCAGGTAAACCCAGAAATGTTAAAGAAGAATCTTGTTCAACTGCAAAAAGAAGGTTTTGTCAAAAGAAGATGGAATAAATTTGCCATAGCCTAAGTTTCGATGAACCGATATGCGGCAGCTAAATTACTTTGGCTTAAGGAGTGGGAAAAGGATAACCTCCTTGATGGAAATGTTGTTCGTTAGAATCATGATAAGCCTGTCAATACCAATCCCAAGCCCGCCCGCCGGCGGCATACCATATTTGAGAGCAGTCAAGAAATCCTCATCTATCTTACCGGCGATATCGGCCTCAGTGCCTAGTTGTGCGCGGAATCGCTTGTCCTGCTCCGGGGCGTCATTTAACTCGGAATAAGAATTTGCTACCTCCATTGCTGCTATGTATAATTCAAATCGTTGCGCAAAGCGGGGATCGTATTCGCATGTTTTCGTTAATGGACAAATCGATGTGGGATAGTCTAGCACAAAGGTTGGATTGTTCAACGCCTGTTCCACTAGCTGTTCAAAGATGTTGTTCGCCATATTGTCTCTGTCAACGCCTTGAGTTTCGAGTCCTAATTCCTTTGATTTTCTGGCCAGACCAGCCTCGTCTTCAAAGCTCACACCGCTGTGCTCTTTCAGTAGTTCACTGAAGGTTGCACGACGCCAGGGCGGTGTCATGTCAATCTTTCTGTCTCCAAAGGGGATCTCATATCCGCCGTACAATTCTTTTACGAGTGATGTTGTAAGACTTTCGGTAAGCTCCATCATGCCGTTATAGTCGCTATATGCCTGATAGAGTTCCATCATGGTAAATTCGGGATTGTGTCGCGCGGAAATACCCTCATTCCTGAAATTGCGGTTGATCTCGTAGATCCGTTCCATCCCGCCTACGAGTAATCTTTTCAAGTAAAGCTCTGGAGCAATTCTCAAATAGAGGTCAATGTCGAGTGCATTATGATGTGTTATGAAAGGCCTTGCCACAGCGCCGCCGGGAATGGACTGCATCATGGGCGTTTCTACTTCTACAAAACCACGGTCGTCTAGGAACTTTCGTATGTATTTCAGTATCTGGATGCGTTTCAGGAAGGTTTCCATTACTTCTGGATTGGTAAATAAATCGGCATAACGCTGTCGATGCCTTAATTCCACATCCTTTAGCCCATGCCATTTTTCGGGCGGCGTGAGCAGCGATTTTGAGAGGATAGTAAATTCGTCCGCATAAATCGTAATTTCGCCGGTTCTGGTTTTAAAGAGTGCGCCTTCCACGCCGATAATATCGCCCAGATCAAGCAATTTAAGTATGTCGAATTTCTCAACGCCAACCTTATCAAGTTTTACATAGACCTGGATCTTTCCTGTCCAGTCTCTGATGTCCATGAAGGTGGTCTTTCCATGCGGCCGTATTGTTGCTATACGGCCCGCGGCTTTGACCTTTATATCATTCCGGTCTGCTACAAAGCTATCCAAAATTGATTTTATAGACTGCGTATTGTCGTAGCGTTTGCCATAGGGTTCTATCCCTTTTTCGCGCAATTTATGAAGTTTATCAAGACGTTCCTGCTCAAATTTATCCATATTTTTTCCAAGAATTTAACAATATAATGCACAGAATTCTGAGTAAGAATCCAATTAAAACAAAAACCTTAAAAGGCTTTCTATTGTACCAGTAATACAGAGACAGTCAAGGGAAATGGCATGATTGGGTCGTGTATCTATTGTATCGCAAAGTGTCCCATGAAACACTTTTCTCATCTGAACGGGGGTTCTCCTCGGTTAAGAAAGACACTATAACATTTTGTGGTGTAAGGACTAAAATAACAACCTTTTAGTGCCGTCGTATATACAGTCGCTTCATAACGAAAGGACTTCTTTTTGGTATGTGGTTTGATGATTCTAAAAGTATCGCTTGCAAATAGACAGGAAATATGGTAGCTCAATGAAAAATCTGGAATGGAGGGTAAAAGGTAAGAAAGGTTAAAAGGAGGTGCGTTATGGTAGAAAAAAAGAAGACTCGCTCAATGAAAAAGCGTGAAATAAGAAAATCAGCTTATGGCTGGATGCCTGATTTGCCAGATCATCGCGACATCTTGTATGGCGCGGTGCGTAAGGTGCCTGCAAAACTTCCACCTGCCGCGGATTTACGTCCTATGTGTTCTAAGGTTGAAGACCAGGGTGATATTGGCAGTTGCACCGGCAATGCCCTTGTTGGCGCGCTGGAATATTTAGAGCGAAAGGATGGGGTTCCTTACGCGGAATTGAGCAGGCTGTTTATTTATTACAACGAGCGTGTTATTGAACACACCATAAAATCGGATTCCGGCGCTATGATCCGCGACGGCATCAAGACGCTTGTAAAACAAGGCATCTGCACAGAGAAGAAATGGCCGTATAACATATTAAGGTTTAGTGCGAAACCAAGTCAGCTCTGTTACAAGGAAGCGCTGGATCATCAAATTACCGTGTACCACCGCATCCAGACACTTGATGAAATGCGCGCTTGTCTTGCCGAGGGATTCCCGTTTGTGTTTGGCTTTACAGTGTACGAAAGTTTTGAGTCTCAGCAAGTCGCCCAAGGTGGGGTTGTGCAAATGCCGCAGCCGGGCGAGCGCTCGGTAGGCGGACATGCGGTGCTGGCGGTTGGTTACGATGATTCAAAGAAAAGGTTTGTCATACGTAATTCTTGGGGAGAAGGATGGGGGATGAAAGGCTATTTTACGATGCCCTACGATTATCTTGATAATAGAAACCTATCCGATGACTTCTGGACAATCCGCCGCGGGGAACAGATGTAGATTGCAATTGGTGAGATTGATTTGAAATTAAAAACCATGCGCAAGTGCAGGGAATTTATTAAGCCACATAAACACCAGACAGGAGTCCGGTGATGTAGTGGCTACCCAAGGGCACACAAGCAAAGCTTGAAAACAAAGAAGCCCCCAGCTCCTGCCGGGGGGGCCACTTCAATACATTTAAACGGAGGCTATCTGGATGAAAAGAATTATCCAATGGAGCGTGTTGTTGCTGTGCATTGTAAGTGTTTTTGGTTGTAGGACTTTTTCTTTTAGGGGAAGCCTAGCGAATCCAGAGCTAAAGGAATTTGAGGATAAAATTGCGGGAAATTTGATAAAAAAATACTTCCCTGATAATGGTAAGGGTGAAATTGGCAATTATAATAAATATTTAGAATCAAAGGGCTATTCATACTTGTTTTATGAGGAGGAATTCGGAAAACCGCCGTTAAAGGCAGATGACCTTTATAATGCGGTTAAGGCCAAGGGTTATGACATATCATTCAAGGATACTGGCAATGCGCTTTATAACCTCAATAAACTGTTAGAAATTCCTAAATTTTATAATGCCTTGTGTCAAAAGGAAAATAAGAAAGAAAACGACTTCTGCGAAGATGTGCGAAATTTGGCTGCTGACACTCAAGAATATCGCAAAAAGGATTATTCTAAGTTAAGCGAGGAAGAGAAATACAATATAAGAAGACTTAACCATCTCCTTTTAGAAGAGACTTTCTCTAAAGAGTGTCCGAAAAGCGAAAGCTATAAATTTTCTTTCCTCGAAGAAGCAAAGCAAAGAAGAAATGGAATATTGAACGATTTAATTGTGTTAGTGAATATACGTTTTGCGCAGTATGAGCGCGGCATTTATCATGCAAATGCTACAATATCCACTGCTGCTGATATTGCGGTTTTAGGGGTAACTGCTGCTGGCACATTAGCAGGAGGGAATGATACGAAGGCGATCCTCTCCGCAATTGCTGCTGGGCTTACTGGTTCAAGAATTGCATATGAAAAGAACTTTCTTTTCGAATATGCCGCTCCAGTGCTGATCGCAAGAATGCATTGTTTGCGCGAAGCGAAACTTGTGGAAATTAATAAGAAAATGGTGGAGAAAGGAATTCACGAATATTCGTTGGAACAGGGATTTATCGATATACAGGAGTATTTCTACTCTGCTACAATGATTGGTGCTTTACAGGACATTAACAAAAAAAATACGCCAACAGATTCATTTGCGGAAGCCAAGAAATATGCAGAACAAACCCATGAACTTCTTAATCTTTACAATAGCAATCTTCCTAAGGGTACAGGAACATCAACTG
>Ga0105164_10002791_pt1 | contig 10752 bp, 8 predicted proteins | sample VDWuncwatermetaG_FD_89674 | JGI IMG/M metagenome (GOLD analysis project Ga0105164, IMG submission 89674) | Wastewater microbial communities from Netherlands to study Microbial Dark Matter (Phase II) - VDW unchlorinated drinking water | ecosystem: Environmental > Aquatic > Freshwater > Drinking... | reverse complement strand
GGTTCGGCCTGTGCAGCGGCGGCTGGAGCGCTGCTTCCGGCCTCAATCGTTGCTATGACCGCACCAACATTGACCGTCGCGCCCTCGCTCACCACGTGCGCGCCCATCACGCCTGCAACGGGTGCTGTGACTTCGACCGCAACCTTGTCGGTTTCAAGGCTGGCAATTGGCTCGTCGGCGGCGACGGCTTCGCCGGGTTGCTTCAACCATTGACCCAGCGTTGCTTCACTGATCGATTCGCCCAGCGTGGGGACTATGACTTCGATACTCATGGGTCAGCCTTTCCGCTGGCGTCTGATTTCGGCACGGACATTATGGCCCAGCGCGTCGGCGACAAGGGCGGCCTGTTCGGCCTGGTGGCGTTTCATCAGGCCGGTCGCGGTGGCGGCGCTGGCCTTGCGCCCGGCATAGCGCGGCCGCTTCGGCGCGACCTTCGCCCGCACGAGGCAATCCTCGATCAGCGATTCGACGAAGAACCAGCTGCCATTGTTGCGCGGTTCTTCCTGCGCCCACACCACCTCCTCGAGATTGGTCATGCGCTCGAGACGTTTGACCAGCGGGTCGCCGGGGAAGGGATAGATCTGCTCGATCCGGACAATCGCGGTGTTCGTGTCACCCGCTGCGTTGCGGGCATCGAACAAATCATAGGCGAGCTTGCCCGAACACAGGACAAGTCGCCTGACATTCGCGTCATCCGGCGCCCAGGGATCGGACAGAATCCGCTTGAAATGCGCCTGGTCGATAAATTCCGACGCCGGAGAGACGGCCATCTTGTGCCGCAGCAAAGATTTTGGCGTCATCACGATCAGCGGCTTGCGGAACGGGCGATGCATCTGGCGCCGCAGCAAATGGAAATAATTGGCGGGCGTCGTGCAATTGGCAACCTGGAGATTATCCTCCGCGCAAAGCTGGAGGCAGCGCTCAAGCCGCGCGGAACTATGCTCCGGACCCTGACCCTCATAGCCATGCGGCAGCAGCAGGACGAGGCCGTTGGCGCGGAGCCATTTCGCTTCGCCCGCCGCGATGAACTGATCGATCATGACCTGCGCGCCGTTGGCGAAATCGCCGAACTGCGCTTCCCACAGCACCAGCGCCTTGGGGTCCGCCCCGGCATAGCCATATTCGAAGCCGAGCACGCCGAATTCGGAGAGCGGCGAATCCAGCACCTCAAACCGGCCGTGCGGCACGGTCGCAAGCGGGATATATTTGGCCTCGCTGGTCTGATCAACCCAGACAGCGTGGCGTTGGCTGAAGGTGCCGCGCCCCGAATCTTGGCCGGAGAGGCGGACGCCATAACCTTCGGAAAGCAGTCCGCCGAACGCCAGCGCTTCGGCAGTCGCCCAATCGAAGCCTTCGCCGCTCGCGAACATCGCCTTTTTCGCTTCGAGCACGCGGCCAAGCGTCGGGTGGATCGCATGGCCCTCGGGAACCATCGTCAGTGTGCGGCCGAGGCTGTCGAGCAGCTTTTTCGAAATCCCGGTTTCAACATTGCGGCGTGCGCTTTCGGGGTCGGCGGGCTTGTTGAGTCCCGCCCAGCGCCCGCCAAACCAGTCCGCCTCATTCGCCTTGTAGTTGGCTGCGCCTTCGAATTCCTGTTCGAGCAGCGCAACGAAGCGCATGATGTGCTCGCCCACCCAATTCTTGTCGATCACGCCCTCGGCGATCAGCCGCGGCGCATAGATTTCCGAAACCGGCGGGTGCTGGCGGATGTTGGCGTACATAAGTGGCTGGGTGAAGCTCGGTTCATCGCCTTCATTGTGGCCGAAACGACGGTAGCACCACATGTCGATCACGATGTCGCGGTGGAACTTCTGGCGAAACTCGATCGCCATCTTGCAGGCAAAGGTCACGGCTTCGGGATCGTCGCCATTCACATGCAGGATCGGCGCCTGCACGCCCTTGGCCACGTCCGACGGATAGGGCGAAGAGCGCGCGAATTGCGGGCTGGTCGTGAAGCCCACCTGGTTGTTGACGATGAAATGGATACAGCCGCCGGTATTATACCCCCGGATGCCCGAAAATCCGAGGCATTCCCAGACAATCCCTTGCCCGGCGAAGGCCGCATCGCCGTGGAGCAGGATCGGCAACGCCTGGACATGTTCGGCCAGATCGTCGCGCATCGTCTGGATCGCGCGAACCTTGCCCAGCACGACCGGATCGACCGCCTCAAGGTGCGACGGGTTGGGCGCGAGCGACATGTGCACCTTGATCCCGTCAAACTCGCGGTCGGTCGAGGTGCCGAGATGATATTTAACGTCGCCCGATCCGCCGACATCGTCGGGGTTGGCCGAGCCGCCTGAGAATTCGTGGAAGATGACGCGATAGGGCTTGGCCATCACATTGGCGAGGACGTTGAGGCGGCCCCGGTGCGGCATCCCGATAACGATCTCGCGCACACCCAGCGCACCGCCCTGCTTGACGAAACTTTCGAGCGCGGGGATCATCGCTTCGCCGCCATCGAGCCCGAAGCGCTTGGTGCCGACATATTTGCGGCCGAGGAATTTCTCGTACTGCTCGGCCTCGATCACCTTGGCGAGGATCGCGCGTTTGCCTTCCGGGGTGAAGCCAATGGTCTTGTCCGCGCCTTCCATCCGTTCCTGGAAGAAGCGGCGTTCCTCGACATCGGCAATGTGCATGTATTCGAGCCCGACCGGCCCGCAATAATTGGCGCGGAGAATGTCCACGATGGCGCGGACCGTGGTCCATTGCAGGCCCAGTGTGCCGCCGACATAGACCGGCTTGTCGAGTTCGGCACCGGTAAAGCCGTGATATTCGGGCGTCAGGTCGGGCGGGATATCCTGCTTGGTCAGCCCGAGTGGATCGAGCTTCGCCGCCAGATGCCCTCGCACGCGATAGGTGCGGATCAGCATCATCGCACGGATCGAATCGCCCGCTGCTGCGGTGACCTCGGCCTCTGACAGTGACTTGCCTGCCTTCGCCGCCGCAGCCTTGATCTCGACCCCCATCTGCGTGGGGTCGAGCGCCGCCGTCAGGTCGTCGGTGTCGAACGGCGGCCAACCGGCGCGCGCCCAACTCGGCCCCTGCTCAACCTCGAAATCATGTTGCTCGTAACCCATGTCGGTTGATCCCTGATCCGTCACCCCGGCCTTCGCGGGGTGACGACAATAATTACCCCTTCAACACCTCGACCAATGTACGCCCCAACTCGCTTGGGCTCGGCGACACGCGGATTCCCGAGGCTTCCATCGCGGCGATCTTGTCATCGGCTCCGCCTTTGCCGCCCGAGACGATGGCGCCTGCATGGCCCATCCGCCTGCCCGGAGGCGCGGTCCGTCCGGCGATGAAGCCAACCATCGGCTTTTTGCGGCCGCGCTTCGCTTCGTCGATCAGGAACTGCGCTGCATCCTCTTCCGCCGAGCCGCCGATTTCGCCGATCATGACGATCGATTGGGTCGCGTCATCGGCAAGGAACGCTTCGAGGCAGTCGATGAAATTCGTGCCGTTGACCGGATCGCCGCCAATGCCGACCGCGGTCGTCTGGCCCAGCCCTTCGGCTGTCGTCTGGAACACCGCTTCATAGGTGAGCGTGCCCGAACGCGAAACGACGCCGACCGTGCCCTTGGAGAAAATGCTGCCGGGCATGATCCCGATCTTGCATTCATTGGGGGTCAGCACGCCGGGGCAGTTCGGCCCGATCAGCCGCGATTTGGAGCCGGTCAGCGCGCGCTTGACCTTGACCATGTCGAGCACCGGAATCCCTTCGGTGATGCACACGATCAGCGGCACTTCGGCATCGATCGCCTCAAGGATCGAATCTGCGGCAAAAGGCGGCGGCACATAGACGACCGAAGCATCGGCGCCGGTCTTCTGGACGGCCTCGGCCACAGTGTTGAACACCGGCAGACCGATATGCGTCGACCCGCCCTTGCCCGGCGTCACTCCGCCGACCATCTGCGTGCCATAGGCCAGCCCCTGTTCGGTGTGGAACGTGCCGGTCTCACCGGTCATCCCCTGGGTGATGACCTTGGTGTGCTTGTTGACGAAAATGGACATGTGCTTGTGGCTTCCCTCAAAGTCATCCCCGCGAAAGCGGGGGCCCAGTTCTGGTATGCGTATGGGTCCCCGCCTGCGCGGGGATGACACCAATTATTTCAGCGAAGGATCGATCTTCTTGCACGCCACCAGCAGTTCCTTCACCGCCGCGACGGACACGTCGAAATTCTTCTGCGCGCCCTTTTTGAGTTCGATCTCGACGATCTTCTCGACCCCGCCTGCGCCGATCACGACCGGCACGCCGACATAGAGGTTCTTGATGCCGTACTGGCCGGTGAGGTTCGCAGCACAGGGCAGGAGCCGCTTCTTGTCCTTGAGGAAGCTCTCGGCCATCGCGATCGCCGATGTGGCGGGCGCGTAATAGGCCGAGCCGGTCTTGAGCAGCGCAACAATCTCGCCGCCACCTGCGCGGGTGCGTGCGACGATCGCGTCGATGCGTTGCTTGGTGGACCAGCCCATCTTGATCAGGTCGGGGATCGGGATGCCTGCGACCGTCGAATATTCGACGACCGGCACCATCGTATCGCCATGCCCGCCCAGCACGAAGGCGGTCACATCCTCGACCGAGACCTCGAACTCGTCGGCCAAGAAATGACGGAAACGCGCGCTGTCGAGCACGCCTGCCATGCCGACGACCATGTTGTGCGGCAGGCCAGAAAATTCGCGCAGCGCCCAGACCATCGCGTCGAGCGGGTTGGTGATGCAGATTACGAACGCCTTGGGGGCGTATTTCCTGATGCCTTCGCCGACCGATTTCATGACCTTCAGGTTGATCGCGAGCAGATCGTCACGGCTCATCCCTGGCTTGCGGGCGATCCCGGCGGTGACGATGCAGACGTCCGCGCCCTTGATGTCCTTGTAGTTGGACGAGCCCTTCAAATTGACATCGAACCCTTCGACCGGAGCGGATTGCGAAAGATCGAGCGCCTTGCCCTGCGGAATGCCATCGACAATGTCGAACAGGACGATGTCGCCCAATTCCTTCTGCGCTGCGAGGTGTGCAAGGGTGCCGCCGATCATGCCGGCGCCAATCAGCGCAATCTTTTTGCGTGCCATTGATCCGATGTCCTTCCATGGGGCCTTTGGGGGGAATTATGGCCGCATTAGGCCGATTCGGGCGGTCAAACAACCGCATAAATGACAAAAGTTACCAGTTTAATTGCTATTGCGAACTGATTGCATTAATTGCCCGGGTTTGACCTCGTTGCGGAGTCCGCTAGACTGTTTGCGCCGCGATTGAGGGAGTAAGGACATGTCCATTGAGCCTGCCAAGCTGACAATCGACATTGTTTCCGACGTCGTCTGCCCCTGGTGCGTGATCGGTTATCGTGAGCTTGAGCAGGCCGTCGCCGCGCTCGGGGATTGCGCGGATGTGACGGTGACATGGCACCCGTTCGAACTCGCGCCCGATACCCCGCCCGAGGGCCAGAGCCTCGCGGACTATGGGCGCGAACGCTATGGCGCCACACCCGAGACGAGCAACGCCGCCCGCCAGCGTATCGTCGGCGCGGGCGCTCCACTGGGCATCGATTTCCGTTATTCCGCAGAAAGCCGGATTTACAACACCTTCAAGGCGCACCAGTTGCTGCGTTGGGCGGGGGAGCAGGGGCGGCAAACGGCACTCAAACTGGCATTGTTCCATGCCTATTTCACCGGTCAGGCGAATGTGTCGGACGATGCCGTCCTGCTCGATGCGGTCGAAGCAGCAGGGCTGGATCGCGTCGAAGCCGCTGCGGTGCTGGCCGATGAACGCCATGCCGGGGCCGTCCGTGCCGAGGAAAATTACTGGCGTGAACAGAATATCACCGGCGTCCCCGCCTTCATCATCAACGGAAAATACATGATCCCCGGCGCGCAAGACGCCGAAACCTTTGGGCGTGTGCTCGACAAGGTGCTGGAGAAAGAGGCGGCATAGGGAGATGGCCATGCAAACGCAGGTCGGGGATAAGCGGACGTGACGAAGGATGAGCCGCGCCCTGTTAGCAGCCCGTTGATGCTCGGCCTCCTTGCCTTGCCGATTGTCTTTGTCTGGTTCCTGTTTAGACGCGGCTATTCAAAGAATATTCGTGTGGCTGCGTTGACCTACACCTTCGCAATTCCAATAGCCTACATTGTCGCCGCTACTGCAGCGGCACTACTTTCAACGAGTCAAACCTAGCATAGCTTGTAAAATATATAGGCACCGATCAAGTCGGGGATGACGGGATACCCTAACCCGCCAGTTCCGCCAGCATGTCGTGCCAGTGATCGAGATTCTCGTTGAAGCTCTTGATCGGGATCCGCTCGTCCTTGCCGTGCGCGCGTTCATCGTCGGGAACGACGATCCACGTCCCGTCAACGCCATAGACCGGCATGCCCGTCGCCCGGAAAATTAGCCCGTCGGTCGCGCCGGCCGACATTTGCGGGATGATCAGCGCACCGGGATGGCGGGTATGGATCGAATTGGTGAAGGCCTTCACGACATCTGCGCGGAGCGGCGAAGCGGGGGAAGGGACGCTGGTCCCGATCGGCGCAACCTCCACCCCGCTGCCAGCCAGCGCCTGCAATTCGGCCTGGACGTCCTTGGCCGGAATGCCGGGCAGGATGCGGCAATTGACCGTTGCACGGGCAAGTTGCGGCAAGGCGTTGTCGGCATGGCCCCCCTCCAGCCGGGTCGGCACGCATCGTGTCCGGGTGCCGCCGACCTCGATAGGATCAGCTTCGATAGCGTCGGCCGCCTCCCCGTCATTCGCGTTTGCAAGCCAGCGCCGCATCGCGTCTCCCAACGGCCCTTTTTCCTGGCTGGCCCGCGCCTTGAAATAGGCGCGCGTGGTTTCGGTGAAAGCCGGTGCGAACCGGTGCGTCTCGAGCTTCTTGAGCGCCGCCGCCAGTTCGTAAATGGCATTGTCCGGCCTTGGCCTTGAACTGTGCCCGCCCGGATTGCGGACGATGAAGCTGTAGCTCTGGTACATTTTTTCCGACGTCTGAAGGCCGAAGCCCAGCGCCGTGCCATCCTTCAGGAAGCCGCCGCCACCGGCATCGGCGTTGAGCGCGAATTCGGCATCGGTCAGGCTGCGCCACTCGGTGGCGCCGAGCTGGGCGCCCTTGCCGGCATTTTCCTCATCGCCGGTAAAGAGGACGATGATGTCACGCCGCGGCTTGAAGCCCTCGGCCTTGAGGCGAATGAGTGCCATCGTGATTGCGGTAATGCCGTTCTTCATGTCGGTTGTGCCGCGACCGTAATAATAGCCGCCTTCCTCGATCATCTTGAAGGGATCGTGCGGCCAATCCTCGCGCTTGGCCTCGACCACGTCCATATGGCCAAGGAGCAGGATCGGTTTTGCCTTTGTCTTGCCGGCCGCACGCCACCGGACGATCATTGCCTCGGTATTGCTGTACGGCTTGACCGTGATTTCGGTGATCCCGGCAGCTTCGAACTTGCCCTTCAGGTAGGAGACCAGCTCTCCCATGCTGGCGCTTTCGCGTTCCTGGACAGTCGGAACCGAGATCGCCTTTTCGAGGATCGCCCGGCCCTCGGCATGCCAGTCGGTCGCGGCCGCAGCGGGGGATGCGAACGCGAAAACGGAAAGTGCGAGGATTGGGCTGCGCATGAAGATCTCCCTGTTGCCCTTGTGTATCGCCCGGTTTGGGGCACGTGTCTATCGTTCGCCATGTCCTTCGGCGAGGTATTCCAGCGACTGCATTTCCATCAGGCGGCTTTCGGTGCGTTCGAACTCGAAGCGCCCGTCGCCGGCTGCATAGAGTTCGGAAGGTGCGGCATCGGCCGTCGCGATCAGCTTGACCTTCAATTCGTAAAGCGCGTCGATAAGCGTCACGAAGCGCGCCGCCTCGTTGCGGTTCTCCGGCCCGAGCCGGGGAATGCCGACCACGAACACCGTGTGAAAGCGCCGCGCGATCGCCAGATAGTCGGACGCCCCCCGCGCCTCGGCACAAAGCCGCTTGAACGAAAAGACGGCGACGCCCTTCAGGCTCTTGGGCACATGGAGCATCCGCCCACCGCCCACATCAATGTCTTCGGCCGGCACATGCGCCGCATCCTCGGGCGGATAGTCGGTCAGCTTGAAGAATGCCTCGCGCACGGCGGCGGTGGCTTCGGGGCTATTGGGAACGTGCCAGGTGGTGACGCCCGACAGGCGTTCCATCCGGTAATCGGTCGGGCCGTTCAGCGTCAGCACGTCGAGCCGGTTCTGGATCAGCGCGATGAAGGGCAGGAAATGCTCGCGGTTGAGCCCGTCCTTGTAGAGCTGGTCGGGCGCGCGGTTGGAGGTGGTGACGAGCGTGACGCCCGCATCGATCAGCCCTGTGAACAGCCGCGACATGATCATCGCATCGGCGGAATTGTTGACGACCATCTCGTCGAAGGCGAGGCAGCGCGTCTCCTCCGCGATTGCGGCCACGACCGGCTCGATAGGGTTGCCTTTCTCGTTCATTCGCTCGACGCGCAGCCGGTCATGCACTTCGAGCATGAATTCGTGGAAATGGACGCGGCGCTTGCGACTGATCTGGAGGCAGTCGTGAAACAAATCCATCAGCATCGACTTGCCGCGCCCGACGCCGCCCCACATGTAAACGCCCTTGGGCGCGGGAGGCTTGCCGCGACCGAGCCGCCACAGCAGGCTCCCGCGCGGTGGTACCGCCTCAAGTTCCTTCTGCAACCGGTTTAGGCGCTCGGCGCCTGCGCGTTGCTCCGGATCGGGGCGGAGTTCCCCCGCCGCGAGCAGCGCTTCATAGCGTGCAAGAACGCCCGTCATCAGTTTGTCGCCTTGCGGATCGTGCCGGAAAAGGCCGCGATCCGCACTTCCTCCTGCACGATGAGGCCGCGCAGGAAGAGCAGCCGCCCGGTCTCGCGGAGCAGTTCGATCTCGGCATCAAGCGGGATGTCGATTCTGCCAGCGCCGATGAACTGGGTGGAAAGGTCGACCGTCACGGCTGGCCCCACATCGACAATTCCGAACATCCGGGCAGCGCCGAACAGGGCCACGTCGATAAAGCCCAACACGGTTCCGCCGTGCAGATTGCCCGACATGTTCGAATGCCGGTGTTCGGGAAACATCCGCACCCGCGCCTGGCCATTGCCCTCTGCGCGAACCAGCATCTTGCCAAGTATCTGGCTGTTGTAGCGCGTGTCGTCGCGCATCTGCCAAGTCAGCCAGCCGGGATGCTCCGGATCGGGCTCGCTCAAAAAGGCGGGTGTTTCCATGGGCCTAGAGGTGGCGCTCCACCACCAGTTTCTTCACTTCCGCAATGGCCTTGGCGGGAGACAGGCCTTTGGGGCAGGCGTTGGAGCAGTTCATGATCGTGTGGCAGCGATAGAGGCGGAAGGGATCTTCGAGTTCGTCGAGCCTTTCGCCCGTCATCTCGTCGCGGCTGTCGGCCAACCAGCGATAGGCCTGGAGCAGGATCGCCGGGCCCAGGAACTTGTCCGAATTCCACCAATAGCTCGGGCAGGAGGTCGAGCAGCAGGCACACAGGATGCACTCGTACAGCCCGTCGAGTTTCGACCGGTCGTCCGGGCTTTGCAGCCTTTCCTTACCGGAAGGCGTTGGCGTGACCGTCTGGAGCCAGGGCTTGATCGAGGAATATTGCGCATAAAAATGCGTGAAGTCGGGAACAAGGTCCTTGATCACGTCCATGTGCGGCAGGGGCGTGATCGTGACATCGCCCTTGCAGTCCTCGATCGCCGTCGTGCAGGCAAGGCCATTCTTGCCGTCGATGTTCATCGAACAGGAACCGCAAATCCCTTCGCGGCAAGAGCGGCGGAAGGTAAGGCTTGGATCCTGCTCGGACTTCATTTTGATCAGCGCGTCGAGAACCATCGGCCCGCAATTGTCGAGATCTATCTCGAAAGTGTCGTAGCGGGGGTTCTCCCCGCTGTCGGGGTCGTAGCGATAGACCTTGAAATTCCGTGTGTGTTTGGCCTCGGCGGGAGCGGCGTGTTTCTTGCCATTCTTGTTGACCACGCTGTTTTTCGGCAGGCGGAAATCGGCCATGGGTCTTCCCTTTTTCGCTTCGCGGCACTGGCGATAGCGCGCGCATCCAATCGGCTCAACCGTTCAGTATCATATTGATTGTCGATTTTGCGCCCGTCCCCACTATAGCAAGGCACGAACACCTCGCAACCAACCATTCAGCCCGAAATTGGGCCAGAAACCAGGAATGACCGAAACAGGATCGCAAACCTCGTCCGCCGTCACCAGCAGGGATGTTGCAAAGGGCGCGGGGACGACGCTGCTCGCGCGGCTCGGCGCGCTGATGGAAGTGGTTGCGCAGCCCATCTATGTCTGGATGTTCGGGCTGGCGAGCTATGGCCTTTATGCCGTGCTCTGGGCCGCGGTAAACCTTGCCGAAAATGTTGCGGACCTTGGCATGACATCGTCGATGCAGCGCGTCGTGCCGCAAGCCAGAACGCCGCAGGATGAGGTTTCGGCGTTGCGATCGGCCATACTCCTTGGCGTCGGTCCCTGCCTTTTGCTCGCCGCCGTGGCGTCGTTTGCGGCGGCCCAGGTCGCACCGCTGTTCAACGCTGCCGAGTCCGATTTGCTGCGGCTTGTTTCCATCATTTCGCTCGTCGCCTGGGCCTTGCCGCTTTGGGCCTTTGTCGAGATTGCGACGTCTGCCTTGCGTTCGAAGCGTGTCTTTAGTGCGGAGATCAGGCTCAGGATTTTCTGGGAGCAGGTCATCCGGCTCGCCGCCACGATCGCCTTCTGGTTGGCTGGATTTTCGACCATGTCGCTTTTC
>Ga0105164_10002790_pt1 | contig 10760 bp, 9 predicted proteins | sample VDWuncwatermetaG_FD_89674 | JGI IMG/M metagenome (GOLD analysis project Ga0105164, IMG submission 89674) | Wastewater microbial communities from Netherlands to study Microbial Dark Matter (Phase II) - VDW unchlorinated drinking water | ecosystem: Environmental > Aquatic > Freshwater > Drinking... | reverse complement strand
TCGCTTGGCATGTTAAGTTTGTCGAAGAAAAAAAGATTTGAACTGCCTTTTAGAATTTATAGAATACAAATTAAACTAGATACTAACATTCACGAAATACTAACTCAAATTGAAGAATCATTTTTTGACAAAATTTCTACTGCTTATAATTATGATAACATTTACTTCTTTGTTGTGCCTGAAGATTTTGAGCTTGTTCTGGAAATGTTAAAGAATTTAAATCCCGAAAGTATAGAAACAATTGGGGCAGGTTTTATTGATAAAATTGAAAATCAATTTTTGCTTGTTGAATTTTTCATGCATTACGAAAATAAAAAAGCCCTGAAAGGCATAGTTAAAATAGACGGAACTGAACTTGAATGGAAAGGCGAACCTGCCTTTATTTTGGAAAAAGGTAAGGGATAGGTTATGGAAGAAAGCGTGAATCAAATCTCAGGTTTATCTTCCATATTGAAAAATACTTTAGCAAGATTTAAATATTAAGCTAACCTAAGTATTTAATGAAACGCCAGTTTGGAGGCATTATTTAATGGACAAACAGGAATACGAGGTTTTAAAGGCAAAGTTCCTTAAGCTATTTGCGAGTGTTCCTTTCCCATTAAGAGATGAGATCATTGCAATAGCGGATAACCAGCCATTTTCATGGAGTGCAGCTTATGGTGAAATCAAGCATGATACAGGTAAAGCGCAAATTATATTAAGGCATCTTAAACAAATTGGATTGTTATAGAGAACTTTGAATAATTCATTATTTTTGTAGCTTCATTCAAAGTTATCTTAGAGAATTTTGACTATTTTATAATTTTTCAAAATTCTCTATAGGGACAAAATGGAAACCAACTCAGAATACATAAAAAAACTGGTAAAGGAAAGGATTAGTGCTATGCCTCCTGATGTAAGTTTTTCCATAGGGAATTTTGGAGATTACACACGCAATGAGTTGCTGGAAGAAGTGGATAAGGACTCTGAGGTAGGCAGGGCAGCAATTGAGATGCAGCTTACATTTATTAGAAAAATGTCTGGAATTCTTCATACGCAGTAAAAATGATAATAATTAGAAGTAATCACGATATTCCAACTTCTTATCTTTATATTTACAGCGAAGAATTAATTGAAGAAGCTGAAAAGAAAAGATTTAAGGTTGCCAAAATAGAAGGCGATGAGATTTCTGAAGCAACTTTGAGGGGCAGAATAAAAAACAGGAAACCTAAGTTTATATTTTTTAGTGGTCATGGAAGCAACAATTCTCTTTATGATAATCAAGGAAAGGAATTTGTAGATATCGGCTCAGCAGATATTTTTAAAGATACTGTAACTTATGCTATTGCTTGCAGCTGTTTGGAAGGGCTTGGCTTAGCTGCAACAGAAGAAGGGTGTTTTTCATTTATTGGTTACAAAAAACCGTTCTGGATTGCAAGAGACCATAAGTACGAAACTAGACCATTAGAAGATAATATAGCAAAGCCAATACTTGAATGCTCTAATATAGTCGTTAAATCTCTTCTTAAAGGAAATACTGTATCAGAATCCATTAGAAAATCTCATGAAAAAGCTGCTGATAATATTATAAAACTAGTTTATTCCAAAGAGCCATTGGCTCCAGCGTCATTGCAGGCATTAGTATCGAATGATGAAGCACTTTCTTTCAAAGGAGAAAGCTCTGCTAAGATAGTTTAATCAAAATAAAAAAAAATAAAGAAAGGATTTACTTTCTCTTCTTTTTCCTGCCGCCCCTGTTCATCTTTGCCATTGCGACATTTCCTTTCTTGTCGACAAAGTATAGGTAGCCTGCTTTTCTTTTAAGGCCGCACTTGTGAAGCACTTCCTGCTTCTTGCTTGACTTCTTGCCGGCCCTTGCCATCTGCACTCTTGCGCAGTCGCCGTTCTTGTTCACAAAATATAGATATCCCGATTGCCTCTTAACCCCGCACTTACATACTACTTCTGCCATTTAATCACCTTTTTGATTTATTTTGAAGAGTAGGATAACGACGTTGCTTATATAGTTTATGGTTTTGAAGAGGATAAAAGCAAAACCCCGCTTTAATGAAAATCACCGGCATCCTCAAATACCTTTAAAAAAGAATATTGATTACCCCTTAATATGAAATTCGCACACATGGCTGACTGCCACATAGGCAGCTGGAGGGACCCTAAGCTGAAGGACACGAGCACCCATGCTTTCATAAAAGCAGTCGATAAGTGCGTAAAGGAAAAAGTTGATTTTATAATTATAGCAGGTGACTTGTTCAATACTTCTTTTCCAAGGCTGGACAATCTCAAGTCAGTTGTTTCCAAATTCAAGCAGTTAAAAGATTTAGATATCCCTGTTTATATTGTTCCTGGCTCCCACGACTACAGCCCCAGCGGAAAAACAATTCTGGACGTTTTGGAAGAGGCAGGAATGTTCATCAACGTTTTCAAGGGAACTGCTGAAGACGGCAAATTAAAACTTAAGTTCACCTTAGACAAAAAAACAGGCGCAAAGATAACAGGCATGCTTGGCAAGAGGGGGACTTTGGAGAGATTATATTACGAAAAATTAATTTTAGACAATCTGGAAAATGAGAAAGGATACAAAATCTTCATATTCCATTCCGGAATTGACGAATTGAAGCCGAAGGAGATGGAAAACATAATATCCCAGCCTCTGTCGCTGCTGCCAAGGGGCTTTGACTACTATGCCGGAGGCCACGTTCATATTGTTGATGACAGGCAGATTGAAGGCTACGGAAGAATTGCATATCCCGGCCCTTTATTCCCCAACAGCTTTGCTGAGCTGGAGAAGCTTGAGAGAGGCGGCTTTTATATTGTCGAAGACAGCCAATTAAGGTTCGAGCCTATCCAGATTTATAATATAGAAAAATTTAAGGTTGACTGCAGCCATAAAACTCCCGATGGGATAAAAGAGGAGATTCTAAGCCATTTCAAGGGCAAGGAATTAAATAATACAATTGTTTTGATTAGGCTTGCAGGCACTCTGGAGTCAGGCAGGCCGTCAGACATAAATTTTAAGGAAATCTTTGAATTTCTATACGGCAAATCAGCCTACTTCGTCATGAAAAGCTCGCATGCAGTTGTCTCAAAGGATATCGAGGAAATAAAAACAGACGCAAGGAATGTAGAAGATATAGAGTCATTCTTGATTAGGGAGCACTTGGGTCAGATTAAAGTTGATAATATGGATTTGGAAAAAGAGGAAGAATTAGTTAAGAATCTCATAAAGATACTGTCAGCAGAAAAGCAGGAAGGCGAGACAGTCCCCGATTTCGAGAAAAGGGTTAAGGAAGAAGCAGAAAAGATTTTGGAGATGGAGTTGTGAAAAAATTTATGAGAGATACGCATTAGCAGTTGGATGTCTTCCAAAGTAAAGTTGAGGTATTTCGCTTGACAAAAATGCTCTTCGCATTGCAGCTATATTTCCTAAACCTAATGCAACAAGTTCACTTTTAGCAGAATCGGCTGAATAAGTTCTTAATCCACGAATCTCACTTTTAGTCGGATATCTTGTCAAAGATTCTCTAATCGCCTTTGCAGACAAGTCTCTATTTCTACTTACAAATCCATCTATAGCTCTTTTTCTAATTCTTTCTGTAAACCAATCTGTTAAAGTTTCAGTAAAATTATAACCCATTGAACCTATTTTATATTCTATGCCGTCTTTGGCAAGGCCTTTAATAAGTATTCGTGCACTGTCCGCTTCAATACTAACTCCTTGCATATTTCTAATAGATTCTCCCAACTTTTCCAATAATTTTTCGTATTCCAAGCTAGTAAATACGTTACCCGGAATGTTAAAAACAGGAATTCTAATTCTTTTAACAGCTTCAACAAGAGACGAATTACTTGCATATTGTCGCCCTGTTACCGAATAATGTCCAACTTCATGCGATATTAGTGGTATAAATTGCGCGGCTCCTCTCCAATCCTCACTACGGTTTAATCCGCCAATGTACTCCATTCCGCCGTTCAATGCTATTATTCTTCTATCAAAACCTACTGTAATTCCGTTTATAGAATCATTCACCATTTCAATTTGTGGTCTAAGTCCTTTTTGTCTGCAAGCTTCTTCTAGGATATCACTTAATTCTGGATGTATTTTACCAAAATCCTGTTGAGCAACGGCTTCCAGCTCTTGTCTAGATACAATAATTAAATCATCTGGATTTAAAGGTCTTAACCCATTTTCTTCTCCTCTTATAGCCTCATTTATTATAGGAAAATAATATCTAACCAAAGCTTCTCTTGCCCTGTCATATCTTGGATTACTATCAATATGGTTAGTCATTTTATTAATGTTACTACTAAAAAATGACTACCCTTTTTAAACTTTACGAATTATTTTATCATCCTCAAGATAATCTCATTGACCTCTTTCGGGGTTGCCTTCCGGCTTGTCGTTTTATATAGAAATAATATAAAGTCCTTCCCTTGATATTTAAATCAACAAACTTTAAATACCTCTACATACTTTTACATATAAAAGCATATTTTTTAATAAAAAGTATGTAAAAGTATGTAGTATTATACTAATGAAAAAGAGGATCACGGTTACAATAGATAAAGAATTTCTTGATTGGATAGATAGAAAAATCGAAGAGCGCATTTTTGCCAATAGAAGCCATGGTTTTGAATTCTTGATTAAGCAAAAGATGGGTGAGCAAAGATGAAAGAGCGAATTACTATAACAATTGACAAGGAACTTCTCAAATGGCTTGACTCCAAAATCAAGGATAAAATTTTCGCTAACAGAAGCCATGCGCTTGAGTTTTTGGTTAGAACTAAAATTGACGAAAAAAAAGAGGTCAAAAGGATATGATTAAAGGATTATTGATTTTGAAGTATAGGGAAGAAATAGTAAGATTAAATTTGGAAATGAAAGCCTTTGAAGAGTTAAAAGAAACTAATCCCTATTTCTATGGCAATATTATTGAAAATCACAAAATTAGAATTGAGCATTTAAAATCAAGAATTGATGACATTGAAAGGTTTAATTTAATCAATTTCTGTTCTATGAAGGCAAACCTAAATAATTTCAAAAAATTCTTAGTTATGACATTGTTGATTTTGCTCTTTATCGGTATATTTTACTTGAAGCCTGTAATTATTGGTTATGTTGTTGAGCAGAATTCTATAAAATACAGCATAGAAATAAATAAAACATTTTCAAATCCAGGAATTTATGTATTTGACATAGGCAAAAAAGGAATTTTGACTTCATTAAAAATTTCTGGCAATGCAGTTGGACAGGGGAAAATTAAAGTTTACTTAGTAAAAGACAGCATTAATTACACAATTTTAGATTCAAGTAATTTGAAGGAAAAGGGAGTTCCAATAACTGGGTTAGCTGCAAAAGAGGACAAAGATAAAGGCAGGGATAATAAAGATAATGGAACATTTCCGGAAGAATCAACAAATGATACAATGAGAGAGATTGCCCCATTAAATGAAACTCATATGACAAATGGTACAATAAATATAACTCCAATAATAAATGAGACAATTGACATTACTCAGCCAATAATAAATGAATCAATTGAAACAGCAGAGCGACCAACAAAAGAAATTCCAATCATAAATGAGAAATTAAATATAACTCCACCAACAATTAATAAATCAATAACAATCAACTTAGAATACAATAAAAATTCGCCTTACGATGAAAATAATGATGGTGTTGAGACGATAACCGGCATTATTGACTTTACTGCAGAAAACACTAAATTCAACTGGCAGGCTGACAGCTCTAAATTATGCGCAAGATGGGAAGTATATAATGCAGAAGAAGGCTTATTGACTAAATTCTGCAACGGCAATTCTGATTGCTGCGGGTTCTTTGAATTATTGCCAACTAAACAGAATTGGGATGAAATTTATTATTCAACCTATGGAAAGGACGGCGCAGGGCACGACAATATAGTGTCTGCGCAGGTTGTCTATTATGATGTGAATTTAAGCCCCGAGAATTTAAAATCGGAGATATATAATTCAGAATGGGGCAATTTAAGCGTGAAGTTCTTTGAGGAGGAAATTGAGTTTTTTGATGAGTGCATTGATACTTGCTTATTATTTGGATTGAACAAGAGCAGCTATACCCTGATTTTTGAAATAGAAGACGATGCGATTTTGAGGATTGACAAGATAACATATTCATTATTGACCGATGTCGAGAATAATGCCCCAAAACTGCTGAAAAATATAACCTCAATAAACGTTTCAAAAAACAAGGATGCAACGATAAATCTTTCAAAATACTTTATTGACAGCGATGGCGATAAATTGGGCTATGGATATTATCCTGCAGACAATATAACAATTGCATTTGATGGTGATATTGCAACAATAATTCCAGACAAGGGTGTTGAGGGAATAAGATACAGCTACTTTATTGCGAATGACTCTGAGCTGACTGCTGTTTCTGACGTGTTTGTTATTAATGTCAGCCAGGAGAAGTTCAAGCCAAAAGTCGAGATTGGAAAGCCGGTCAAGTGGCAGCAGGTAATTTTGGTTGATACTAATGCAACATCTGTCAATTTAAGCATTCCTGAAACTGCGTCTAATGTAACCATAACGATACTGAACGATACAATTCAGAAAGAGCTGCCTGATGAAAAGATAAAGGTCATAGAAGACGGCAGACTGAAAGACAAAGAATTGTTTGAGGTTGAGAAGAGCCTTGATAAGATAAGAAGGAAGATAGCCATACTTGAGGAGGCAAAGCTGGAAGAGTTCTCAAAAGTCGCTGTTGAGGAAGGCGAATTTGACGAATTTAATATTGATCCAAAATTAAATGAATTGTACAGCAAAGAAGCTGAATTGGAGCAGCAGCTGGATGGGCTGTCAGATGAAAGCCTTATCACAGGGAACGCGTTTGCAGCATTGACGGGAAATGTGATTGCACTGACCGAGACAGCATTGAATGACACCCAGCCGATATTGGTGATAAATGAAAGCCTGCAGCAGAACATAGAGGTAACAATTGAGTACGAGACAGAAGCGCCGATTGCGATAGAGAATGAGATAAATGCCTATACAAAGCAGGTCAAGGTTGTTTCTGAAACAAGCTATGAGGATGTTTTATCGCATACTACATTAAATGATGTTCCGCAAAATGCGATCAAATTGTACTGGATACAGGACAATGAAAGAGTATTATTTAATAACATAAATTACATTGACGAAAATAACAATAATCTTATTGACAGGATTGAATGGGTTATTCCGCATTTAAGCAACCAGACTTTTGAAGTAGTTATTGAGATAATAAAAGCAGTGCATTTAGATGAAAACAAGATTTTCTTAAATGACATATTTAATGAGGTTAAATCATTAGATAATATCTGGTCAGAGCCAATTTATGAAAATCAGTATGTAAGGGTTACTTTCGAGCAAAAATTGGATGCAGCAAAAGATATAACAGTTTATGCAAGAAACAATCAGAGCTTAAATACTAAAATTGAGGTTTATTACTTTAATTCAACTGACAAGATAACAGAATTTCCAATAATAACTGCTGTTCAATATTATAAAGTTCTCTTGACATCTTTGAATGGCACTCACGACACTTTTGACCTTAAGGTTGTGAATAACGATTCTGCAGCGGCTTACCTGGAGTTTGATCATATTATTGACCCAACTTTTGTAGATGATAATGACACTAATTGGAATAATGGCACCTTAAATAATATGGTTGTGCAAGGAACTGGAGCTGCAGCTAATCTAACGTCTTCTGGAAGAAATGTAAGCGGCTCATTTGGAAGCAGAGTATTTGATGCTGGCTCTGTAGCAAATTGGACCAACATAACAATTGAAGCGGAAGTGCCTTATGGCGCAGAGCTTGGAAGAGCAGTTAGAGATTTTAATAATACTAATGTACAGGGCGGGATAAATACTTCAGGATTGGTTGTATTGTACCATTTCAACAATGAAACAGGGGAAACTGATAGTTTAATTAAAGATTATTCTAATGGTATTAATGTAACTAATGCAACTCCTAGTGCTAATGTAAAATTCACAAAAAATGGCTTTTTTAATGGCGGATACAACTTTACTGGAACTGATGAAGACAATATAGCAGTCTCTAGTTATTCACATTTAAATAATCTTGCTCAGTTTACTTATTCTATATGGGTTAAGCCATTCTCAAATAAAAATACCGGCTTAGAGGCAGATATGGTCCTTGTATCTAAGGAAACAAAAGGCTTCACGTTGAAAAATGATCTAACTATCTTTGCGGAAGTTGTCACTTCATCAACTTATAGAAGGGCATTTTCAAATGATGTGTATGCATTGAATTCATGGAATAATATAGTTGCCTCATATTCTAGCACGGACAATTTAGTCCGTCTTTATTTGAATGGAAATGAGGTATCTTACAGTTCTCAAACAACAGGAAGTGGGACAGATTCAGACGATTCAGCATTCCCTATTAGATTTGGTGCGGCTGCTAATAATATCTATTACGGAAACTTGAACGGAACAATTGACGAAGTCTCAATCTGGAACAGGACTTTAAGGGCAGATGAAATCAAAAACCTTTACAAAAGAGGAGCTTTAGGATTAAATTTAAGCGCAAGAAGCTGTGATGACAGTGCCTGTAGCGGAGAAACTTATACACGAATAGCAAATATAACCCAGATGAGTACAATTTCATTGAACTTAAGCGCGACAAATAGGTACTTCCAGTATAATCTTACATTTTCAAGCAATGCTACAAATACAAGCATAGACAGAGTTGTAATAAATAATGTTTCTATAGGTTATTTTACAATACCGGATACAACACTGCCAACAGTAAACGCAAGCCTAAACCAGTCATTGAATAATATCTCACAGAATTATATAATAAATGTGACTGCTAATGTAACTGACGAAACTGGATTAAGCTTCTGCCGGTTTGTTGACAACCAAAGTCTTGCAAATGGAGCAAAGCAGTTCATAAATAAAACAGTTGCTGGCACAACTGACCAATGCTCGCAGAACTATACAATTGCATTATCCACAGGCAATGTTATTAACTTCACTGTTATAGTTAATGACACTGGCAATAACTTAAGAATGAATGATACAATTATTACAGTTGTAGTGGCAGGAGACCCAACACCGCCCTCTATAACATTAGACCAGCCAATAAATAATACAAACACTTCTTTGAGAAATATTACTTTTAGATTTACAGCTACTGATGCAAGCGGCTTAAAAAATGCAACTCTGTTTGCAAACTTCAGCGGTCAGTTTATAGCCAATCAAAGCAATCAGACCGGCTTAACATCTGGAACACAAGCAGCAATTTTTGCTAATAATACAATAAATGAAGGATTCTTTATATGGAATATATTTGCTTGCGATAATGCAGGTACTCCAAACTGCGGATTTGCAAATGCGAACTTTACATTAAGGGTTGATAGGGTTCCACCTGCATTTTCAAATATAGTAAAGAATATTTCAGATTATCAATTCTATCCTATACAATATAATGCGACTTGGAATGATAGCAATTCGTTATTTGGCTACATATTTAGCTTTAATAGGAGTGGCACATGGGTTAATACAACCTTGATTAGGTTTGGTGATGTGTCAAGTGCGGTATCAATTAATATTACAGTTATTAATGACACACCAGGCACAGTCTTAGGCTGGCAATTTTATGCTAACGATAGTGCAGGAAATTTGAATTATACACCTGTGCAAACTTTTATGGTAGGTGGCATTATATGGAACTTAACCATCTTTAACATGGGAACCGCAGCTCAAAATTCTGCCAATATAACAAGCTCAACAGCGATAATAGGCTATTTAAATAATTCAAATGTCAGCATAGGATGCATAAGCGGAAACTGCAGCATTATAACAACTAATTACACTGTAAGAGACGTAAATGACACAACAAACCTTGTTTACTTTAATTGCTCAACTATAAAAGATGGAAGCTTAGAGGCAAATTACTCAATAAATTCAACACAAGATTACAACAATAGCTATTTAATTGTAAGATGCACTATACAAACAATAGTCAAATTATTAAGCCCTGCAAATGCCACAAAGGTTGATAGAGATAGGGTTGATGGTGTAGATGCTGATAATGTTACTTTACTAGTGCAATTAAGTAACTCCTCGGCTGGAATAAATGTAACATTTAAAATGAACCTTACAAAGCCAATAATTGCAGGTGAATCAAATATACGTGTTGGAAATTCAACAACAGATGCTTTGGGCAATGCAAATATCTCTTGGAACGGCAGTGATATCGATAGTGACAAGATGTTTGCAGGCAACTACACCTGGTGGGTTGAGGTTAATGGAGCCCAAAATGATACATCAAGGTATGTATATCTTTTTGGTGGCCTTAATATTACATTCAGATTCACAAACTTGAATCCAAATTCAACATACGAGCAAGGACAGATTGTTAAAATAGAAGAGTTATTAAAATCAAGAGGCCCAGAAAGCCCAACCCAGATTAACAGCACATATCTTGCAAAGGTTAACACTACACTTACAGATCCTGCTGGTGTTAATTTCACTGTTGAGCTTTTTGATCCTGAAATTAAGGAAGGCGAAACAGCATCAAATGCTGCAGTGGCAGAAACTGACAGAAAAAGAAAATCTATATTTAATGCCGTTACCAGTTGGATTTATAAGATGCTGAATAGTTAATTTGCAAAAAACTAAGGACTTTAGGCATAAAAGCCCAGAATTTCTAACATGATTTTCATCTGTTTAATTACAAATACAGATTAAAATAGAAATATTTAAAAATA
>Ga0105164_10002789_pt1 | contig 10762 bp, 14 predicted proteins | sample VDWuncwatermetaG_FD_89674 | JGI IMG/M metagenome (GOLD analysis project Ga0105164, IMG submission 89674) | Wastewater microbial communities from Netherlands to study Microbial Dark Matter (Phase II) - VDW unchlorinated drinking water | ecosystem: Environmental > Aquatic > Freshwater > Drinking... | reverse complement strand
TTTTGAGCGAGGCGAAGCAAAAATTTTGAGGCATATACAGGTATCTGGCGAAAAATTTTTGCAAAGCCGTAGCCAAAATATGGAAATTGCAGTAGAAAAGTTATTACGCAGCAGGTCTAATATGTTAAGCCGATTTAAAAGATGTGATTTACGGCAACCACGCTTGTTCTGCTCACAAAAAGTGGTGATTTAGCATCAATAAAACCGGTTTTAAAAGCGTAATCTGGATTGATTTTTTTAAATTCATCCAAATACGCGCCTTCTAAAATTTGGTTTTCCTGTTTTAAATCCCGCAAATCACGCATAGTGGCTTTTTTAGCGAATATATGTGAAACACCCAAATTTATAAAAAGTAAATATAAAGCGCAATTTAAAATTATAGCGAAAGTGAGTATTAAAAAACCGTAATACCTTAAATATTCGCTGCTATAAAATTTATTATAAACCTTAGTCATAAATAAAATTTAAAATGTAAAAATCAAAATCTTTACCTTTGTCTTATGTTTTAATAATCGCCCTGAGTTTCGCCGACCTGCTTCTTTGATTTTCGACTTTTTCCTCATCCTTTGCGATTATTGGTTTTTTTGTTAAAATATCGACCAAATTATTTGTCTTTAATTCTCTAAAAAAATTTTTAACTATCCTGTCTTCCAAAGAATGAAAACTTATTACTGCCATCCGTCCTCCCTTATTTAACTCGCCAAATGCTTTTTGAAGTCCTGTCTTTAAAACATCAAGTTCGCGGTTCGCGGCAATTCTGAGCGCCTGAAATGTTTTTGTCGCCGGATTTATTTTACTTTTCTTTTGAACTCCGTAAGGCACGCTTTTTTTTATTATTTCAACTAATTCAAACGTTGTTTCAATTCTTTTTTTTCTTCGCCATTCTAAAATATTATTTACAATTCTGCTTACAAATCTTTCTTCGCCGTATTCTTTTAAAATTTTATAAATTTCTTCGCCGCGAAAAATATTTATAATTTTATAAGCCGTTAAATCGTCTGCCTCGGGACTTAATTTATAAGACATTATGAGCGGCTCGTCGCGCAAAAATGAAAACCCTCTTCCCGAACTTTCTAAATGCTCTGAACTCATACCTAAGTCAAAAAGAAATGCATCCGCTTTTTCTATATTTAAACTGTAAAGATGCTCGTCAATATTTTCAAAATTTCCGCAAATCAATTTCAGCCGGTCTTCTTTAATATAATTCTTTAATCTGTTTTTTAATTTATTAAGTAAATCTTCATCTTGGTCTATCCCGATTACTGTGCCTGAAAAATTTTTGATTTTTAATATCGCTTCCGTATGTCCTCCGCCGTTTATAGTAGCATCAACCACAATCTCATTTTCTTTTGGATTTAATAACTCAATTACTTCGTCTAATAATACAGGAATGTGCATAATCGTTTCGCTTAAATTAAAATTAAAAATTTTGGTATTTGCCTGCGGCGAATATTTACAAATTATTATTTTTTTAATTAATAATTTTTAACTTTGAATTATTTAATAAACTCCTATTTCTCCCAATTTTTCGGCTAAACTGTCTGTCTCATTTTCCACTTTATTTTTATATTCTTTCCATTTTGTTTCATTCCAAATTTCAAATCTTTTATAAACGCCCACTATAACAGCTTTATCTTCCAAATCGGCAAATATTTTAAGATAATCCGGTATCAAAATTCTTCCCAAAGAATCAATGTCGGCTTCAGATGCGTTTGCTAAAAATAAACGGACAAAATTTCTATTGTCAATTTTTCCGGTAGGAAGATTACTTAAACTATCCGCCACCTTATCCCATTCTGCTTGAGGATATACAACAAGACAACCGTCAAGCCCTTTAGTCACAACGGCTTTTTTGCCGATTTCCTTCCTGAATTTCGCAGGAACCGCAATCCGCTTTTTATTATCTAATGTATGTATGTATTCTCCAATAAGCATAATTTTGTTTTTAAATAGTTATCCACACTATCCACAGGTTTATCCACAATCTCCCACTTCATTACCACTACACTCCAAATATAAACCACTGCGTATAAAAATCAACCGCTTTTTTAAACAAAGCTGTGGATAACTTCTCTTTTTAAGGATTTTTGAAAATAAAAAAAACGCTAAATGACTTCTGTCAGATAGCGTTTTACTTTTTTTGTCTATGATTTTTTATTTTCTTTTAAATAAGCAAAATAATGTTTTTGCAAACAATAAAAATTTTTTTGTCTTCTGTTTTTCGATTGGTTATAATTGGCAAATCTCCTCTGAAAATGCTTGCCGCAGTAATTACAAATTAACAGAATGATTTTCTCCCTCTTTTTAAATATTTTTATCTCTAAACATAAAAACTTTTTTATTTCATTAAAAATACTCAATGTTATTTTTAATTCTTTTAAAATTTCATTCTGTGTTCTTTTTTTTAACCAATCTTCGTTTAAAAGTTGAGGATGAATTCTTATATTTTTGTTTATATACCAAATAAAAGTTCTTTTTTCTTTAATTAAAAGATCAATTTCTAAATCATTTAATATCAAATAAAATCCCTGTCTTGAAATGTTCCAACCTTTCATTTTAATAAATTCTGACATTGTGAACCCGTCAATAGTTAAAGCGTATATAATTTCTTTTTTATCAATTTTTGTTCTGTCAAATTTATAATCCTTATTTTTTGTTCCGATTTTTCTTCCCTTTGGTCTCTTTAAATTTAAATTCCGTCTTTTTAAAATTACTAATTTATCAGACACTTCATTTTTTTCCGCCATTTCTTTATCGCTCATTATCTCCCAATTTTCTATAATAAATCGGTCTATGTCATTATAATTTAATTTTAAAAGAGCCATAATTTCCCTCCTTTTTTTATTTTTAAATTTTCAAAGTACTTTTAATATAAACTTTAAAAAAGTTATAAAAATAAAATATCATAATAATCATAAAAAGGCAAATAAAAAACGCTTTTCATCATAAGCGTTTTTTTAAAATCGTCAAATTATTAAAAAAAATAAACTTATATTACTTCATCATCGGGAAAAATATTGTTTCACGGATTGACGAGATTCCTGCGGCCACCATAAAAAGACGGTCAATTCCCACTCCAAAGCCCGCTGTGGGCGGCATACCATACTCAAGCGCCATAAGAAAATCTTCATCTATCATTTGAGCTTCTTTGTCGCCTGCTTCGCGGAGCCGTGTCTGTTCGTAAAATCGCGCCCTTTGGTCAAGCGGGTCGTTTAACTCTGAAAATCCGTTCCCGATTTCTGAACCGTTTATTAAAACTTGAAACCTTTCTGTTTTTTGCGGTTCATCTTCTTTTCTTTTCGCAAGAGGCGAAATTAAAACCGGATGATGAATTAAAAACGCGGGTCCTTTTATGTCGGGTCGCACAAGCCGTTTATAAACTTGGTCAATTATTCTTCCGGTTCCAGTGTCTAAATCAAGAGTTTCTAAATTTAATTTTTTAATTTTTTCAATAAACGTCGTTTTTACATCTCCGTTTACTAAAATTTCATTTAAATCAATTTCTGTTTTTTCACGAAAAATATCAAAATAATCAATTTTAGGCCATGGAGGAGTAAAATTTAATCCACCGGTTTCAAGTGTGCCAAAAGTTTTTTTAATAGATTCCGTGTATAAGCGCTCAACAAAATCCATAAGATAATTATAATCTTTGTAAGCCGAGTAAAATTCAAGCATAGTAAATTCCTGCAAATGTTCCGTATCCATTCCTTCATTTCTAAAAACTTTTCCTATTTCAAACACATTTTCATAACCACCCACAATGAGCCGCTTTAGATGAAGTTCTAAAGAAATTCGCAAATAGAAATTCTTATCTAAAACATTGTGACGAGTTATAAAAGGCTCTGCATCCGCGCCTCCCGGCACATCTTCCAAAATAGGGGTTTCAACTTCCAAAAAATTATTTTTTTTAAAAAATTCTCTTATTGTGTCTAAAAATAATCCTCTTTTTCTGAAAATTTCACGGGCATCTTCGTTCATTATTAAATCCAAATATCTTTTTCTAAATCGTTCCTCTGTGTCTTGAAGCCCATGCCATTTTTCCGGCAAAGGCAGAAATGTTTTTGCTAAAATTTTATACGATTTTAAAAGAAGAGTTTTTTCGCCTTTTTGAGTCAAAAACAATGTTCCATTTACTTCCAAAAAATCGCCAATATCCAAAATATCAAATAAAAATTTATATTTTTCTTCTCCCAATTCGTCTCGTTTCGCGAAAATTTGAAACTTTCCCGATTCATCTTCAATTTGCAAAAAAGCAGATCCTCCATGCGCTCTTATAAGACGAATTCTGCCTGTCAAAATCACTTCTAATTTATCATTTGCTAATTTTTCAAAACCCAAAATTGCCTCGCTTATTTTGTGAGTTCTGTTTGATTTCGCAGGATACGGATTTTGCCCCGCTTCTTTAATTTTTTCCAGTTTTTTTATTCGATTATCGCGGATTTCTTCTAACGCCATTTTATTGTTTTATTTATTTAAAAATCGTTTTTTTAAAAATGTTTTTAATATTAAATATAAAATAATTAAAACTAATAATTCAGAAGTGATTATAAAAAAATCAAAAAAATTTTGAGATAAATTAAATTCATTAAAAAAAGACAATGTCACTAATATTATTGAGATTACAAAAGTTATTCCGACGACACAAATCAATATTCTTAAAAAAGATAATAAATATTTCATTTTTAAATTTTACTTTATTTTTGCTATTTCCACAAGATTTTTAAATAGCATCGCGACTGTAATAGGTCCCACTCCTCCAGGAACAGGAGTAATGTGCGACGCTTTTTTTTGAACTTCGTCAAAATCAACATCGCCGCTGTATTTTTCTCCCACTTCAGTTTTTTCAACCGAAGTCCCGCAATCTATTACAATCGCGCCCTCTTTTACCATATTCGCTTTTATAAATTTTAGCGCGCCTATTCCACTAATTAAAATATCGGCATCGCGAGTAAATTTTGAAATATCAGCCGTGTTTTTGTTTAACACAGAAACAGTCGTTTGCTTGTTTATAAACCATACCGCAAGCGGTTTCCCAACAAGCCGTCCCGCGCCGACAATCACAACATTTTTATTTGTTAAATTTTCGGTGATCGCATCACCGAAAATTTTATCTAAAATAATTTTTACTGCGCCGACAACGGGCGGCAAAACAGGACTTCTGCCGACATAAAAATCACCAAGCGCTCTCGCTGACAAAACATCAATGTCTTTTTCAGGCGGAACTGAATTTAAAATATATTGAACATTTATTTGTGGCGGTAAAGGCAACTGAATGATTATTCCCGTGTTTTGTTTAATACGCGTTATTTCCGCAAGTTTGTCCCGTAAGGCGGTTGTGGAAATCGCTTCGTCAAATTTATAAACCCGCGTGTCTACTCCGATTTCAAGACCGAATTTCTTTTTTTCCTCAACAAACTTTAAAGACACCAGATTTTCTCCAACCAAAACAATCGCAAGCCGTAAATCCTTATGAAGATTTTTAATTTTCTCTTTTAATTGCTCCTTTATTTCGTCCCTAATTTTTCTGCCATCTATTATCATAATTTCATACTAACAAAAATTCAAAAAAATAAAAAGCCCGCCGGAAGATTGCTCTCTACGGCGGGGAAATTAATTATACATATTGAAATTCTAACTTTAAAATTTTACAATAAAATTCTAATGCAGGAATCATTTCTTTGCAAATTATTATATATACAAATTTATTTATTTCTAAGTTTAGAAGAGTAACCTCACCTTTAAATGGGAAAAAGATTTCCCCGCAATATCTTATATTTTTAGAATCATTCGGATTATTTGTAAATATTTTATATGTGATTATTCTATGAAATTTATGTGTATTTCTAATAATTCTATTTATAAATCTAGATAATTTTGCAAATTTTTCTATAAAATCAACTGTATCTTTCATATCTTTATCAGATGTTATATCAAACCTTAAATATATCGCTTTTTTTTCTTGCCATTCTTGAATTGACATCATTTTCTCCTCCTTTTTTGTTTTAAAACCTTAAATTATTATTGTCATTTTATATCTTGTGGAGGCTCTGCTCTTAATATAATAGACAAAATTAAAATACCAACACAAATTGCAGAACTAAACACCATACCAACCCCAAGTCCTATATTTCCAGCATTAAATTCTGAAACCGAAACACTAAAATTTACAAATGCAAAACCCGTAAACATAATTTAAGATATCCCCTCCGAACTTCCTGTTTTCCATAATTTTATTAATTGAATCGTAAGTAAAAAACAATTTAAAATTCCTGTTATCCATCCTACCATTTTCTCCTCCTTTTGTTTTTATTTAATATATTTATTTTTCAATGTGCAAATAATTTTTATTATAAAAAATTATATTTTTATAATATCATATTATTGCAAAATGTCAATAACTTTTTTTGCGAGTTTTATTATATTTTTTTCTTTAAAGCCGCGTGTTGAAACTGCAGGAGTTCCTATGCGGATACCGGAAGGGTCGTAGGGTTTGCGAGTATCATATGGAATTGTAGAACGACTTACAATAATTCCCTCTTTTTCTAAACGGTCTTGCGCGTCTTTTCCTGAAATTCCTTTACCTTCACGCCAAACATCTACTATAAATAAATGATTATCTGTCCCGCCTGACACAATATGAAATCCGGCTTTTTTTAATTCTTCGGCAAAGACCTTTGCGTTTTTCAAAATTTGCGCAGTATATTTTTTAAAATCGCGGCTCATTGCTTCTTTTAAACTAACAGCGATTGCCGCTGTTTGGTGATTATGTGGCCCACCTTGCAAACTGGGAAACACGGCTTTATCAATTTTTTCGGCTAATTCTTTCCGCGAAAAAATCATCGCTCCGCGTGGACCGCGAAGTGTTTTGTGGGTTGTGGTTGTAACTATGTCCGCTAAAATTTTACCGCCTTTAGAATAAAATGGCGAAGGATGCACGCCGCCTGCGATTAAACCGGCGATATGCGCCATATCTGCCATTAAATAAGCGTGGCATGCATCAGCGATTTCCCTGAATTTTTCAAAATCAATTATACGAGAATACGCGCTTGCGCCTGCAATAATTAATTTCGGTTTTTCACGCTTTGCAATTTCCATTAATTCGTTGTAATCCAACATTTCTGTTTCTTTGCTTACTCCATATGGAACCTGCTTCCATGCTTTGCCTGTAAAACTAACACTATGCCCGTGAGTCAAATGCCCGCCCATATCAAGCCGCATACCCATTATTTTTTCACTGAGAGGAACTAAAGCCGAATAAACCGCCAGATTCGCGGGCGATCCTGAATATGGCTGAACATTTACGCTCCACTCGTTTTCATTTAATCCGAAAAGTTTTAACGCCCGCTTTATACAAAGTGTCTCAATTTTATCTATAAACTCATTTCCAGCATAATATCTTTTTCCCGCGTATCCTTCAGAATATTTATTGGTTAAAACCGAACCAAGCGCTGTGAGTATTTCTTGCGAAACAAAATTTTCAGAAGCGATTAAATTAATTTGTTTTTTTTGCCTCTCCTCTTCCTTTTTTATTAAATTAAAAATTTCTTTATCCATAAAAATAATTAAAAGTCGTAGTTAAAAATTTATAAATTATTCGCCGCAGACAAAATTCCTAAACTTTTATCTATGATTTATATATTATAACGACAATTGCGATAATCACAACCACGATTTGCTGAAAAAATCCATATTTCCAATTATCAATTTTTATAATATGCGTTTTTTTATGAAAATTTCTGTAAAAAATAGCGATTTTATTTTCTTTAAAAACAAACTTTGTAAGTGTCTGGAAAATATCAGGCAATATTCCAAAAAAAGCGGAAATTAAAGCGAGTTTATAATCCAATAAATTCCATTTCAAAAAATAACCGATTATAAAAATCGCGAAAAATCCTATTAAATTATCAAGAGATATCAAAAAAAAACTTTTTTTAATTGAAACGTCTTTTTTAAAAATACGGTAATCAGCGTGCGGTATGGCATCTATAACAAAATGAAAAGCAAATGCGAAAGCGCCAAGCAAATAAGGATCTTTTATAAACCTTGATAATACGACGCTTACTAAAATATGCGGAGTGGCGACCATAATTAAATAATTAAAAATATAAAATTTAAAAATTATTTTGGCGAATAATTTTTTAATTTGTCTTGTTATTTTTCATTTTGATTTTTAAATTTTATATTTTTAACACTTGCTTTAATAAAATCTCTGAAAAGCGGATGCGGATTTAGAGGGCGCGACTTAAATTCGGGGTGAAATTGAACTCCGACAAAAAACGGATGGTTCGCGAGTTCTATAATTTCAACTAAATTTTTTTGAGGATTTATTCCTGAAAAAACCATTCCGGCTTTTTCCAAACGTTCTTTATAATCATTATTAAATTCAAAGCGGTGGCGATGCCGTTCGCTTATTTTATTTTCTTTATACGCCCTAAAAGCGATTGTGTTTTTAACAAGTCCGCATTCATACGCGCCAAGCCGCATTGTGGCGCCGTAATTTTTCTTTACCATATTTTCTTTTTGCTCCGACATAATATCAATTACAGGACAAAGTGTTTCTGCCGCAACTTCAGTCGTATTCGCGTCTTTTAAACCGCCAACATTTCGAGCAAATTCTATAACCGCAAGTTGCATTCCATAACAAAGCCCCAAATAAGGAATTTTATTTTTCCTCGCGAATTCTATCGCTTTTATTTTCCCCTCCACCCCCCTGTTTCCAAAACCGCCCGGAATAATTATTCCGTCATATTGTTTTAATTCATTAACTTTTTTCGGGTTTTTCTCATAGTCCTCTGAATTAAGCCACGAAATTTTCGGCTTCATTTTAAAATGCCAAGAGGCATGTTTTATCGCTTCTATTACTGAAATATAAGAATCGGCAAGCGTGAAGTCGCCTGTTTTAAAATATTTTCCAACTATCCCAATTTTCGCTTCTTTTTTTACCGTCTTAATAATTTTCACAAGTTCTTTCCATTCTTTTAAATCACTTTGTCTCGGTTTTACGGCAAACGATTTTAAAATAAGTTCAGACAAATTTTCTTTTTCAAAATTTAATGGAACTTCATAAATTGATTCTATGTCCGGCGCAGATATAACGTTTTCTGTTTTTACGTTGCACAAAAAAGAAATTTTTTGTTTGCGTGTTTCGTCCAAAGGAACTTCGGCGCGCGCTATTATAAAATCCGCTTGAAGTCCGGCTTGATTTAAAGCGCGGCAAGCGTGCTGAGTCGGCTTTGTCTTCATCTCGCCTATTTTTGAAGGTATGGGCAAATAAGAAACTAAAGCAATTTTCACATTGTTTTGCTCTTCAAGTTTTAAAATTCTCGCTGCTTCCAAAAAAAGAAGATTTTCGTATTCTCCGACAGTGCCGCCTATTTCTACAAGTATTATCTCCGCTTTCGCGCTTTCACCCGCTTTTTTTATTCTTTTTATAACTTCCAAAGGAACATGGGGCACTACGCTCACGCATCTTCCGTTAAATTCTAAATTGCGTTCTTGTTCAATAAGCCGCGCGTAGACAGAACCAGTCGTCATATAATTTGTGGACATTATATCCTGCTCCAAAAATCTTTCATAGTTTCCTATGTCTTGATCCGTTTCCATACCGTCGTCCGTCACAAACACCTCGCCGTGCTCGGTTGGATTCATTGTGCCCGCGTCAACATTTATATAAGGGTCGATTTTTATTGCGCTTACTCTAAATCCGCGCGATTTAAGAAGAAGCGCGATAGATGAGGTCGCGATACCTTTCCCCACTCCCGACATTACTCCGCCAACTATAAAAATATAACGCATAATAATAGTTAAAAATCCAAAATTAAAAATTCAGTATTAAATATAAAAAATCTTAATTTTAAATTTTAATTAACCAATTTTCAAACAAAAAAATTTTCAATATTTAAGTTTTATAAATTTTAAAATTGAAAATTTATTAATTTATTTTTAACTACGACTTTTAATTTTTAGCTTCAAACAAAATTTTGTTTTAAATGGGGACAAATTTTTGACTTTTAATTTATGTTTTCCCAAATTTTTTTAATTTCTTCCACGCTCACGGCTCCTTCGCGTAAAATATGCGGTTCACCTTCTGTTAAATCTACTACAGTTGAAACATTGCTTTCCGGAAGCACGCCTGCGCTTAAAATTAAATCCGGTTTAAACGGCATATGTTTAAAATCATTTATAACATCCTGAATATCCAAATAACTTCCTTTTCCTGAAATATTAGCTGAAGTTTCCACAATAGGTTTGCCAAAACTTTTTATTAAAAAATTTAAAAAACCAAAGTTAGGCATACGAACGCCTATCGTAAGTCCGCTTCCTCCGCGAGTTTCTATTGGCATCCAGCCGCGCGCCGGCAAAACACAAGTTATTTTTCCCGGCCAAACTGTTTCTAAAAATTTTTTAATTTTTTCGCTCTTTACACAAGCGGCTTCATCTAACATCTTAAACGAATCAACAAAAACAGGAAGAGGATTATTTTCTTTTCTTGCCTTTAAAGAAAAAATTTTTTTAACCGCTACGGAATTTGTCGCATCTGCGACAAGTCCGTAAACAGTGTCAGAAGGTACAACTAAAACTCCTCCACTTTTTAAAACAAGCGTTGCTTCGGTTAAAACTCCAAATTTTGTTCCTCCGTTTATTTCTACAATTTTCATAAAAATACAGGATAGTTTAATCCTTCGTTTTGACGGCACTCGGATAAAATGAGAGTAAGTTCTCATTTTACTCCTCGTTTGTCAAAATACAGGATAGTTTAATC
>Ga0105164_10002788_pt1 | contig 10767 bp, 11 predicted proteins | sample VDWuncwatermetaG_FD_89674 | JGI IMG/M metagenome (GOLD analysis project Ga0105164, IMG submission 89674) | Wastewater microbial communities from Netherlands to study Microbial Dark Matter (Phase II) - VDW unchlorinated drinking water | ecosystem: Environmental > Aquatic > Freshwater > Drinking... | reverse complement strand
GCGCCAGTTCATCGACGCGGTCAAGGATCTCGTGGGCTCCGGGCGAGCGCGCAACGGGGCGACCGCGAGCGAGGTGCACCAGGCCAGAGAGACGTGGCTCAAGGAATGGATGCCCAAGCTCACGTCGGACGAGGCGCCCATCACTCCCTACCGCGTCATCTGGGACTTCATGCACACGATCAATCCCCGCGAGGCGATCGTGACGCACGATTCCGGCAGCCCGCGCAACCAGTTGGTCCCGTTCTACCGCGCCACCGCGCCCCGCAGCTATATGGGCTGGGGCAAGTCCCACGCGCTGGGCACCGGGCTGGGCCTGATCATGGGCGCCAAGCTCGCGGCCCCCGACAAGTTCTGCGTGAACTTCATGGGGGACGCCGCCTTCGGCATGACGGGACTGGACTTCGAAACCGCCGTCCGCTGTGGCATCCCCATCACCACCATCGTCCTGAACAACTCCGCCATGGCCATCGAACGGCACGCGCTAGTCGTCTCGCACGACCGCTACCGGACCCGGGACATCGGCGGGAACTACGCGGACATGGGCCGGGCCATGGGCGGCCAGGCGGAGCGGGTCGAGAAACCGGCAGACATCGTCCCCGCGCTCGAGCGCGCCCGGACGGCGAACGAGGAGGGGAAGGCCGTCCTACTCGAATTCATCACCAGCGAAGAGATCGCCTTCTCCCACCGGCGCGCGCTCTAGCCCGGCTTATTCGTGAATGAGCGACGCGCGAGTCGTACGGTGACACGGCGGGAGGCGGGCGGACGGCGTCCTCTGACCACAGCCGGCTTCTCTTCGATCACCGGCGAGCCATTCCCACTCTGTACGGTTGTTTCGCTTTATCGAGAAACGGGAATGGGTCACCCGGACGCCGTCCGCCCGCCTCCCGCCGTGTCACCGTACGACTACGGTGTGCGAGTTCAGAGATAATCCAGGCCAGGGACATCAGGCCTCGGGCGGGGAGACGAGCGGGATGGTCTCTCGTTTGTTGCGGCGGTATACGCGGAAGTCTTGCCGGTCCACCGTGACGACGCTGTGCCGGGGATGGAGCTCGCTCATCCGGATGAGGCAGAGATCGGCGAGGTCGGGGTGGCGGTCCGCGTATCGGTCGGCCAGCATCATGAGCTGGGGTAGGTGATCGCGGCAGTCGAACGCCAGGGTCACGAGCCCTTCGCGCAGCATGGTGAGAACGAGAGGCACGCTCTGAAGATGGAAGGCGGTCTCCGCAAGCACCGCCTCGCAGGTCAATAGCGGCTCGGTGACGCGTTCGGCCACGCCGAGCGCCCACTGGTGGTGGCGGTCGTTGCGGTTCGCGAAGGCGACGAGGAAGCCGGTGTCCGCGATGCCCTTCACGCGCGCGAGAAGCCCTTGCGGGAGGAGAGGCCCTTCGGGCCCCGGACGGCGCCGGCCAGGCGCATGAACGACTGCCGCGAGCTGGAGGCCCTCGCGCTCTCTAACTGATCTCGGATTATCTTGCCCTGAGGCACGCCGGTCTTGGCCGCCGCGTGCTGGAGCCAAACTGCGAGCTCCTTGCTGAGCCGCACGGTGATTGTCTGACTCATAAGGCAAAAGTGTATTACAGCAACGGCCACGCGGCAAGTCTCCGGGATTTCTGGTAGTCTCTCAGTTTGACGGATCTGGCGTTGGGTTCTCCGTCTCGATCCGCCGGCAGAGGTCGCACGTCTCGCCCCAAGTTGTCCGCCGATCGCTCTGGAGACCGTCGCGCAGATCGAGGCATAGATGGCAGAGCTTCATCGCTTGACCCTCCTACCGACACGGTAGGCAGGTTCCCCCATCAATCGTCAAGAGTTTTTCAGTCGGGTACCCGCTCATAGCCCTGTTTCTGGAAATCGTCGATGCACCGCATCTGATCTTGCTGAGCGAAGTGACCGGTGAGGCCGTATCGAGATCCACCCTTGCATGTCGCTGTCTGGCCAGACTTCGGGTTACGGAGCACGACGTCTGAGGCGCAACCGGTGACCAAGAGGACCAAGAGGATGCTCAAGGTCACGAGTGCACAGCGGATTGTCGTCATACCGAATTCCTCTCAGTCGGCGAGGCTGGGTCAGTTGCGCTCGTTCTCCGTGGCGTCGTTGGCGCGCTTGATCCAGTCATCGATCAGGCCGACTCGGTGCTGAAGGATACTGCTACTGGCGTCGAATTCGATCCTTTCTCCTCTTTCTCCTCGTATGAGGGCGCTGTGCCCAGAGACGGCGCGGCTTGTCTCGGCGGCCTCCTTGAAGACCCTACGCCATTGCCTTGATGGAGCATCCGACAGATCAAGGGCCCAGACGGCGAGATCGTCTGGCCGATCCCCCCTGAACAAGTACGGTTCCCCGTGCGCAATCGGTTGTCGATTCAACTCTCTTCCCATAGCCCGCGCCCTCCTAGTTTGGCTTCGGGGGACCGCCGAGACGGCCGGCAAGAGTCAGCGAAACGAGAACTGAGGCCAACGCGATCATCCACGGGAGCACCGTTCCGAGGATCTTGACCCACGATTCCCACGCCTCACGGCGTAGCCGTTTCGCTTCCGCGATCTGTCGGTAGATGGAGGCAATGGCAGCCGGCTTGAGGTACCAGAGTCCGATCGCGTGTCCTCGCTCCCAGTTCTCGTCTAGGCCATAGGGGAGGCTCATTGTAATCTCGGGAACGACGACGGTCCTGTACCGCGCAGCCCGTTTCTGCAATTTCTGAGAGTCAATCCGTTTCAGTTCCTCCACAAACGGGGCCCGGATGTCCATGTGCTCGGAGTGTATTTCATCCTGCGCTACCCCGGTTGCCTTGGCTTCCAGGCAATTGTAGGTACGATCGGTTCGCCGAAGTTCCGCCTTAATCCGCCATTCTCGAGGAAGTAGGCGTGTCGAGAATCGCCGGAGTCGCGATATCGGCATCAGTCAGCGAGCGCCGCAATCTCTTCCAGCGACCACGCATGATCCGACACGCCAGCTTCCATCGCCGGCGTCACGCGCAGCGTCTTGTGAATCCGAGCGAAATTGTAGTGCGCTTTACCATGGCCCGAGCCTACCATCGCGGCCGGGCGCGTCCTAGCTCCTCAGATTTCAAACTGAGACACTACCGGATTTCTGGTAGTTCGTTAGCTTGCATGCTGCGGAAAAACGCTCAGGCTGCTCAAAAAGGTCCAGATGCGAGGCGGCGCCCGCCGGCCGCACGCGAGGCGTACTCGCTGTACGTTGAGCGTGCGGACAAGGGCGCCAACGAAGCAGATGGGCCTTTTTCAGCAGCCGGCGGGAGTCAATCGTAGAGGTGGCAGGCGACGCGGTGTCCTGGGGACAGCTCGACCAGCTCGGGCTCTTGCTCGGAGCAGCGAGGCATGACGAAGGGGCAGCGGGGATGGAAGTGGCAGCCACTCGGTGGATTGAGGGCGCTGGGGACTTCACCGCTGAGGACGATCTCCTCTCTCGGCTCGTCCGGATGGGAGGGGAGTGACGCCGCGAACAGGGCCTTGGTGTACGGGTGGAGCGGGGTGGCGCACAGCTCGAGGCTGTTGGCCACCTCGACGAGCTTCCCCAGGTACATCACGGCCGTCTGCTGGCTCAGGTGGGTGACCGCCGCGAGATCGTGGGCGATGAACAGGTAGCTCACGGCGAGCCGCGCCTGGATCTCCTCCAGCAGGCTGATGATGTGGGCCCGGATGGAAACGTCCAGAGCCGAGACGGGCTCGTCGAGCACGATGAGCCGCGCGTTGGTGGAGAGTGCTCGGGCGATGGCCAACCGCTGGCGCTGCCCTCCGCTGAATTCGTGGGGAAAGAGGCGGGCCACGTCGGGCCTGAGGCCGACCAGATCCAGGAGCTCTCCGACTCGCGACTGCACCTCGCGCCGCGAGAGCCGCTCGTGAGCCTCGATGGGCTCTCCGATGATGTCGCCCACCCGCATGCGGGGGCTGAGGGAACTGTAGGGGTCCTGGAAAACGACCTGCACCCGGCTCCGGTAGTTCGCCAGATCCTTGCCCCGGAGGGTCGCGATGTCCCGCCCCTCGAATGCGATGGTGCCGCTGGTGACTTCCTCGGCGGCGAGAACCAGCTTCGCGGTGGTGGTCTTACCGCAGCCGGATTCGCCCACGAGGCCCAGGGTCTCGCCCCGGTTGACCGTGAAGCTGATGCCGTCCACCGCCTTGACCCAGCCTTGCACGCCACCCAGGAGAGAACTTCCGACCGCAAAGTGCTTCTTGAGGTCGCGGACTTCCAGCAACGGCTCAGCCACGTGTGGCCTCTTCGATGGGCAGCCAGCACCTCGCGGTGGCTCCGTTGCCCATGGGGTGCTCCCATGGCTCCTCGGTACGACAGCGTTCCATCGCGCGCGCGCAGCGGGGGTGGAAGCTGCACCCGGTCGGCAAGTCCGAAAGATCCGGCGGCTGGCCGGGGATGGCGTACAGCGGCTGCCTGGTGCCCAGCTTCGGTATCGAGTCTAGCAACGCTTTCGTATAAGGGTGCTTGGGGTCGTAGAACAGGCCCCGCACCGACTGCATCTCCACGATCTTGCCCGCATACATCACCGCCACCCGGTCGCACATCTTGGCCACGATGCCCAGGTTGTGGGTGACGAAGATGAGGGCCACGCCACTCGCGCGCTGCAGGTCCCTCAGCAAGTTCAAGTACTGGAGCTGGATGGTCACGTCCAGATTGGTGGTGGGCTCGTCGGCGATGATGATCTGGGGGCCTCCGGCCTGGGCAATGGCGCCGACGATGCGCTGGCGCATGCCCCCGCTCAACTGATGCGGGAAATTCTTCATCCGCACCTCGGGCGAGGGAATGCGCACCCCCGTCAGCAGCTCTTTCACCCGTTGGCGCAACTTCTGTCCCCGGAAGGCCCGATGGTAATAGGCCGGCTCCGCCACCTGGTCGTAGATGGAGAAGAGAGGATCGAGGGAGGCCATGGGATCTTGCAGGATGGTGGCGATTCGCCGTCCGCGGATTTCCCGCATCTCGTGCTGGCTCTTTCCGAGCAGGTCCTCGCCCTCCAGCTCGATGCTCCCGCTCACGATACGGGCGCTCGGCGCGAGCAGGCGCACGAGGGCGTGGCAGGTGGTGGTTTTCCCGCAGCCCGATTCCCCGACGAGGCCGAAGGTTTCCCCGGCGTCCAGGCTGAAGCTGATCCCGTCCACCGCCTTCACCACGCGGGTGCCACCGAAACCGAAGTAATGGGTCTTGAGATCTGTGACCCGTAGCAGCGGAGGCACTTACCCCTTGACCTCCCAGACCTCCCACGGCCACGGGAAGGGCGCGTTGATCGTGTCCCAGTAGTGGTGCACGGCCTCGCCTTCCGGGAGCACCTTGGGACCGACCGCGTGAACGAAGGGTTGCAGGTAGAGCGGCACGAGGTAGTACTCCTCGACGAGGATGCGCTGGATCTCTTTCGACAGACGGTCCCGTTCCGCCACGTCGATGCTGGCCTCGTGCTTGGCCCACAGCGCATCGATCTTCGGCTCACAGATGTAGGAGGCCGGCCCTCCGCACACCGCGTAGAGCCGAATCAACGCCTTGGCGCCTCCCGGCCGCGGGTCGATCCGCTGGACGATGGTGCGGTTGCCCGGGAAGCCCTTGCGGCCCTTGCTGGTCTGCGCCATGTAGGCCGGAGCATCCAGCATTTGCATCTTGGACCGAAGACCAACGGCGCGCAGGTCGTTGAGAATACGCTCGGCCATGTCGAAGTACGGCACGAACGGGACGTACCAGTCGAACTCGAAGCCGTTGGGGAAGCCCGCCTGGGCTAGCAACTGTTTCGTTTTTGCCGGGTCGTACGGCGGCACCGGCAGCTCCGTGCCGTCCCCGCGCAGACCGTCGCGGTTTTCGTGGCTGATCCAGTTGCCCCACGGCTTGCCGATGCCCTGGGTCTCCTGTTTCACCAGGAACTGCCGGTTGATCGCGAGGCTGACGGCCTGGCGCACGCGCTTGTCGTGGAAGGGGCTCGAGGGCTCGTTGTAACCCGGGAACATCAGGTGCCAGGGCGCGGTGAAGTTGGGATCCCAGCGCAGCTTGGGATCGGCCATCACTCGCTGCAAGAGCTTGCCCGTCATGCCATAGGCAACATCCAGCTCACCGGTCTGGAGACCAGCCATGCGGGCGGCCAGGTCCTTGATGCCCCTGACGGTGAGGTTCTTGACGCCGGGGGGCCGGCGCCAGTACTCGTCCCAGGCCTCGAACGAGGCCTGCACCCCGGCTTCCTGGCTCACCAACTTGAACGGTCCGGCGCCCATCGGGCGTGCCTTGAAGGCGTCCGGGCCCACTCGCTCGTAGTAGTGCCGGGGGACGATCCACCCGATCCCGCTGCCGGCGCCGTTGTAGAGGTCGAGGAAATCGACGAACGGCCCCTTGAAGTGGAAGACGATCGTGCGGTCATCCATGATTTCGATGCGGTCGACCTTGTCCTGAAAGAGCTTGAAGTTGTAGCCGCGGTAGGTTTCGTAGTTCCACTTGACGTCGGCCGGGGTGAGGGGACGGCCGTCCTGGAACTTGACGCCCGGCCGCAAGCGGAAGGCCGCTTTGGTGAAGTCGGCCGTCATTTCGGCGTGCTCGGCCAGGCTGTAGGTGAACTCCCCCTGCGGCATCGGCTTGATGAGCGCGTCGTGGACCAGATAGTAGAAGTGCAGGGCCGGACCATAGTATCCGAGCGGATCGAACCAGCCCGGATCGAGGCCGAAGTGCAGGCCGATGTTCAACGTGCCCCGGGGTTTGCCCCTCACCGATTCGAGCTTGGCGTCCTTGATGTCGAGCTTGGCCAGCGGCCCAGCAAGAATCGGCTTGGGTGTGGATGTGGTCCCCTGACCCCAGGCGACGGCCGACCACAGCGTCGTGACGGTGAGGATAGCAAGCGTTCTCTTAAACATGGCCTTCCTCCTCGACCGCCTCGCCCGGGCCGGACAGGTCTACCGGTTGCGCAGTTGCGGATCCAGGCGGACGCGCAGCCAGTCCCCCAGCATGTTGGCGGAGAGCACGAGCATGGTGATGCAGATCCCGGGGAACACGGCCAGCCACCACTTCCCCTCCATCAGGCTCTCGCGCTCCTGGGCCATCATGAGCCCCCAGGATGGCTCCGGCGGCGGAACGCCCACGCCCAGGAAGCTGAGGGACGCCTCGATGATGACGGCCACCCCCACTTGCAGGCTGAACAGCACCATGACGGTGTTCATCACGTTGGGGATCAGGTGCCGCCGGATGATCGTGAGCTTCCCGATGCCGTTGATCTCCGCCAGCCTGACGAAATCCCGCTCCCGCAGCGCCAGCACCTCACCCCGCACCGCCCGGGAGTAGCGGCTCCAGAACACCAGGGCGAGGATCAGCACGACGTTCCACACCCCGGGTCCGCGCACGCTTGACAAGAGGATCGCGAAGACGAGCGAGGGCAGCGTCAACCAGGCGTCGGTGATGCGCATGATGACCTGGTCCCACCACTTCCCCATGTACCCGGCCAGGACACCGAGCAAGGTGCCGATGGCGCCGGCGAACAGCGTGCCGGTCAAGGCCACCACCAGGGAAATCTGGGCGCCGTACATCAACCGGCTCAGCACGTCCCGTCCCAGGAAGTCGGTGCCAAGAGGCGTGTCGAACGTACCGCCCCTGGCCCAGAAGGGGGGCACGTTGTCGACGTAGGGGCAGTTGGCCATGCCGAACTTCGCCTGACACTGCTCCGGCGTGGGCTTCACCGGGTCGAGCTTGCCGTGCGGCGCCAGGACCGGAGCAAAGACGGCGGCGAAGGCCAGGACGGCCACCATCAAGAGCGGGATGGACGGGACTTCGGCCACGAGGCGATAGCTCCGCCGGGCGACCCGTGCGAAGCCGCCGCTGGAGGGCACCCGTTCCAGGACCGTCGCCATGGAAACCTCCTGACGCCCTACCGCGAGAGGCGGATACGGGGGTCGACGTAGCCGTACAGCACGTCGATCGTGAAGTTCAGCACCACGATCATCAGGCCCGACATCAGGACCACGCCCTGGACCATGGGAAAGTCGCGGTTGCTGAGACCGTCGTACAGCAGCTGGCCCACGCCCGGCCAGTTGAAGATGACCTCGATCACCACGGCCACGTTCACCATGATCAACAGATTGAGCCCCGCAAATGTCAGGACGGGGATCATGGAGTTCTTCAGCGCGTGCTTCGCCACGACCATGCGCTCGGGCACGCCCTTCAGGCGCACGAGCTTGATGTAGTCGCTGCCCAGGACGTCCAGCATCCCGGAACGGGTGATGCGAAGCATGGCTCCGGAGAAGTACCAGCCGAGAGCGAAGGCAGGCATGACCAAGTGCGGCCAGTCCTTGAACCAGAACGTCAGCCAGCTGGAGGGGCTGATCCAGCTGAAGGCGCTGCGCCCCTTACCCAGCACGGGCAGCCAGCCCAGCTCGATCCCGAAGATGATGATCAAGACCATGCCGACGAAGAAGCCGGGCATGGACAACCCGACGAGGGCGAGCATCTTGCCGACGTTGTCCCACCAGGTGTTCACCTTCAACGCCGACAGCATCCCGAGCGGAACACCGAGCACGATCGAGATGACGAACGCCGCGAACCCGAGCTTGAGCGAGTTCGGGAGCCGTTCGAAATAGATCGTCCTGACGGGCAGGGACTTCTCGAAGGAGTGGCCGAAGTCGCCCTGCAGAAGGTTCCCGATGTAGTTCGCGTACTGCCGGTACAAGGGTTGATCCAAGCCCCAGTCGTGTCTGATTCGTTCCAGGTAGGTCGCATCCGCGCCCACCTCACCCTTCATCTTGACCGGGTCGCCGGTGAGCCGGACCATCGCGAAGACGATGCTGACCAGCAGCCACAGCGTGATGACGCTGTAGAGGGCGCGGAACAGGATGTATTTTCTCATCGTCGCGCTCGCCGATCAGCGATCGGCCTTGACCTCCCAGACTTCCCAGGGCCACGGGTACGGCGCGTTGAGGGTGTCCCAGTAGCGGTGGAACCCCTGACCCTCCGGCAGCACGCGCGGGCCCACCGCGTGGACGAACGGGTTCCAGTAGATCGGCACGAAATAGTACTCATCGAGGAGGATCCGCTGGATCGACTTGCTCAACCGCTCGCGCTCCGCGAGGTCCACGCTCGCCTGGTGCTTCTTCCACAACCCCTCGATTTGGGGGTCGCAGACGACGGAGGAGGGGCTATCGCAGACGGCGTACACGGCGATGTTGGCCTTCGAGCCGCCGGCGCGCGGATCGATGTTCTGCACGATGGTGCGATTGCCGGGAAAGCCCTTGCGCCCCTGGCCGACCTTCGCCCTGAAGGCGGGGCCCTCCAGGGTCTGCAGCTTGCCGCGAAGGCCGATGGCGCGGAGATCGGTGATGACGCGCTCGGCCATGTCGAAGTAGGGCGGGAACGGGGTGTACTCGAAGTCGAAGCCGTCAGCCAGACCGGCCTGCGCCATCAGTTGCTTGGCCTTCTCGGCGTTGTACTCCGGCACCGGCGCCTCCGCACCTTGCAGCGCGTCGCGATTCTCCGCGCTGATCCAGTTGCCCCATGGCTTGCCGATTCCCTGGGTTTCCTGCTTGGCCAGGAATTGCCGATTGATCGCGAGGCTGACCGCCTGACGCACGCGCTTGTCGCGGAACGGACTGCCGGGTTCGTTGTAGCCGGGGAACATGAGCCACCACGGCCCCGTGAAGTTCGGGTCCCACCGAAGGTTCGGATCCGCCATCAGGCGGGGGAGGAGCTTGCCCGTCATACCGTAGGCGAGATCCAACTCACCCGTCTGGAGCCCGGCCATGCGGGCCGCCAGGTCTCTAACGCCCTTGACCACGATCGTCTTGGTGGCGGGGGTGCGGCGCCAGTAGTCCTCGAAGGCCTCGAACACCATCTGCACGCCCGCCTGTTGGCTGACGAGCTTGTACGGCCCCGCGCCGAGCGGCTTCGCCTTGAACCCGTCGCGGCCGACCTTCTCGTAGTAGTGCTTGGGCACGATCCAGCCGATGCCGCTGACCCCGCCGTTGTAGAGGTCCAGGAAGTCGATGAACGGCTCCTTGAAGTGGAAGACGATCGTGCGGTCGTCCACGACCTGGATGTGCTCGAGCTTGTCGTGGAAGAGCTTCGCGTAGGCGCCCTTGAAGTTCTCGTAGGTCCACTTCACGTCGGCAGTGGTGAGCGGGTGCCCATCGTGGAATTTGAGGCCGGCGCGCAGTCGGAAGGCCGCTCGCCTGAAATCGGCCGCCACCTCGGCGTGCTCGGCCAAGCTGTAGCTGACGTACCCGTACGGCATCGGCTTGATCATCGCGTCGTGAACGAGGTAGTCGTAGTGCTGCATCGTGATGACGTAGGAGTGCTCGAGCGGATCCAGCCAGCCCGGGTCCAGCGCGAAGTGCTGGGCGATCGTCAACGTCCCCTTCGGTGTGCCTCTCACCGTTTCGACCTGGGCCGGCTTGATGTCCAGCTTGGCCAACGGGCCAGAGAGTATCGGCGTCCCCGCCGCCTTCTGGGCGACCGCGTCGCCCCCCGTGGTCACGAGCAGGGCCAGAGCACTCACCAGAGCCAGCAGTCCTTTGATCATGGAGTTTCTCCTCGCAGCCTCAACTCTTCTGCCGCAGCTTCGGGTCGAGGGCGTCGCGCAGGGAATCGCCGAAGAGGTTGAAGCCGAAGACCCCCAGGCTGATCGCGATGCCGGGGAAGACGGCGATCCACGGGGCCTTTTCGGCATACGAGAGGGCGGAACCCGAGAGCATCAATCCCCACGACGGCGTCGGCTCCGCCGCTCCCAGCCCCAGGTAGGAGAGGGCCGCCTCGGCCAGGATGGCGGCCCCGAGCTGCGCGGTCAGCATGATGATGTAG
>Ga0105164_10002786_pt1 | contig 10770 bp, 10 predicted proteins | sample VDWuncwatermetaG_FD_89674 | JGI IMG/M metagenome (GOLD analysis project Ga0105164, IMG submission 89674) | Wastewater microbial communities from Netherlands to study Microbial Dark Matter (Phase II) - VDW unchlorinated drinking water | ecosystem: Environmental > Aquatic > Freshwater > Drinking... | reverse complement strand
TTTGTTTGAGAGTATTGTTTTATAAGATCATTTTGCTTTTCAATTAAGTCATTAATTCTTTTTAGTAATGTTGAAGTAATTGTTTTTTGTTCTTCTAAATCTTCCTGTAATCGATTTACCTGATCTTTTAAAATCAAGGTATCTTTGGAGACTTGAGCATAGCAAGCTTCACTGGTATATGAAAACAGTGTAATTATTAGAATTAAAAAATTAACTAAAAAGTTCACTTACTGAATCATCCAAATGAATTCTTTTTATGGCTTCTGCTAAAAGCCCCGCTACACTTAAAACCTTTAATTTTTTTGGTGCTCTTTCGGCAGGAATTGGAATTGAGTTTGTAGCTATGAGATTAGTAATAGGTGAATTGTCAATTCTTTCTTTTGCCTGACCAGATAGAACAGCATGAGATGTACATGCAAGAACTTCTTTGGCTCCTTCTTTTACTAGAAGTGCAGCGCCTTGTGTGATAGTACCTGCTGTATCTATCATGTCATCTACAAGAATACAGGTCTTTCCTTTTATTTCACCAATGATATTTATGACTTGAACGGTATTGTGTTTATCTACTGCTCTTCTCTTATCTAAAATAGCAATAGGTGCATCATCTAACCTTTTAGCAAATGCACGTGCTCTAGTCACACCACCTACATCAGGACTTACTACTACTATGTCTTTCAATCCAAGTGTTTTAATGTAATCAACTAATACTGGTGTAGCAAATAAATGATCTACAATAACATCAAAGAAGCCCATTATCTGAGTAGCATGTAAATCAAGAGCCAAAACTCTAGATGCACCTGCCTGTGCAAGTAAGTCTGCTATTAATTTTGCAGTGATGGGTTCACGTCCTGCTGCTTTTCTGTCTTGTCTGCCGTATCCATAATATGGCATAACTACTGTAATTTTTTCAGCACTGGCGCGTTTTAGCGCATCAAGAACAATAAATAATTCCATTATGTTTTCATTTACTGGGGGACATGTGGGCTGAATAATAAAAACATCACAGCCACGAACGCTTTCTTCTACTTGAACATAAAGTTCTCCATCAGAGAAAGGTTTAATATTTAATTTTCCAAGTGGTAATCCTAAGTTATCGCAGATCTCTTGAGCAAGTGGTCTATTTGCTCGGCCTGAAAATATTTTTACTGCTCTTTTTCCGTTCACTTGTGTTAATAATTGACTTTCTGTAGCTTGCTTTTTATCAAGGGTCTCTAGCATTTATACACCTTTCTCTTAGAAAACCAAATACCTTACCTCATCATTCTCCTAAATTTGATTTAAAAGTACAAGTAGGTGCAATTTATGCCGCTCCTTTGGAGCGAGCCTCGCCTTCAGCGGGAATTGCAATTACTAATTTATTGTTTGAACTGTTAGTTTTCTGTCCCCTTAATAGGGGTGTTTGCCTCTGATAACTTTATAACTTGATCCAAAACACTTTGTAATAAGATTTTTTCATTTGATCTAACTTTTCCTAGATCTTGAGTGTCAATCGATGAATTAAAGGCTATTAACCTGTCTAACTGATCTTGACTTAAATATATTGAATCATTTTCTTGAAGTAGTTTTTGAAATGAAAGTGCTGCAATAATCCTTTCATTTATTTCTACCTTAGTTCCTTCTCTTTTATCTAATTTAGCTGATCTCATTAATTCTTGAGCAAGGGTACGTATAAAGAATTTTTTCCCGCCATCTAATCTTAGGACATAAAAATTGATAGCATCAGGAAATAATTCCCTATTTTCTTTAGCAACATCGTCGTCGCTACCAGTTATTAGTGTGATAAATCTATTGATTTTTATATTGTTTGGTATATCTGCCATATCAGCAGACTCTGCCCCAAATGCATGTGTATACAATGACATTCTTTGAACTCTAGAGATCACTGGGCTTCCAAGTGGAAGTCTAATGGCATGAGTTCCTTTTTTTTGTATATGTAGTGGAAGCCTGCTTATCATATGGTACTTACGTCTTTGTATTACCTAGGAATTAAAAAAAGTATAACTAAAGCTGTTTTTTAATTCAGCTTTTTACCTTGCTTGTAAAGAAAACTTTGCAGATTAAGACAACTAGATATATAAATTATACGTCTAATACAGCAAGTCCAGCATGCTCTTCTATGAACTCACGTCTGGGAGCTACTACGTCACCCATTAAAATATCAAATATTCTATCTGCTTCAGCAGCATCTTCAAATGTTACTTGTTTTAATGTTCTTCTTTCTGGATCCATAGTCGTGCTCCAGAGCTGTTCTGGCATCATTTCTCCAAGACCTTTAAATCTTTGAACATTTGCTTTTTCACCCAACTCTGCTCTAGCAAGTTCTAACTGATGTTCGTTATAGCAGTAAATAATTTGTTTATTCTTTTCAATTTTATAAAGAGGAGGCTGAGCAATGTACATGTAACCTTTTTCTATTAAAGGTCTTGCATATCTAAAAAAGAATGTAAGTAAAAGTGTTCTAATATGAGCACCGTCTACGTCAGCATCAGTCATGATAATTACTTTATGATAACGAAGCTTAGTTAAATCCAGCTCATCAATGTTTGGTCTGAGAACATCATCTCCAATTGTACTTAAACCAGTTGCTTGAATTAATGCTTGAATTTCAGTGTTATCGTAAACCTTAGCTATTCTTGCTCTTTCTACGTTTAATATCTTTCCGCGAAGAGGAAGAATAGCCTGAATCATTCTGTCGCGCCCTTGTTTAGCTGAACCACCTGCTGAATCTCCTTCTACTATGTAGAGTTCGCATCTCTCAGGATCACGACTAGTACAGTCAGCCAACTTCCCTGGTAATCCTCCTGCTGATTCAAGTACTGATTGTCTTCTAATAAGATTTTTTGCTTTTCTTGCTGCTTCTCTTGCATCTCTTGCTTGAATTGCTTTTTGAATTACTATTTTAGATTCTTTAGGATTTCTATCTAACCAATCCTTTAAACCTTCACCTACTACACTACTTACAGCAGATTGAACTTCATTATTTAAAAGTTTTACTTTTGTTTGACTTTCAAACTGTGGGTCTCTGACTTTTATAGAAACGATAGCAGTTAAGCCTTCTCTAACATCTTCACCTAGAAGATTTGCATCATTTTCTTTTAGAAATTCCTGACTTCTAGCATAGTCATTAACAACTCTTGTAAGAGAATTCCTAAGCCCTGATAAATGAGTTCCACCATCAGGATTACTAATATTATTTGCAAATGCAAAAATAGATTCACTGTAATTGTCAGTATACTGAAGAGCTACTTCTACATTTACGTCTTCTTTCATGGCTTCAAAATAAACAACTTCTTTGTGAAGGATACTTTTTGTGCTGTTTAAAAACTGTACATAGCTTTTAATTCCACCTTCATAGAAAAAAACTTCACTATGATGAGGTTCTGTACTGGCAAGTCTTTCATCTGTAAAAACTATTCTTAAACTTTTATTTAAGAATGACATTTCACGAAGTCTTGCAGCTACAACTTCTCTGTTTATAACAGGCATTTTTCCAGTTTCTTGATCCTTAAAAATTTTTGCATCAGGCCAAAAAGTAACCTTAGTACCTGTTAAACTAGTTTTTCCTATTACTTTTAAAGGCTCAATATTTTTTCCACTTAATCCATGTGGATTGTCACCTAAGAATTCTACGAAGTGAACTTTTCCTTCTCTATAAACTTCTACATGCATTCTTGTAGAAACTGAATTGACGCAGGAAGCTCCTACACCGTGTAACCCACCTGAAACTTTATAACCAGTACCACTACCAAACTTACCACCTGAGTGAAGCATAGTAAAAACTGTTTCTACTCCTGATAATCCAGTTTTAGCCACTTTATCAACAGGAATACCACGACCGTTATCCTGAACTGAAACAGATCCGTCAGTTTTAATGTTTACTAGGATCTCATTACAGTAACCTGCTAAAGCTTCATCTACAGAATTATCTACAATTTCATAAATGCAATGGTGAAGGGCTTTTTGATCTACACCACCTATGTACATACCTGGACGTTTTCTAACAGCATCTAAACCTTCTAAAACTTCTATATCACTTGCTGAATAATCGCTGTTTGACTTAGTTTCGGTTTTTGACATTTTTTATCCTTATGAATATTTTAAAAATACACTCTTATTTTAGCATTAACCGCCGCTACGATTCACAAACCTTATATCTTTAAATCTTATATCTGTATTTCTTGTGGCTTCTCTAAGTTTTTCTAAAATAGTCAATTTTTGCATAGACAATTCACTGGTTAAAGATGGGCTTTTAATGCTTATTACAAGATTATTGTCTTTATCAAAATATGCTGGTTTGCTGTTTTTAGCTATTTCAAAACTGGTGATTAGAGGCCATATTTCACAGAGAGCAGTAATTTTTAAATTGTTTTCAAGACCAAGATTTTGCTTGACAGTAGAAATTAATTCTCCTAATTTCATTAGGTTGCTTTCAGGGCGTAAGTTTTTGCGTTCACTGGGCATAATACTATTATAAAGCAGTTATAGTTTTGCTATAATGTTTTATTAGAAAAAGGGGTATTTGAATGAGTCCAACAGTAGGAGTTTTAATCGTTGTAACTTTTATGCTTACAAACCTTAGCTTAGGATTAGCTATTTTAATTAGAACTATTAATGAAGGAAAAGCTTATAAAGCTTAACCAACCAAGTTAAGAACCTTTCCACTTTCAATTTTTATAACTTTTGCATTTTCAAGTAATTCTTTTTGTATATCACTAATGTGAGTGGTGGTAAGAAACGTTTGTATGTTTGGTGGGAGATTGTGAAGTAAAAAATCTTGTCTGTTTTCATCTAATTCAGCAAATACATCATCAAGCAATAAAACTGGAATCTCACCTTTTCTGTTTTCAATTACTTTAAGCTCAGATAGTTTTAGTGCAAGGACGATGGATCTTTGCTGACCCTGACTAGCAAAGGATTTAGCTTCCCTTCCATTTATTAAAAAAGTTAAGTCATCTCTGTGTGGACCGATAACTGACTGACCACGGGCAATTTCTTTCTCGAACGATTCCTCGAGGGCATTTTTGAATAAAGTTTTCATTTGATCTATGTTAGAGGTTGCGTCAGTTACAGTACTCTCGTAAATTAAGTCAAGTTCTTCATTTCCTTTTGAAATATTTTTTTGAAATTCTCTTGCTACAACTTTAATCTCTTCTACGAAATCAAGTCTTTTTATAAGAATCTCTGAACCAAAATTTATAATTTGCTCATTCCAGATATCTAGCTGATCTTTAAGCGCTTTCCTTGATATTCCAGTCCCATAAGAATTTTTTAAAAGGGCATTTTTTTGAGTTACAGATTTTTGATAGTCTTGTAATGCTTTGTGATACTTGATATCGAGTTGGAATAAAATTGAATCCAGCCAACTTCTCCTAACTGAAGGAGATCCTTTGATCAAGTAAAGATCTTCACAAGAAAACATTACACAAAAAAAGTTCCCCAGTAAATCAGCTTGTGGAGCTCTTTTTGCTACTCCATTTATCTTTAATTTTCTTCTTCCACTTGAATTTATTTGAAGAGCTATATTTAAACTATCATCTTTTGTTTGTATGTCTGCAAAGATTAATGCATATTCATTGTTCCAGGAAACAAGATTACTATCCCGGTCTGCTCTGTCTGAAACACTAGTGGCAAGAATGTTAATTGCTTCTAGAATGTTAGTTTTACCTTGAGCATTTGGCCCGATTATAATTGTTTTTAATGTATTGAATTCTTGTTCAAAATCTGTATAGTTTCGAAAATTTGTAAGTTTTAGTTTCTTTAAGAACATATAAACATTCTAGGGGGAAATTGTCTGTGTTATTCGTCATATCTTGTTATCATAGATTGTTTGGAGCTATATAATACTCTCTATACAATGAAAAAAAATCTAATAATTTTTTCTGTCTTATTAATTCTGTCAAGTGGGTTTAATACTTTTGCTGCCAATGCTTTTTTTAAACATTCAAAAAACAAGAATCAAAAACAGGCAGAGACAAATCCAGATGCTCTTAAAGCAAGTGCAGCTTACCTTGAACTTGAAGGGGATAAAGTCGAATATGATCAAGAAAAAAATGTTTACACCACTACAGGTATGTCTACAGCTCATATAATTGATCAGAATGCTGTGCTTGAAGCTGATGAAATAATTTATTATGGTGCTAGTGAAGAAGTTCTGGCAATGGGAAATGTAACTATTACCAGAGATGGCATTGTAACTACAGGGCAAGACTTTAGATTTGATGTGACTTCTAGCAAATACTTACTAACCAATCCAAATACTGTTGTTAAGGGAGCTGTAATAAAAGCACGAATAGCTACTAGCGATGTCAATAATAATATTGAGTATAAAAAAGGGACTTTTAAATTTGATGAACCTATTAGGATAGCTCAGGGTTTTGGTGCCAGAAGAAACCCACCGTCTTTTTATAGCAGGCGTAGAGCCAGAGCTTCTAAAGCAAAAGCTTCATGGGAAAGTCTTCCTGCAAAAGAGCGTTATAGAGTTACTGCTGAAAAAATAGTTTATGACACTAATAAAAAAATTAGAAATCTAACTATCTATGGTGGAAAGCTTCACTTTAAGCATTTTTCCCTTCCTGCACAGCCTAAATTTACTACTACTCTAAGTTCAGATCCAAATGTAAGAAGTGCGCCTTTAATTGCTCCTGTTATTGGTACACAAGGAGTTTTAGGAGGCTTTGCAGTAGGACCAAACTTTAATTTAAATGTAACTGATTATCATATTTTATCTATAGCACCCTTTGCTCAAATAGGCTCAGGAGCAGATAACTATGGCTTTGGTGGAAGAGTTGGTTTTCACGGTCCCAAAAGCTCTATAGAAGCTGCTTATGGATCATTAAAAAATAGGTACATCCTAAAAGCTGTTCAAACAGTGGGTACTAAGACACAGATAAGATTAGCTCATAACCAGTATTTGGATGATGGTTTTATCGGCAGCACTCTTACGAAATATATTGCAGAGATTGTAGATAGAAGAAGAGCTAAGTTTCCATTTACAGAATCAGGTTTAAATTTCAGAAGTTCTATTGGGTGGATTGAAACTGATCCTGGGCTTGCTCCTACTAGATATCAAAACTTTTTAGAAGATGCGGCAGATAGGCAAAAGTTTAAAAAGTCAGCATTTAAATTTCAAGAACAGTTAAATGTTATTTCTAAGCCTATTATTAAGTTTGGAAATGCTAAATATAATACAGCTCTAAGACTTAGAACTAGAAATGCTTTTAGAGCTTACTCTACTGGTGATGTTCAGGGAGTTGTTACAGGTGGACCGTTATTGGATAATACGGTTGGTCCTTTAAGTTTTGAAGTAGGCTATGTTCAAGGGTGGACAAAAGGGAAATCTCCTCTTCTTTATGATCAATATATTCAGGGCATGCAAAGTATAGCTTTGGATGGAGATCTAAGAATATTTGAAGGCTTAACTATAGGTGGCTATGGAACCTATAATATGAAAGAAGGCGATGTTATTGAAAAACAAATCAGAGCAAAGATTGGACCTAAGGATTTTAAGATGTTAGTAAATTGGGATGCACTTCGTCAGCAAACACAGTTTGGATTAAACTTTTTATTTGGTCAACCAGTTGATTTTGAAAAATTTGTGATTTTAAATACTAAGGCTAAAAGTGGTGGGATCTAGTTAATGTAACCCAGGGTATCGGTGGGTGGCGTCATTGCGAGTTGAACGAAGTGAAACGTGGCAATCTACTAATGTATTAAGGTATGATATCTTAAATAGAAGAGGTAAAAAATGAACTCAGAAGTAAATCTAGAAATGACTGTTCTCTTTTTTATGTCTTTAATAGTTTTGATAGGTGTATGCAGGTTTGTTATACGATTTAGTCCTGAAAAATTTGGAAAAAACACCAAAATTTAAGCTATGGAATAAAAAATAGCTCCTTTACGTTTAATATGTTGTATATAGGTTAAAATATTTTAAAAGAGGATTTTATGAGAGTATCTTCAAATTTAGTAAATATGCTTATTCCAAATGGTGGCTTTTGCTGTAAATGGGGAAGATTTACTGATGATGCAGATGGAAGAGCTCAGTTATCTAGCGCATCAGCGCAAGCTCGTGCTCAATATGCAGCACAAAAAGCAGCCGAAGTTAACGCTCCATCTACTTAGGTTTTTTTATTAAACACTTAGCATTTGCATTTCTGATCCAGAGCCTATAGTAGGTTTATATTCTTCATACCATAACTGAAAAACTAGAATATTCCAGAGAAGTTTTTTATTATCCCATTTTTCTTCTAGGTGATTTTGAACAATTTTGCTTATAAAATCATATTGAAATAAACCTTGATTTTCTATGTAGCTCTTACTCGTATAGTGAAGTAAAATATCTTTTAATTCATGCTTTAACCATTTAGTCATAGGGATTGCAAAACCTTGTTTTTTCTTATAGATAATCCATTTGGGAATATGCTTTTCAGCCATTTTCTTTAAAATATATTTTGATGTGAGTCTATTTAGCTTTAAATCGTAAGGAAGTTTTGCTCCGAACTCTTGTAATGTATAGTCTAGGAAAGGTGCTCTTACTTCAAGACTAGTAGCCATGCTGGCTCTATCTACTTTAAATAAAATATCGTCACTTAGATATAGCTTAGAAATTAAATAAAGCATTCTATCTTCATCATTTGAAATGTACTTATTTCTTAAATAGCTATTGGTGTCTGCAAAAGTGTTGTTTTTAATCTGTGAGTGAATCTCAGGTCTTAAGAGCATTTCTTTTTCACTGTCAATATATGCCCCCATCCATACAAACATTCTCATTTCATTAGAAAGACCCACACCTCTTAAAAATTGTTTTAGAGCAAAAGGAAAACTAAGATAGGTTTCTCTGGCTGGTAAGTTACTTGCTCCATTTAAAACGAAATTTTTTAATTCACGAGGAAGAACATTGTAAAACCCAATCATTCTATGTACAGGAAAGATTTGATATCCTGCAAAAAGCTCATCTCCACCATCTCCGCCCAGGCAAACTTTTAATTGTTTTGATGCAAACTTAGATAAAAAATATGTAGGAAGAATCGATGCATCTGACATGGGTTCATCTACAAGAGTAGCCATGTTAGGAATTAGTTTTAAGCATTCTTTGCTGTCAAATAAAAATTGATTATGCTCACTGCCTATTTCTTTAGCAAATCTAGTTGCTATTTTAGATTCATCAAAAGACTTTTCTTCAAAACCAATAGAAAATGTTTTTATAGGATCAGAATTATGATAGGTCATAAACTTTGCTACAAGACTAGAATCTATGCCACCGCTTAGAAATACACCTAGTGGAACGTCGCTCATTAAGCGTCTTTTAACAGATTCGCTAAATAATCTTTCTAATTCCTCCACAGCTTCATTTTCAGTAATTTTTAATTTTGGTGCATCTAGTGGAATGTCCCAGTATTGTTTAATTTTTACTTCATTGTTTTCTAATACTAAAATCTTTCCTGGTTCTAACTTGTAAATATTCTTTATCATGCAATGAGGGGAAGGGACATTTTCAAATGTTAGATATTTGTTTAAAGCATCTATATTTAATTCTCTTTTAATCTGAGGTATTGCCATTAACCCTTTTAATTCTGATGAAAAATAAAGAGAGTTGTTTTGAAGAGAATAATAAAGAGGCTTTACTCCCATTCTGTCTCTGGCTAGTAATAATCTTTTTTTGTTTTTATCCCACAGAGCAAATGCAAACATTCCATTCATGTGGTTTACACAGTCAAGCCCATAAGTTTCATAAAGGTGGATTATTGCTTCATTGTCAGATTTTGTTTTAAATTTATGTCCTTTAGAATCGAGGTCTTTAAGAAGGTCTGGGAAATTATAAATTTCACCATTTGCAATTAAAACAATGGAATTATCTTCATTAAAAAGAGGTTGTTTTCCAGTGCTTAAATCTACTATGCTTAATCTTCTATGTCCAAATCCTAAGCCACTACCATCATCAAAAAAATAACCACCTTCATCTGGACCTCTTAGGTAAAGCGCTGATGTAGCATCTTCCAGGACTTTTCTGTTAACTGGCTCTTTTGAGGTGAAATTGTAAATGCCAAGTATTCCGCACATGGCTTAGATTATAGCGCATTGGGTTTAATCGAGTCTTAATGATTCTACATTAAATTTTTCTCATTTTTCAAATAATCAGTAAATTTCTTTTTTCTAAGTCCTTTATAAATACATCAAGGAGATAATATATGTCTGATTTACTTGTACAGAGTTTACCTAATACCAAACAAAATGAAAAAACTAATCCTGAAATTAGGGTTGCTCAAGCTGAAGAAAATAACAAACCAGAGCTAGAAGAAGATACAGTAGATATAAGTTCTGATAATAAAGAAAAACTTCAAACCAAACCCTTATCTACTTTAGACAAAGTTCTTTCTCCTTTTAAATTTGCATGGGGATTAACGAAAGGGGTTGTAAAAGAGTTCTTTAATATAATAGGTTTTTTCTTAGGATTTATTACTCATCCCATAGAATCTGTAAAAAACTTATTTAATGGTTTAAAAGGACTAGGACATTTACTTTTAAATCCAGGGAAAACAATGGATTTATTAAAACAATCGTGGAAAGACTTTAAAGAAGCAGATGCTGATAAAAAGGGACAAATAATTGGTAGGCTACTTTATAATTTAATTCCCTCAGCTCTTTTAGTTAATGTAAGACTTGTTTCAATGTTTAATAGAGCTTTAGTAAGTTCAAATGCTATAGCAAAAAATATGAATACTTTAAAGAGATTTTACAAGCTTAATGGAGGGGATTTAAAGAAAACTATAT
>Ga0105164_10002785_pt1 | contig 10774 bp, 8 predicted proteins | sample VDWuncwatermetaG_FD_89674 | JGI IMG/M metagenome (GOLD analysis project Ga0105164, IMG submission 89674) | Wastewater microbial communities from Netherlands to study Microbial Dark Matter (Phase II) - VDW unchlorinated drinking water | ecosystem: Environmental > Aquatic > Freshwater > Drinking... | reverse complement strand
TATTACTACTGATCCAAAATTTTACAGGAGTAGAGGTAACCAAATTTAGTGTTGCCTCTTTGCCTGGAGTCCAGGGTTTCACCGGCTCCTGCTGGACGCCTGCACCAGAAACGCCTACTCCAGTTGCAGATACTCCATCTACTCCTAGGGCAACCAGTCTTAATCTAAATGTTACACAACCTACTAATAAGAAAAACGGGTTTGTAGAAGGTCGTTTTGATAGTATGACACTAGCATGTGGTGGAGGTGGCAATATATCTAGGGATGGATACCATTTTAATTATGGTGTATGTGATCCATATGGATTCGCCTGTAATAATTCATCAGAGTTATTTACTCCAATACGCAGCGATCAGTACAATCTACTTTCATATAGAACACCTGTGGGAATTAGTGAATTAGTGAATGTATATAACTCACCTGTTCCTATATTTTCTTCTGCTGGATCTGTAGATAACGTACTCTATGCTGGCACCCAAGAGTTATTAAGTGTATTACCTCTTTTTCTCCAATCTGTAGGTTTAACAGGTCCATATCCGAAAAGTTCCTATTTAAATGTTAATAATTGGACTGTACGAGATACGATAGATGCAGGAGTAGTATTTGCAAGATACGAAAGGAGAGATAACGATAATATTCCTGTGGATTTGATCAATGCTCAAATTGAAGCTAGGCTGGTTGCGATTCAATTAAATCCCAATTGGGAACAGGAGACGGGAGGAGGGGGAGCAGGATTCCACCTTGCCAGAATTCGATGTCCAGATGGTGATTATTTTGCTGCGGGTGTTGACTCGCCGATTATATATTTCTACTCCAAAAAAAATCTTGTTATATCGGCAAAGGTCAGAGGTGATTTAATTTCGCCATCAGTAGAGAGAAACAGTAATGGATATTGGAATATAGTCGCTTCTCCAAATGGAACATTAACTACCCTGGATGGGAAAAAGTATAGGTATATCCCCTACGAGTTTTTAAGAAGTGATTTTAAAAGGCCTGATAAAGGATCTGTAATTGAAGGAAGCAAGTTAGAAGAATATCTAAAGAATGATCTTTGGAAAAAGTTAGGACTAACAGATTCTGAGATAAATGATTACTGGCAAGACACAAAACCAAGAGTTAGGCCTGCTCCACATTATTTTGTCTCTTTAATAGCCAGATCCGAAATAGACAGAGTATTACCTATGGAGGTAAACCCAAAACCGGATACTATAATCAGAAATATGACATATATCCTACCCCTGTCACAATCTCCTTCCATGAGCATCATACCTTTGGAAGAGGAAAAACTTATAGCTCCTGAAAGAGAAGGATTTACAGTTTTAGAGAATGGAGTATTTACAGATTAGGAAGCTTGTTTTTCCAAAAAATCATTAACTGCCTTAGCAAAATCTCTTAGGTCTTTCAAATCCTTTGTAGCAGCTTCACTAACTTTATTGACATCAACATCAAAGTATTGATGAACTAAAACATTTCTCATATCAGCAGCCTGCCCCAATCTCTCAGCCAAGCCTTTCGTAACAATTTCCTCTTTAGCAAGTACTTTTATAGCATCTTTAGCGTTGTCAACATGATTAAGATTTAGCCCTGCTACGATATGTTCTGAAATATTTATTACGGATTCTATAGCTGTATGAAGATGGTGCTCTACCGAGAAAAGCAGATCCTCATCATTTTCCAACTGCTCATTTGTAAGCTGTTTCTGATCTAAATAGGTAATCATGTCCTCTAAGTATTTTAGTAATTTATTTAGCGTATCAATATCTAAAGCCATAAGTGCCCTCCTTTAATCTTTTCTTCATATAGTATAGTTGGATGCTTCTTAAATTCTCTGTATCTCTAAATGAGCTCATGGTTGCCACTTCAAAACGTATTCGCTTAATCTGGTCTCTGGTAAAGATTAGTTTGCCTTGAACAACATTTCTTAAATAAAGAGGTTCCTGGTCAAGATTAACATCTCTTACATCCGGCTCTGCCGATAACCCTAAGTCTCGCAAATCGTTAATAATCTCCCCAAGCCTGTAATAGGTTTTAATAGGAGGATTAAATAAAATTCCAAAATCTAGATCTGATTTTTTATGAGTTGTTCCTTTGGCAAAAGAGCCGTATAAATACACAACCACTATATCTTTTTGAGTAGCAAAATATTTTTGTATTTTTTTAAGATTAGCTTCGCTTAATTTCATCAGTAAAATTATATCAGAAAATCATTTGACTTGCTGCCAACAACCAACTAATCTTAACTTATGGATTCTAATACAAACAATACCGATACATCACAATCAACTAATAAGGTAGTGTCTGTCTGGAGATGGTTAACAGAGTCCAATACCAGGGTAGCTGGGGTATTTTTACTTGGGATGGCTTTTGTATTAATATTAGGATTAATAGCGCTTATTACTTCACAAAAACCAGTTAGGTCTAAAAAGGAAATTACAATTCCTCAGCCCACTCCCTCACCAACCCTTGATCAAAACTCCACATGGACAGAAATTTCAAATTCAAATGGCTTTAAACTTAAATATTCTACTGGTAGTACTCTTAATCCTACTCTCCCTCAAGCCACCCAGTCTGCTTCTTTACAAATTACCTCCATCAATTCCACTCTGGCAGTTGAGGTAACTGATAAAAAACAATCTTTAAAAGAAGCTGTTGAGCGCTTAAGAGAAAAAAACGCCACATCATCTGCTGATATAAAAGTAAATAAAATATTAACTAAACCAATTTCTATTCTTTATGGAGGTAATGAAGGCTACGAGTGGTATTTAGAATCAAACGGCCTTGCAGGTTTAAACTTAACATTTTCTTCCAGACTTGGTAAAAACAGAGTCATCCAATTTGAGAAGGGTAATAAACACTATCTTATCTTCTCAAGCTTTGATAAGGAGGGGGAACAAATTTTGTCAACGCTCCGCTTAGGTCCTTAACTTGATCTAGTTTTTAATAGTTTCTCTATATTGTGGAAAACTCGTCCTTAGATTAAATTGTGGATAAAGTTAAGCTAGTTATCCACATGGACAATTTAAGATTATGGCATAAATTTTTACAGATTATTAAACCCCAAGTAGGCGGGGATAATTTCAAGGCTTATTTTATAAAAACCCTGCTAAAATCAAATGATGGGCGCATTATTGTCTTAAGTACTCCTTCTGCTTTTATAAAAGAGAGTTTAGTTCAAAAATACCAAACTTTGATTGCAGAAACTTTTGAAAAACTGTTAGGCAAAAAGCTGGAAATTGAGATTTTGGTGAAGGAAACTTCAGATACTCCACCAATTGAAGAAGATTTTTTTCAGCCCATACAAACCCCTACTCCCCAGCTTAATCCTAAATTTACCTTGGAAAATTTTGTGGTAGGCCCCACCAATAATGTAGCTTATGCAGCAGCCCAGGCTGTGGCTCAAAACCCAGGCACCTCATATAATCCTTTATTTATTTATGGGGGAACAGGGGTAGGTAAAACCCATTTAATGCTTGGTATCGGCAATGCTATCCTAACAAAAAAACCTCATGCCAAAATTATCTATTCTCCCTCAGAAAAATTTATGAATGATTATGTAGGGGCCATCCAAACACATAAAATGGGGGATTTACGGGTCAAATACCGCTCCCCAGACGTTCTGCTCATTGATGATATCCAATTTTTCTCTGGCAGGGAAGCTACCCAGGAAGAGTTTTTCCATACCTTTAATGAACTGATTGGGAAAAATTCCCAGATAGTTTTAACCTCAGACAGATCCCCTCATGAGATAGCCAAACTTGAAGACAGGCTGAAATCACGTTTTGCAGGAGGGTTGATGCTGGATATCCAACCTCCTGATTTTGATACCAGAGTTGCCATCTTAAGAGCTAAATGTTTGGAGCAAAAGGTGAGTTTACCTGAGGAAACCTTGCATCTGCTTGCTTCCTCATTTGATACTAACATTAGGGAGCTTGAGGGGAGACTCGCGGGGATTTTACAAACCTTAAAGGCGCAAAACTTACCCCCTAATACTGAAAATATTAACCAGTTTTTATACCAACCCAGGCAAAATATTAAAATTGAGCCCAAGGCAGTGTTGGAGGCAGTTTGCAGCTATTTTAACTTAAATCAAAAAGACCTGACTGGCGCTAAAAGACAAAAAGAATTGGTTTTCCCCAGGCATATCACCATGTTTATCTTAAGTGAACAATTAAGTTTGACTGTGGAAAAAATAGGCCAAATTTTAGGTAAAAGAGATCATACTACTGTGATACATGGCAGAGATAAAATTAAAAATCTGACCCAAACTGACAGGGAAGTACAAAGAATCATAACAGAAATCAGAGGTAGGTTATCCACATAAAAGTTTACATATCCACAAGTTATCCACCAAAAACTAACATCCTGCCCACACGAAACTAAGACGAATTTTAGCTTGTGGTTTTAGTTTTTTCAACATATCCACTAACTATATTACTAACTACTATTGTTATTAATATTGTGTAGTATAATCTAAATTCTAGTGGATAACTTAAACTTACCGTTAATTGGTATTCTTCTCTTGCTTTTTATAATTGCTTATTTAATTGGCAGATTGCATGGGAAGAAACCACCAGATATTCCCACAGACTTAATCGATCTGTACAAAGGAATACAAGACCTGCCAGCTAAAGTGTTGCAAGTCATCCAAGGGTCAATTAATCCGCAAAAAGGCAGGATGGCAGAGTTGTTAACTTACGCGGAATTAAGATATGATTATGATCGGATTATCCCCTTAGGCTGGCCAATTGATTTTATTGGCATTAAAAATGATGAGCGGATTGACTTTATAGAAGTTAAGTCTGGGATAAACCACCTCTTGACAGATCAGGAAAAACAGATTAAAAACCTTATTACTCATGGCCGAGTTAACTTTAGGTTGATTAAGGTAACTGAGGATGACATTCAAAAATTTGTAACTGCCCGGAAGGAGAACTAGATGAAATTTTCATGCTTGCAACAGGATTTACTGCCTGCTTTATCTGCTGCAGCCAGATCCGTGGGAGTTAGATCTACCTTGCCAGTACTAGATAATATTTTACTTTCAGCTGAGGGTAAGAATTTAAAAATTGCTGCCACCAACTTAGAGATTGGTGTGATTAAAAATATCCCCGCAGATATTGAGGTAGAAGGAGGGGTGACAGTTCCTGCCAAAACCTTAGTGGAGATTATCTCTGCTTTGGATCAATCTCAAATCACTTTTGAATCTGAAGCAGATAATCTGACTATCAGCTCCGCTCAGTTTAAAGCTTCACTTAATGGTATAGCTGCCACTGAGTTTCCCGCCATACCCCTCTCCCTTGAAAAAGGAGTCAGCTTTCCTAAAGAGGCTTTTTTGGCCTCATCCCTAATTCTTTTTGCCTCAGCAGTGGATGAGGGCAGACCCCAATTAACTGGTATTTTAACTGAGGTTAAAGAGGGTAAGCTGGAGCTGGTGGCAACAGATGGCTTTAGGCTGGCTCATAGAACAGTTAGTTTAGAGGATAAATCCACCCAGTTTAAAAGCCTAATCCCTAAAAGAACTTTTGAGGAGATATTAAGAATTATTTCTGAGGAGGAAATAGATGAAGTGAATGTTTCTTCCTCAGAAAATCAAAATCAGGCTATTTTTAGATTAGGTAAAACCACTTTATCCTCCCGTTTAATTGAAGGCCCATTTCCTGCTTGGGAAAAGATTATCCCCACCCAAATTATTGGCAGGGCCATTTTGGAAAAAGAACAGTTTTTAAAAGCTGTCAAATTAGCAGCGGTTTTTTCCAAAAGTGAAGCTAATATTGTGATATTAACAGTTAAAAAAGACAGTCTTGCTATCTCTTCATCTGCCAAGCAGTTAGGCAGCCAGGAGAATGTGATTGAGGCCAACATTGAAGGGGAGGAGCTTAAGATTGCTTTTAATACCAAGTTTTTACAGGATGCTATCACAAATATTCCTACTACTCAGCTGCTGCTGGAGTTTTCTGGGCCTTTGTCAGCTTGTTTAGTCAAACCAATTGGCGAGGAAGGATTAGAATTTATCATCATGCCAGTCAGACTTTCATAATTTTTATATTTCATGGCCTGCAGGTTATATTAATCCTGGTATTAGAATGCACATCACCTCCTGTGGTTTGAATCCAGGGACAGCCAGTTGATGGAACCCTATTGGTACAAACATGGGCATTACATGTCTGGCTGCCAGAGCAAGCGCCGCAGTTGACTGTACGGTTGTCGCCGCAGTTGTCAGGCGCAATCATCCTATCACAGTCTTTACCCAGACGTTTACACAAATCTGCATCTGTTTCAGCAGTGCAGGAAGGGGCGCAGGCAGGGACATTCAGACCAGCAAACTGGCTGTTTTGAGTACCATTATAAGTTCTGACATAATAATTGGTTGCTGGGTTTAAGGTTAAACCTCCAGAGCCGTCAGTGGCATTAAAACCAGAGGGGCCTGTGGTGGAGTTAACACCACTAACTGATCTGTGGTAATAGGGTGATGTGAAGGACGAGTCATTTGTATGGCTTACATCCACCCAAGTTACCCCTGAGTTAGTCCAGGAAATATTTACCCCGGAGCCTGTATACCCTGGATCAATACATGAAGGCGTGGTGATAGCGGGAGCAGGGGGAGTGCCTAGGGCTGGGGCAGTTATAGTTAAGGCAAAAGTTTTGGAGTGGATACGTGTTCCTGATACTCCGGTGACTGTTACTGTACTGGTGCCGGTTGTGGCGGTTGTGGCGGTTGAGGAAGTAGTCATATTGATAGTATGACTGCAGGGAGCAATATCTGTAGGTGTGCAGAAGGTTGGCGCAATAGTGCAGGTAACTCCTGAAGGACAGCCACTTATAGTTAAATTAACCTGCTGCTCGGCACCTTGTAGTTTTGTTACGGTTTCAGGCTGGGTATCAGCAGATCCCTGGGTAATGGTTTTGGGATTAAGGTCACTTAAGCTAAAATCAAAAGGGGCAGTGATGGTAATTGAACAGCTGGCAGATTTGGTTTGGGTTGGACTGGAGCTGTCTGTTACCGATATATCTGCTGTTTTAGAACCTGCAGTTGTATATGTTTTTGGTGGTACAGAATTTGTTCTGCTAGAAGACGAGGATGTTGTGCTGCTTAATCCATCAGTTCCAGTCCAAGTGTAATTAAAATTTGGAATTCCTCCATCTATAACTACTTTCCAAGTCACACTTTGACCTACGCTTGCACTTGTAATAGGATTATTATTTGAATCAAGCGCTGTGCAGCTTGTTATCGTTATTGGGGTAGCTATACTTGATGTACAGGTAAAATCAGTTCCTGGATTAGTAGTACAGCCTGCACTGTTACAGGCATCAACCCACCAGCCATAATTATGCCCGGTAATAGTTGGATAGTTATTATCCAGGGCAGCATTATTCCAACAGGCATCCCCGGCAGGGGTATTGGAAATGCAGGCATGTGCAGTAGTGTTGGTATCATTATAATCGTTTATCCTGAGATTATATTGGATAGTGCCACGGTCAACAGGAGCGCTGCTACCAGTCCAGCTAAGATGGGCAGATGTGCCGGGCGCAGGGCAGGAGGGAGTATTAAGAGAAAGATTAGACGGGCGGCAGATAGAACAATTGTAGCTATTGCCCACACAAGCTGAATTAATGGAAGATTGGCAAGTAAAGTTGACTGCCCCGCTACTGCAAATACTGGAACCTGTTAGTCCATTGCTGTCAGTGCAGTTATCATAGGTAACTTGGCCACAAACTGTAGCTGTACCGGCACCAGAGGCAGGACAGGAGGGTGGAAGTGGAGTACAGGTAATATTTTGGGATACACTGGTTCCGTTAGAGGGAGAAACAGGATAACTATTGCATGAATACCCGGATTTGGAGGCTGTGACACTAAAATTAGTATTAAAGCAGCAAAGTCCATGTATATCATAACCTCCATCTCCTCCACTAATAACAGAACCGGATATGCCGGTACACAAACATCCAAGGGCTGTAGGGCCTGGATCGCTTGCTCTTACAGTTGCTTCTGCAACCGGGTTTCCTGCAGGATCCCGCACATATCCTGCAATTACTCCTTCATAATAACAATAGTCTCCGTCTGCACAATATTGTTGGCCTCCATTAGCAGTACACGAGGCTATATCTAAATGGGAGGCATAAGCTGTTTTAATAATAGAATGAAAAGAAGGAAAACTAAAGTTGAAGGTGGATTTGTTAACTTGTCCGGAGCCTTCAAAAGTTTTAATTACCACCCCGAATCCGAAGAGCCTAATTGGCTGGCTTAGAGAATTTGGGGGAGTTGAAAAAATAGCCTGTTTAAGAAGATCTGAGGCTATTTTAGTATCAGAGTATATTCTTTGTATTTGGGTAAGAGGCTGTATAACAAAATACCTGGTTATTTTTGGATCCTTGCTTAATTGAGCGGCAACTGTAGCTATATCCTGTTTCTGATCAAGCATTAATCTGGCTTTTTCTAAGATAGGTTTGGCTTGTTCCCAGGCTTTATCTTCTGATGGTAATTGTTCTTTGGAATGATTATCCCATCTGATAGCCAGATACTGATAGTCTCTCCATTTCGTCAGATTTTTCTGAAGCTTATCCTTTAAAATATCAATGGCAATTTTCTCTTTCCAATCAAGCTCATTCCAGCCATAACTTTGAAGAGCGGCAGTAACAGCTGTCTGGCTGGTTTGCTTAATAATCTTTTGCGCTTCTTTATCAATCTCCGTACTGGTAACTGTAATTCCTCTTTTTGCAGCTTCCTGACGGATCTTATTGTTGCTTGCTATCAGTTCTTGGGCCTGGGTTTTAGCTTTTTTTTGATCCAAACCCTGGGTTATCTGAAGCATTTTGGCTTGTTTGCTCACCAAAATGGCCTGAGGGGAAAACAAACTCCTAAATCCTAAAACACCAAAAATAATGACAACTATCAAAAATACTAGACCAATTATTATTCTGGGTTTTGTAATCAATGGTTTTGGCGGTATGATGACTGTAGGTTGTTCTGTATCTTCCGGCATTAATTTTATTATGATCCAGATTGTTTTTATATGTCAAGCCAAGTTGTCAGCCAAATTTGCTTTATATATAATAATGTGGTATATATAACTTATAGTATAAGGTAAAATAATGAAGCCTGAATTAAAACACCGGCTGGTAAATATTGGAAGCGCTGTCTTAGCCGGGGCAGGTTCATTAGTTTCTCCGGGTTTAACTGCAAGTGATCCTGCCTTTCTTCAGGGAGATGGCAGTAATAATCATTTAAGAGTTCTCTTAATTGGCCAAAATGGCACCACTTTACCCATGCTAGAGGAGGTTAAAGAAGATATATTCTCAATCAGCCCCATGGATGAGTTTAGGAGTATCACGGATGTGGCCGGAATATTGGGAGGGAATGAACTTGGATGTGACCAAAATGCCCAGTGTGACTGGGAAAAAGTTAATGAGGTTATAAAAGGGTACTTAGCCAGAGGGTTGGTTTTTCATGAAACAATGGTTGTGATAAAAAGTAATGATGAAGGAGGAGCAGGACAAACTATGCTTCCATTACCGAGTCATTTAGTTAGACCGGATATCTATACACCCTCTGCTATTGCAAGACCTGTTGATACTAGACTTACTAGAGTAGGGAATGCAGGAACAGTGGTACATGAATTCCTGCATGCTTTTGCAGGTTTTGACCATGAAGGTAATGATATTATGCAAAGAGTTTGTAATTGTATTAATGCCCAACATGCCCGGTTTTTAAGAAGCTTAAAACTCCTTGTGCCATTTAATTATCAAACCCCCAAAAATGGCATTAATGCAGCTGCAGGTTCCTTAAGCCTGAAGGCTGATTTAATTACCCCTGCAGGTACTATCCAACAAAAAAGGTGGATTACCCCGGCCAATAATGATGGTCCGGATATTACCCTGCTAAGAAATCCTGAAAGTTCTTTTACAGTGCCGGCTCCCCAAATGGGTGTAGGTAATTATATTTTGCTGCCGGATATGACTTATACCTGGACAGAATGGAGCTCAGGTTATCCCACTGCCCTTTCCTGGAATGCCCCTCAGTGGGACAATTTTGAAGGCTGGCCAGGGGTCTTTTTCCCCAATACTCCTTCAGAAATCAAAATTCATACTCCCAAAAGATTTTCAGATGGGATAACAGCTGTTTCTCCAAGAGCAGGGGAGGTTGTTAATACCTCCAACCCAACTTTGGTTTGGGCTAACAGAGACGGCGATGTTTTCTATTATGAAATCCAATCATCCAAGGATTGTTCATTTAATACTGATCCTCAAACAGCCACAGCTTCTGTGATTTGGGAACTGCGGCATGGGGGAGTAACCAATCCATTAAATTCATACACTGTGCCTGGAAGTGCCAGACTTGAGCTGGGAACAGAGTACTGCTGGAGAGTCAGGCCAAGAATACAGGGTGATGGAACTTCTGTACCTTGGAGTGAAACCTTTAGATTCTCCACCCCCGCTACACTCAAGAGTCTATCTGAATATTCTGATTCCATTTATGGATGGAAACCAGATACAGATTTAGGAAACAGTGCTTTTACAGCCTCTGCTGAGGATATGAAAAGGTTTGGAAAGCCAATTTGACAACATGGAGTTTTGTAAAAGATCCAAAGAGATGGGCAGCTTGGCAGGCTCTTTTAATAGAAACTGATTAGTTGCTTTAGGCTTAAAAAAAGGGGAATACTTGGCTGTAAAAAACCCAATTACAATGGAAATTATCAAAACTGCTACCCCAAGAAGATAAAATTTTCTTGAGAAACAAAATGGAACTTCAGATTTAATTATGACTATTGGCTGATCC
>Ga0105164_10002784_pt1 | contig 10774 bp, 6 predicted proteins | sample VDWuncwatermetaG_FD_89674 | JGI IMG/M metagenome (GOLD analysis project Ga0105164, IMG submission 89674) | Wastewater microbial communities from Netherlands to study Microbial Dark Matter (Phase II) - VDW unchlorinated drinking water | ecosystem: Environmental > Aquatic > Freshwater > Drinking... | reverse complement strand
GATCTCGCGCGGGCGGCGGTGCCGGGACCGCCGGGCATGGAGCCCGGGCTCTACGCCGCGCACTTCTTCGAGGCGCCGAAGATGACGTATCCCTACGGCACCCACGCCGCGATCGTCGAGGTCGACACCGAAACGGGCGTCGTCGCGCTGAGGAAGTACGCCATCACCTACGACGTCGGCAAGGCCGTCAACCCGATGATCGTCGACGGCCAGCTCGTCGGCGCGCTCGCCCAGGGCATCGGCGGCGCGTTACTCGAGGAGTTGGTCTATGACGAGCAGGGCCAGCTCCTGACCACGACGTTCATGGACTATCTCCTGCCCACGGCGATGGAGATGCCGGAGTCGACGGTCGTGCGCATTCTCGAGGAAACCCCGACGCCGCTGAACCCCCTCGGCGTCAAGGGCGTCGGCGAGGGTGGCAGCTCGGGCTGCGGCGCCGCCATTGCCAACGCCGTCGCCGACGCGCTGGCGCCGCTCGGCGTGTCGATCACGGCGCTCCCGCTCTCGCCCGACCGGCTGCTCGCGCTGATCCGCGCCGCGCGCGCGGGTGCTGCCTGACGGCGGTCATTCGTGGACGAGCGGCACGCGCGGCGAACGGTGACCCGGCGGGAGGGGGGCGGACGGCATCCTCTGACCACAGCGGTGGTTGCTCCGCTCACCGGCGAGCCATTCCCAATCTTTCCGGCTGTTTCGTTGTATTGCGAAACGGGAATGGGTCAACCGGACGCCGTCCGCCCCCCTCCCGCCGGGTCACCGTTCGACTACCGTGTGCGACTTCATGAACAATGAATAGTCTCGGCTAGTGGCCACACGCTACGTCAGCATGAGTGTTACGCGACGGGAGGACCCGCCGCTCCTGATGGGACGGGCGCGGTTCATGGGCGATCTCCGGCTGTCGGGTCTGCTCGCGGTCGCGTTCTTGCGCAGCCCCTACGCCCACGCGCGGATCGTCGAGATCGACGTTCGCGACGCGCGCGCCATGCCGGGTGTGGAAGCGATCGTGACGGGCGCCGATTTGGCGGCGACCACGCGGCCCGTGCGCGCGGTGCTCGCCGACCCCGGGTACAAGGAGACGGGATGGCCGGCGCTCGCGCAGAGCAAGGCGCGCTTCGTGGGCGAGCCGGTGGCTGCCGTCGTCGCGCGCGACCGCTACGGCGCCGAGGACGCCCTGGAGGCGATCCGCGTGACGTACGATCCGCTGCCCGCGGTGAGCAACGCCGAAGCGGGACTGCGGCCCGACGCTCCGAGGGTGCACGAGGAGCTGGCCGACAACGTGCTCCTCCAGGCCCACTTTGAGAAGGGCGACGTCCAGCGGCTGCTCGACGGCGCCGAGATCCGGCTGCACGAGACCCTGCACCAGGCGCGGTGCACCTCGTCCCCGATGGAGAGCCGCGCGGTGATGGCGTCGCTCGACCCCGTTGACGGCGTCCTCACGGTGTGGGCCTCGACGCAGGCGCCGCACATGCTGCGCACGGGGCTTGCGGAGGCTCTCGGCATTCCGGACTCGCGCCTGCGCGTCCTGTGCCCGGCGGTGGGCGGCGGCTTCGGCCCCAAGATGCACCTCTATCCCGAGGACGTCGTGGTCGCCGACCTGGCGCGGCGACTGGGCCGGCCCGTGCGCTGGCTCGAAGACCGGCGTGAGAACCTCCTCTCCAGCGCTCAGGCGCGCAATCAGAGGCACTACATCGAGGTCGGCGCCCGCCGCGACGGGACGATCGTCGCGATGCGGACGAAGATCATGTGCGACGTCGGCGCCTATTCCGTCTATCCGGTGACGGTGGCGCTCGAACCGATGACCGCAGCCGGGATCATGCCCGGCCCATATCGCATTCCCGCCTACGCCTACGACGTGTATGCGGTGGCGACGAACAAGTGTCCGCTGGGCGCCTACCGCGGTGTTGGCATGGCGCCGGCGACCTTCGTGCGCGAGCGCGTCGTGGACATGGTCGCGCTGCGCGCCGGACTCGACCCCGCCGAGGTCCGCCGCCGCAACCTCGTCGACGCCGCGGAGCTGCCGTTCACCACCGCTTCCGGTCTCGTCATCGACAGCGGCGACCCCAAGGCCTCGCTCGAGCGCGTGCTGGAGGCCGCCGACTACGCGAAGCTGCGCGCCGAACCTCGGCGAAGCGCTGCCGGCAAATACCGCGGGATCGGTATCGCCGCCTACACCGAGTTCACCGGGATGGGCTCGGGGACGTTCCGCAGGCGCGGGATGACGCAGGTCTCCGGCCACGACGCGGCCACGGTGCGTGTCGAGCCGACGGGCGAGGTGCGCGGGTTTGTGAGCGCGGCGTCCCAGGGCCAGGGCCACGCCACGACGTTCGCCCAGGTCCTCGCCGACGAGCTGGGCGTCGACCTGGATGCGGTGACGATCGTCGAGGGCGATACGGAGCGCTGTCCCTACGGGAGCGGATCGTTCGCCAGCCGCAGCATGGTGGTGAGCGGGGGCGCGCTCATCCTCGCCGCGCGCCGCGTCCGCGAGAAGATCGCGAAGATCGCCGGCCACATGCTGGAGGCCGCGCCCGAAGACCTGACGATCGAGGTTGGGACGATCGCGGTGCGCGGCGCGCCGGGACGCACGCTGACCGTCACCGACGTGGCGCGCCTGGCCTATCGCCCGGCCGGGGGCACGCTGCCCGACGGCGTGGACCCGGCCCTCGAAGCGACGCACTACTACGATCCGCCGCCGGCCACGTTCTCCAACGGGACGCACCTCGCCGTGGTCGAGGTCGACGTGGAGACAGGTCAGGTCGAGGTCATACGCCACGTCGTCGTCGAGGACTGCGGCAAGATGGTGAACCCCATGATCGTGGAGGGACAGACCCACGGCGCCGTCGCCCAGGGGATCGGCAGCGCGCTGTACGAGGACTTCGCCTACGACGAGAACGCGCAGCCGCTCACGACGAGCTTCATGGACTACCTGATCCCCGGGCCGATGGAGGTGCCAGCGGTAGAGGTGATCCACATGGAGACGCCGCCCGCCGTGAGCGTGAGCGGCTTCAAGGGCATGGCGGAGGGCGGGACCATCGGATCGGCAGCAGCGGTGGCCAACGCCGTCGCCGACGCGCTGGCGCCCCTCGGCGTCAAGGTCCGTGAGCTACCCCTCACCCCCGACCGCATTCTTCGTCTCATCAAGGAAAAGCCGAAGGGTCGTTGATGCCATCGCCTGCCAGCCCGATCATCCTGCTCTTGCGGTTCCGGGATCTTTCCTCGCCTATCCCCGGGCACACCATCCAACAGCATTCGCTGGTTATCGAAGCGAACGGATACGCGTGGTGGGCCTGGTGGAAGAAGCAGAGCGAAGACATCCCGGTCCAGCTCTGGAGCGATCTATTGAGGCAGATCGCCAGGACCGGACCGGCGCCGGTGTTCCTCGTGGATTCCGGGCAGAGACGGCTGTACCGAACCACACTGCAGGGCATCGATTTCGACCCGGCCGGCAACTTGAAGGAGGCGCCGGAGGGCGGCAGCAAGACCCCGGCGTACTATCAGTCGTCCGGAAGCGTGACGCGCTTCGCGACGTGGTTCAAGATCGGGCCCATCTCCGAGGCGCAGGAACGCGAGCTCAACGAGCTGATGTATCGTGCCGCCCCGCATGACGACTTGGTCGATGCCCGAGGTGAGGAATTTGTCGCGCGGCGGATCGCCGGGATCTCGGAGCTGCTCCAGTTCGGCAACGTCACGTACTGGGTCGCCACCCCCGCGACGGCCGACGCCAAGCCCGCCCGTTCCGAGCCGATCAGCGTCAAAATCATTCCACCAGTCGCCCCGAAGGACATCGTGCGGGCGGAGAGCAACCGGATCCTGCATCTGAGTGATCTTCACGTGGCACCAGGGAAGCACGCCTTCGCCGTTGGAAGCTCGGACGCGCACAACGTCTCGTTGGCCGATGCCCTGATTCGGGCTCTCAAGGGCGAACGGCTTCCTGGGCTCGTGATCGTTACAGGCGACCTGTCGTGGATCGGATCACAGGCGGAGTTCGACGGCGTCTTCGCCTGCCTCGACTCGATCCGAAGCACCCTGGGTCTGACGAGGCAGCAGTTCGTGCTGATCCCGGGGAACCACGACCTCCAATGGACACAGGCGCAGCGCGACGGGGCCGAGTATGACTGGACGGGTAAGGTGGAGATGGCGGGTCCAGCCGCGCGCCACAACTATGAAACGTTCTTCGCCCGCTGGTACGGCGTGGCCGCGAACAAGTGGCTGTCGATCGGCCGGCGGTTCTTCCTCGTGGGAGGGCCGTCGCTGGACGTCCTCGGTTTGAACAGCAGCGCGCTCCAACAGATCGAAGGCCACTTCGCGGGGTTAGGGCGCATCACCGAACAGGCGTTCGAGGAATCCGCCGACGAGATGGGCTGGAGCGGGCCGCGGGCGACGGCAGTGCGGTTCCTGGCGGTTCACCATCATCTGCTCCCGGTGTTGGTCAAGGAGGCGCCGGAAGAGGCCAAGCGCGGCTTCGGCATCGCGCTGGATGCCGGAAACCAGTTGCTCAAGGCTGTGCGGTACGGCGTAGACCTCGTGCTTCACGGCCACCAGCACCATCCCTACGCCGGCTTCACCCACCGCGAAGAGATCGTCGGCGAGCCGATCCGCGCGAAGAAGGGGCTGCTCGTTCTGGGTGGAGGAAGCGCATCGGTGATCAACCGGTATCTCGGCCCGATCAACCAGCGCAGCTTTAACTTGATCCATCTGGGATTCGAAGAGACGAAGGTGGAGCTGTTCTCGACGTACGATGCGCCTGACGAGTTCAAGAAAATCTCGGAGTTGGTGGTGCGGCTCGGAGAGCCCTGGCGGCGGTCGTGAAACCGAAGATCGGGCTTGTGGTGACGGATCTGGACAACACGCTCTACGACTGGGTGACGTTCTTCGCTTCGGCCTTTGGGGCGATGGTGCGGGTCGCGGCGGAGATCTTGAGCGTGCCGGAGGAGACCGTCCTCGATGAGCTTCAGGCAGTTCATCGACGGCATGGCAATTCGGAGCAGCCGTTCGCGCTACTCGAAATTCCGACCGTGCTCAAGCACTACGGGGCGGCGTCACGGCGGGAGCGGGCGCGGGCCCTCGACCCGGCGCTGCATGCTTTCAACTCCGTCCGGAATCGCGAGCTGAGCCTCTATCCGAACGTGAAGGAGACGCTGGAGGCGATCGGCCAGGGAAGCGTAATAGTCGCGCATACGGAGGCGAGCAGCGCCAACGCGGTGTTCCGACTACAGAAGCTCGGGATCGCACGTCTCATCGACCGCCTGTACGCGATTGAGGACACAGGGCCGGGGCATCCCGAGCCGGAGCGGCTCCGCGAGTATGCGGCGGTGGCGGCGAAAGTCCGCCGGCTCTCAGCGGACGAGCGCAAGCCCGACCCGAGGATCCTCCTGGACATCTGCCGGGACTACGACGCTCCCGTCACCGCAACATTGTATGTTGGCGACAGCATCCCGCGGGATATCGGGATGGCGCGAGCATCCGGAGTTTGGTCCGCATGGGCGAAGTACGGGACGACGTACGACCCTGCGTCGTGGCGAACCCTGGTGCGCATCACCCACTGGACGGCCGATGATGTCGCGCGGGCGCAGAAGGCACAGGAGATGTATGGGGCGAGCAAGCCCGACGTCGTCCTGAACCAGGGCTTCGACGAGTTGCTCGAGCATTTCAGCTTCGTAGGGGTGCGGGCGGTGAGATGACATCGGGATCGGTAGCGCGCTGTACGAGGACTTCGCCTCCACCTCCGGCGGCATGTTCCGGGCTCGGCCGCCCGCGCCTTCCCGCCGGTCGGGCCGAGGTTCTCGACCCTGTCGGCGCGTGTCGGCATTCCTGAGGGGCTACGCCCGGGCGCTCACGGCTCGACCGACGCTTTCCCGGACTGACGGCATCTCCCGAGCGGCCAGCCGGCGGCCGCATGGCGGCATGCGTGCCCCTTGACAGCCCTCCCGCCGCCGGTGCAGGATCGCGGTCAATATGGTGTCGATGGAGCAACTCTCCTGCGCGCCGTGCACGGCTGAAGGTTCTAGCCTGCCGGCGGCGGGTCCGCTCCGGCGGGCCCGTGGCCGGCGCACCCGAGAAGCGGAGCGCCGGGTACGCCTCACTCGGAGACAACCCGTGCCCTGCAGCCAAGCTGTCGCCGAGCGCGACGATTCGCGGCCGCACGGACGGCTGAATCGCCGAGCCGCTTCTGGTCGACGCTGCTGGTGGCAGCTACGCGGCCGTGCGCTGCTCCGCGGGAGGCTCGGCGTGCGATCCTCCGCACGCAATCGTTCCGATCAAGATTCGATGTCGCTAGGATGCAGCCTGCCTCGACTCTGTCGCGTCATGCCTCAACGTGACGTCGGTTCCCAATCCTCCACTTTCACAACGAAGTCCACTCTCAGGGCTGCGCACGCCGAGAGAACGATGTGGAGGTCTTCGCGATGACTGACACCGGACAGCGATATGCAGACCTCGACCGTCTAATGCTCATGGCCCGAACCCACGCTCAGGTAATACAGGTCGTATCGATCGGAGCCGGCGATGCCTTCATCGAACGCTATTGGCCCCGCCTGCGGAGCGCCGTGGAGCTCGGGCACATCTCTCTGCTCATTGTGGACAACCAACCCTTGTCCGAGCTTGCTGCCCAAAAGGTCGATCTCGCGAAGGACGCGGGCGAAACAAGTGCCGCAAGGGGACTGGAAAGAGCCTACGGGCAACTGATGCAGGATATCGAGGCCCACCACAACACCCACGTCGACGACCCACGCTGGATCCACTTTGTGAATCTCTCAGACCCGTCTGGGCAAGCGTGGCTTGATCGCATTCGTGCCGACGTGGTCTTCGTGCTGGTCCCCGACTATGCCCATATCAGGGTCGCCCAACGCTGGTTGAGGCGGGCGACTCTGATAATGATCGAGAAGCCGTATGACAAGGAGTACCCCACCGCATTGGACTTCGAGAAGGCGCTGAACCAGATGCTCAAGGCGACCGATGAGGCCACAGGGGGTGAGCTCCCGGGCACGGTTGTTTCTCCCTTCGACCACTACCTGGCGAAGATCCATAACTACGTTCGCAGGCAGAAGGCCGATCGCCTCGAGTCGCAAATCGGGTCCGTCAGTGGCGTGGCGTTCGCTCTCTTGGAATCCGGACCCGTCGAGAAGTGGCGCGCGGCCACGCTCAAAGGTGGCATGGTTTACGACCTATTCAGTCACGTGTTAGCAATGCTTTCCGTAGAGCTTAATCTCAGCTCGTTCCAGACTTCGCACAGGCGCACGATGATCTCCGTCGCACGTCATAGCGGACTAGAGGACTTTGAAGGCGACACGTTTGCGGACTTCCAATTCGATATGAAGAACCACGTCGGCGCGCCGATTTCCGTGAAAGGCCAAGTGGGGAAAGGCGTGGGGGAGCAGGACGAGAAGCATCTGACACTAATCGGACAATATGCGAGGCTCCATTTCGAGCTGGGTCGAAGCGACCCTGGGATTTTTAAGGTCGACAGCAATGAGAGGAGGGTCAAGCTGTACGATATCAACGAGGGCCACAAGGAATTCCTCGACTCTATACTGGGGGGACGTTTCCAAGAAGATAAAATTGGCTGGCTGAAAGGAGACGTGGCCCTCCAGATCTTGAGAACGATATACAACATACGCAAAGCTATGCCCTCTGACATGCCCCCATACACTCCGGGGGACTCAAAGGAGAAGGTCATGGAAATTGCTGCGCCCATCTTCGGCCACAGGGTCACTTGAAGGTCCGCTGCCCGCCGGCGGAAACCTCGAGCCACCGGATCGTGATGGAGTTCCACGAAGACTTGGGCGAGGCGATGAAGATCGCCGCGAGACGATCGACTTCATCACGCAGCGCTTCCCCCACCTGACGCGGCACGACGCCTATATGATCGCGAGCGTGGCGGTGGACTAACCACGTCACACAGGTGGTGGACGGGACGAAGGGCGTCCAAGAGATGATCCCCAAGTCCATCTTCGTGTCACGCTGACGAGCGACGCATAGCGGGCTGACATCCGTTCCGTCGCTGCCTGCCGGTCCTGAGACCGGGGAGTAGGAGAGCCGGCCGTGACGACGCACTTGACACCGCTCACCCGCCGTCCGGAGTGGATTGCCCTTCGGGAGCATTATCGGAGGATCCGTGACGTGCACCTGCGGACGCTGTTCGCCGAGGATCCCGGGCGGGGCGGGCGCTTCACGGCCGAGGCCGCCGGCGTCTACCTCGACTACTCGAAGCACCGGATCAATGAGGAGACGATCAGGCTCCTCGTGAAGCTCGCCGAGGCGTCAGGGCTGCGCGGCCGCATCGACGCCATGTTCGGGGGCGAGAAGATCAACGTCAGCGAGCAGCGCGCCGCGCTCCACGTGGCCCTGCGCGCGCGCCGCGCGCAGTCGATTGTCGTTGACGGCGCGGACGTCGTGCCGCAGGTCCACGCGGTGCTGGACCGCATGGCGGCGTTCGCCACCCGGGTGCGGAGCGGGGCGTGGACGGGGCACACGGGCCAGCCGATCCGCAACGTCGTCAACGTCGGGATCGGCGGCTCCGACCTCGGCCCGGTGATGGCGTACGAGGCGCTCCGGCATTACAGCCAGCGCGATCTGACGTTCCGATTCGTGTCGAACGTGGACGGAACCGACTTCGCGGAAGCCACCCGCGACCTCGACCCCGCGGAGACGCTCTTCATCGTGTCGTCGAAGACGTTCACGACGCTTGAGACCATGACCAACGCGCGCACGGCGCGGGAGTGGAGCCTGCGCGCGTTACGGGACGAGACGTCTGTCGCCAAGCACTTCGTCGCCGTGTCCACCAACGCCGCGGAGGTGACGCAGTTCGGCATCGACCGGGCGAACATGTTCGAGTTCTGGGACTGGGTCGGCGGCCGCTACTCGATGGACTCCGCCATCGGGCTCTCCACCATGCTGGCCATCGGCCCCGATCACTTCCGCGAGATGCTGGCCGGCTTCCACGCCATGGACGAGCATTTCCGCACCGCTCCGTTCGAACGCAACCTCCCCGTGCTCATGGGGCTCCTCACTATCTGGTACGCGAACTTCTTCGGCGCCCAGACCGTGGCGGTCCTGCCCTACGATCACTACCTCAAGCGGTTCCCGGCCTACCTCCAGCAGCTCGTGATGGAGTCGAACGGCAAGCACGTGACCCTCGACGGCGCCCGCGTGGACTACGAGACGGGACCGATCGTGTGGGGCGAGCCGGGGACGAACGGCCAACATTCGTTCTACCAGCTCATCCACCAGGGCACGAGGCTCGTGCCCTGCGACATCATTGCCTTGTGCCGGACCCTCAACCCGCGGGGCCGGCATCACGACCTCCTCATGGCCAACGTGTTCGCGCAGACCGAGGCGCTGGCCTTCGGCAAGACGTCCGAGAAGGCCGCCGCCGAGGGCACCCCGGACTGGCTCGTGCCGCATCGTACCTTCGAGGGCAACCGCCCGACGAGCACCATCCTCGCCGAGCGGCTCACCCCCGAGACGCTCGGCGCGCTGGTCGCTCTCTACGAGCACAGCGTCTTCACCCAGGGGGCGATCTGGCAGATCGCTTCGTTCGACCAGTGGGGGGTCGAGCTGGGCAAGGCCCTGGCCGACCGCATCGTCCCGCAGCTCGAGGCCGCGGCCGATCCCGCCCTCGACCACGACAGCTCCACCAACGCGCTGATCCTCCGCTACCGCAAGCTCCGCAGCGACTAGGAACATGGGGCGCCCCCGACATGGCCCCCCATACCCCCCAACGCTCGGAGCCTGTCGGAGTATCGAGGAGCGTCACGGCTTTGCCGGGGCGCTCCGAGCGTCGGGGGTATGGGGGCCATGTCGGGGCCCCCATGTCAAACGGTCCAGATGCGAGGCGGCGCCCGCCGGCCGCGCGCGAGGCGTACTTCCTGTACCTTGAGCGTGCGGCCAAGGGTGCCAACGAAGCAGATGGGCCTTTTTCAGCAGCCTGCGCGGCGACGGATCGGGTTGACACGCTCCCGGGTTTACGAATAGCCTGCTCTCGCTCCGATGACGCCTCCCGCAGCTTCGCGGCACCCTCTCGGAAGCGGGCACGCCGCAGTCCATCACCCCATGAGCTTTCCCGCCATCACCGCCGTCGCCAACGTCCTGGCCCACGCGCCAGGACTCGTCCGCTACGGCTCGAAGCCGCTGCGCGACATCGGGCAGGACCCCGCGGCACTGGAGGCGATCACGCCGCGGCTCCGCTCCTACGCGGACGCCGTCGCGTACGGCCCGAACCAGGTCTTCATCGGCAACCTCGATCCCGAGATGCTCGGCGCCGTCCCGCGCCCGTGGTTCCAGGCCCTCGACGGCACGGCTTCCTCGACGGGCGCTTTCGGTGACCTCATCGGCGAGCGCGAGCTGCTCGGCCTCCTCAAGCTGTGCGACCGGGCCCGTCTCGTCCACCTCGACGCTGCCACGCTCGCTGACGCGCGGACCGACCTCGAGCGCCGGGGCATCGTCGCGCCCGACGAGATGGCGGCCCTCGGGGCCGCGGACGCGGGGGCGATCGCCGCCATCGGCAAGAGCGGCGAGGCGATCCCGCTCTGGCTCGACGGCCGCGTCATCGGCGCGATGGCGCGCGGGCACGAAGAGGACGAGGCGCTCACGGCCAACGTGCTGCTCGAGAACCTGGCCGGCAAGGCCACGGGCGTCCTCGCGCTCCGGCGGCTGCTGCGGATGGTGGAGGGACGCCTGGGACCCGGAGACATCGACTTCGTCCTCGCGGGGTCGGAGGAGGCGGTGGGCGACCGCTACCAGCGCGGCGGCGGCAGCCTGGCCAAGGCCATCGCCGAGAGCT
>Ga0105164_10002783_pt1 | contig 10775 bp, 6 predicted proteins | sample VDWuncwatermetaG_FD_89674 | JGI IMG/M metagenome (GOLD analysis project Ga0105164, IMG submission 89674) | Wastewater microbial communities from Netherlands to study Microbial Dark Matter (Phase II) - VDW unchlorinated drinking water | ecosystem: Environmental > Aquatic > Freshwater > Drinking... | reverse complement strand
TGAAAAATTGTTAGAAATTGCCTACTGATTAATTGTAAAATTTAATAATTGCCTTTTATCGAATCAATGAAATATTTCCTTTTTTAGTTAAATTTTCACCAGTAATATCTTGTGCTTTGATATAATACACAAATACTCCCGGGTCGAGGGCTTTGCCTTTAAAGTTACCGTCCCAACCTTGGGCAATATTTTCGGTTTCAAATACTTTTTCTCCCCATCGATTGAAAATGGCTATATGGAAGCTGGCAATACAGAATTCCCAAGCTCCTTGTAAAATAAATAAATCGCTATGACCGTCATTATTTGGTGAAAATGCATTTGGGGTTGTAAATTTTCCACAAGCAAACGGGAGAGGTTTACCGCTATATAAAGTCCATGGAGCAGAACCATATACTTTTTTTACATTAACTGTATTGTTATTGGTATTGCAGGTCCCTGAGGTACTGATCCATTGCGTTCCGTTCCACATATTTCCCTTCAAGCTATCTTCAAGTAAAATGTTTGTACTTCCTCCTGAGTTATCCCATTCTTCATCACGATACGTAAAAGTGAAATCGGCTATTGGATTAGTAGAATAATCTGCTTCATCAACTATCCAGAAACGATCAGCACAATAAATATCACTCTCATCTCCACTGGCATCGTTCAAATTGTTTACTCCTGATGGTAATGGACGATTGTTTGGTGTTGAAGTAACATCTGTGGGATATGTTGCAACAGAAACATTCCCAATTGAATCTTGTGTTCCTGCTTCTGTAACATCAAAAAAGAAAGGAATATAAGTACCGGAAATTGTTCCAAAAGGAAAAGTATAGTTGTTGAGGCTATTTCCAATATTCCATTGAATTTTTCCATAGCCAACACTTGGCTCGGTTTCAGAAATAATATATCCACTTGTACGGGTAATGGCTGTTGGAGCAGGATTGGTAATAACTACGGTATTACTTTTCAGATCCAGGGGATTCGAATTTAGTGATAGTACCCCTGAATTTCCTGTTACAAAAGTATTTACGTTCAGCGTTTTTGTACCTAAACCTTGTAAGTCAAGATTATTGAATATGGTTGGTGCACTACCTTGAATAGTTTGAGTTCCTCCATATAAAAATACTGATCCTGTATTAGGGTCGAGACAGCCCATTGGGGCACTATTGGTCCAGTCCCCGGTGAAATAAATATTACCTTGATTGTGAATAAATCCAAAAGAACTATTTGATAAATGCCCGTCAACATATAAAATAGTGCTTGGATTAACAGTTATATCTGCTCCAGCATTATAAAAATTGGTTTGAGAGAAAGAAAGGCAAGATGAAAAAACAATACTCGCCATTATAAAAATAAAGCGGAATCGGGTAGGTAAGGTATTTGAAGTTAAAAAAATATTTTTCATTTTTTTTGAAAATGTTCTTTGTTATTCTTGAAAGCAACAGCTAAAGGTAATTTTTTTCTTTTTCTTTTTTCGAATTTTGATGATTATTTTTTTGATTTTTTTTAAATAGATAATTTAATCAAAAGTGCTGGTAATCCAGAATAAGCTGATTTTTAACAGCTCAGGCTACGAACTTGTTTATTATAAATTAGCATTTTGGTGATATACAACACCTGAAATATTAAATGCATTACCTGTAGGATTTACAAACCATCCTGATACAGAAAATCCTATATAATAATTGGATCCGTTGGGGTCAAGCCTTATCACAACAAAGCCATCGGAGCTTAGGTATTGAGAACTGATAACTCCACCTGAATGGTCAATATTTTGATTGCTGACAATAGTTCCTGTACCCGCATAAGCATATCCCACAGCTTCAGAATTAATGGCTTTTGCTAGTCCATAATTATACCCTTCAATCAAAAAACGATACATGATGTTTGCGCAGGTAATATTTGTTTTTATATGTATTATAACATTTGTACTTGCTCCAGTATTCCAGGTAAGGAAATCGCGCTTAACCTGCCCGTTTTGAGTTGCCAGATCTCCATTGATATGTAATTTCGATAAAGGGGTGCTTGTTCCGATACCCACATTTCCTGTTTCGAGCATTGTCATGCGTTCTATATTTCCACTAGGACCATTCTCAGTAAAAAAACGCAACCTTGCATTAGGAGCTTCAATTTGATCAATACTAAACATATTAGTAGCGGAATTTTTGAAACGTATGTTGGAGCCATCCGAAATTGAGTTTTGCAATACAAGGCTGGCATCTGCTGAAGCACCATTATCTATTACCAGTTTACTTCCAGGGGCGGTTGTTCCGATACCTATATTACCTGTAGGTGCAATAGCTAAAGCGGTATTGGTAATGCCGGTTGCATAAGTACTGGAAGTACCAAACAAAAGCCAGGATCCCGGACCGTTTTCATTATACATCCAAATACCTGCCTTAGGTTTTGTGGAATTATCATTAAGTGATCTCCAGAATATACCTGAATTATGAAATGTATTTGTAATGTCTGCAGTTATCAGAATTCCACTGTTTGAAATACCTTGAGTAACATCTGTCAATAATGCATTTGTTGAGGCAACAACATCAAGTTTTGCTCCAGGGCTTGATGTGCCAATACCTACGTTTCCAGAACTTGTGATTCTTACCTTTTCAGTTTCAGCACCTGCAATTCTTGTCCCCAAAGCCATAAAACCATTTGCCGAACTTGTTTCGCTTTCAGTGCCCGCACTGATATATCCCATTACCCTATTGAGTGGGTCTGGAATGGATGCCTCTGATAAGGAAAGTATCAGTCTGCTTATCTCATTTGTGCCTGTCCCGGATCCATATGTTTTTCGATTATCAATCGCTAATCCGGTAAATATACCATCTACAGCACTGTAAATATGAGTTTTTACTGTTGGTAATGCCGTCCCGATACCAACATTACCGTCATTTCGGAGTGTGAATAAAGTAGGTTCAGTAATTGGGCCGTAACGAAAGTCAAGGAAAGCAAAAGAAGATAGATCTCGTGCAATAATATTGAAAGGGCCTCCGGTATGTCCGTATGGCTGAATGGCAAGTCTGGCAATCTCTCCAGAAGTATTTGGTGTAGCTAACTGTGTACCAATGTGTACTTCAGCATTTCCATCAATATCTTCAAATCCATTATACCCTGTACTGGCTATCGTTAACTTGGAGGCAGGACTCATAATTCCAATACCAACGTTACCTAATGAATCAATAATAAACCGTTGAGTATTGTTTGTGCGGAAGCGCAATGAAATATTATCTTTTGTTCCTAAAAAATTGGGGCCTCCCGTGGTACCGGTATTACCCGTGAGCATCCATGCTGTACCCGGGGAGCCTCCATTTAGCAGTTGAACCCAAATAGGCGAGCCTGAAGTCCCTGAATTATAATAGTATCCGGCAACTGGCAAACCACCGCTTCCTGTATGATACACAAGTAAACTGGTTGCCGGGCTGGTAATAGTAACTGCATCTGTTGATGAAACCAAGGCCATACGAGGAATCAATAGCCCTTTATTGTTACCCGGGGCAGCGTCAATATCCAGTAATGATGAGGAATTGGGTACTGCACCGGAAGTGTTAATCCCAATGTTTTGGGCTATGCAGTTTGTATTATCTAATAGATGATTTGTTATTAAAAATAATAGTATGAGTATTCTGGTAAGTTTCATAATATTAAATTCAAGACAATTTTTTTATGTTTCTTTTAAGTTTTTTTTTACGTAAAAACTATCAATTTTGTTGCAAACTAGCTTAAATATCGATATAAAGATTAAGAAACTTTTAAAATAAAAATATTTTGTGTCCAAAAGCTGACTATTCACTTAAACACAGATGGATCAAGTTTAGTTTCATTTTGAGCTTCCCCTTTGCTGAGCGCTTATAGAATCATCGAAATACGAGAGAAGGTTTGAAAATTGATATTTTTATTCAGGTAAATGAAATTTAAACAGGTTCAAAATAGATTGAATTATTAGTGAAAATTTATTAGAGAAGCGATGGCTTATTTTGTTTATCCGAACAACTGGAAATTCCAGACCGGTATTAAACATGCCAGGTCATCAAAAAACAATTATGTTCGCTGATATTTAATAGGAGCAGTTGGTTCCTGTTGATAATTTATCTAATGTCCCCCAAACACCATAATGTGTTCTATGGAAATTGAAGGTACTGGCAGGAAATGTATTCAGAAAATAAGCAATAATCTGATCTGGGGCATTACACCCACCGCAGTTAGAATAATTGCATGTGTAACTACATATAATAGATGCATTTCCACAGGAATTAGTGAGAGTTGCAGCCGGGGTTACAGCAATAGTTCCAATTCCGGAAGGTGTTATGGTGGTTCCCGATCCTGTGTAGCCAGCCCAATGAACACTAACTACATTTGCCGCATAAGTTCCTGTGATAATAATTTGAGATGCAGCGTAACTCACAACTCCTATTTTTATATTTGGAATATTAACATCTACATCAATTGTAAGAGTCCCTCCATCATAATTTGAAAAAACAAACAGGTTACCGGCAGCATTATTTACCGGGAACACATATCCGTCCCCTTTGGGATCTACTGCCACCGTTTGCGCTGTTCCACTCCCACATCCGTTTGATGGAGTAACCGAAACAGTTCCGCTGCTTGTTCCAATATCCACATTGATCCGATAAGTTCCTTGTCCCGACAAAATGGTCCATCCCGCTGGAACCGACCATGTATAGGAAACACAACTTTCGTCTGTTACCTGATAATACTTATCACATTCTGCACATGGATTTTCGGTAGTACCGCCTCCGAAAAAGGAAGTGATTACTGAAGGTTGGCCAGGAGGGGATGAACAGGATGAAATGGTAACTGAAACAGTTGTCATTATACTGGTACACCCTGAAACAGTTGTTTGAACATAATAAGTTGTATTGACAGACAATGCGGGGGTTGAATAAGATGCCCCGGTATAAAGCAGTGTTCCACCGCTTGGTGCATCATACCATTGATATGTGCCACCGGGAGCAGAGGCTGTTAATGTAACAGAAGATCCAACGCAGGTGGAGGTCCCCGCAACTGTTGGGGCATCCGGTATGGAGCAGCAATCAGAAGAGGTTCGTGTTAATGTTACTACAGTAGAAGTACCACAGGTATTATAAGCCCAAACATAAAGTGTGTAAGCGCTATTGCAATTAAGCCCTGTTTGAGTATAGGATAGGCTTGCCAGGTTATCGGTAGCGGTATTGTAATCATTTATAGTATTATATTTATAACCGCTTGCACCTGTAACGGTGTTCCAGTTCCAGATAATTTGTGTTTGTGAGGCAGTGTGTGTGCCTGTTGTTGGAGTAGCTGGAATAGTAATGGGTGATGTTGTAGTAGTTGATAGGGAACTAATACAGCCGTTCTGGGTTTGAGAAAGGGTATAAGTTCCTGCTGAGTTAACCGTGATAGGATTAACGGTTTGCCCAGTACTCCACAATAAGGTACCGGAATATGCGCTTGCAGTTAACCTGGAACTTCCGCAGGTATCAACCGTTAATATGGAAGGTGCTGCTGGAATTAAATTTACTGTTACAACTACCGTGTCTGAATAACTTAAATTACAGTTTCCACTTGCAATAGCTGCTCTGTAATATGCGTTGCCGGATGGTATTACTTTAACTGTGTCGTAAACAGCTCCATTAATATTAAACCATGTAACCTGATCAGAAGAATTCTCCCATTGAAGCGTTCCTGTATAGGGGCAATTTATTTGCAATACAGCCGAATCGCCCTGGCAGATTGATACTGACTGGGCTTTTACCTCAGAACTTTTAAAAAAAAACAGGCAAATCAAAAAAAATATTATTTTATTTAGGTTCATCTTAAACATTAAGTTATTTGATAACAATGAGTTTAGAAAATTTCTGAACGATCATTTTATTTCACTAATGTAATAATTCCTTTATAGTTGTGTTTTTGCTTCTTAAAATCGGTAACATTTATGGAATACACATATACGTCAGGTAATACAATTTCAGTTCCTTGTTTAGCTTTTCCTTCCCATGGTTTGTTGATGTCATTGGATTCGAAAATTAATTTCCCCCAACGATCAAATATCATCATTTCATATTCTTTAATGAAAACACCTTTGCCATTGAAGCTATCATTTACACCATCACCATCCGGTGTAAAAGTATTTGGGATATAAAATAAAAAGTCAGGTTCTATTATGATTGTTTGATATGCCGTATCTGTACAATTATATATGGTAGATGTAATAAGTGTTATCACATAAGTCCCTGTATCGGAATAAGTATGTTGCAAAGGAGCGTTAATAGAACTTGTATCAAGATCACCAAAATTCCAATGCCATAAATTTGCTCCTGTAGATAGATTTGTTAATGATACCAATGGATTCGTTATGGAGGTAGTACTTGGTTGTACAGAAAAATTCGCGACAGGATTAGGATAAACAGTGGTATAATTATTTTCAGATTTTGATGTAACACATCCGCTATCCGAGGTAACCGTTAAAGTAATCGTATGGTCGATTAACGAAAAAAGGGAATCATTGGAATAACAATGAAGTATATCCTGTAAAGCACTTCCCGGACTGCCATCGCCAAAATTCCATAACCATTGAACGTTCGCCCCGGTGGTTATGGAAGATGAATCAGCAAATTGTATACATAAGGGTTCACAACCAACTTTTTTGTCTGCGGTAAAATTTACAAGAGGATTAGGGTGGACAATACTTGTTTTTGTAATAGAATCCTGACAACCGAAAATGGAAACCACCAATAATTGAACTGAATAAGAACCTGCTGAAGTATATAAGTGGGTAGGGCTTTGATTTGAGTTCAGGGGGCTTCCATCATCAAAGTTCCATTCCCATGATTGTATTGTATCAGTGGAAGGGATGTAGGATAAATCAATAAATGAAACTGGAGTACCGTTACACACATTTATTGCATTATAATGAACGGTGGGTAGGGGATGTACCACCACATTTTTTGAAATTGTATCGCTACAGGCATTGTTACTGCTAACGATTAAAGTAACATTGTATGTTCCGGCACTTGAAAACAAATGACTTTGATCAGGTTGAGTAGCCAGTGGAGTGCCATCACCAAAATTCCAGGACCAGCTTACAATATTCCCATTTGATATAGTGGATGAGTCATTGAAGTACATTGGTTCATTTAAACAAACATTGGTAAAACTAAATTTTGCTTTAGGGGCATCGAATACTGTAATTGTATTTTGTAACGTATCCGAACAGCCAAGATTAGAAGAATAGGTAATTAAAGTGGCTGTATAGTTGCCTGTTGAAGTATACAGGTGCTGAGGACTCCAGTCAACTGTATTTAGAGGGGAACCGTCACCGAAATCCCATGACCAGCTTGCTGTGCTGCCTATGGTTGGACTTTGTGTAGTGTTCGTAAAAATGGTCGAATTAAATAAGCAGGCATTGCTGAATGAGAATGCGGTGTTGGGTGCATCAAATACGTTTACAGGAATAATGGCAGCATTTGAACAACCATCAGTTGTAGTTGCTACCAATGTAACGGTATATGTACCTTCAGTGGAATAATAATGACTCGGATTTTTTAAATTACTTGTTGGGCTGGCATCGCCAAATGCCCATAAATAAGATACTATTGAAGTGGTATTGTCAACAAAAGTTGAATCGGTAAAAAGCAAACTATCACCAAAACAAACGTTACTAAATGAAAAACCAGTTGAAGGATTAAAATATACCTGAACTGATTTTGTGATCGTATCTGCACAACCACCGGTATTAGAAACAATTAAAGAAACATTATAGTTTCCCGAATTAATATAGGTATAAGATGGATTCTGACTGCTGTTTAAAGGACTTCCATCACCGAAATCCCAGCTCCAGGTGTTTATTGTTCCAGCTGAAGGTACTGAGTTATCAGTGAATTGTGTGGCGTGAGTGCTGCATTCGGTGGTATTGCTGAAGGCCGCAATAGGATCAGGATTTTTTGTGATCAGAAAACTGATCGTATCCATACAGGTGTTGGCATCTGTAACGGTAGCGATATAAACCCCGGCAGCAAGCCCTGTAGCTGTTTGTGTAAACTGGGCAGGGCTGGTATTCCAGGAGAAACTGTACGGTGGTTGACCGCCAGTGGGGGTAACTGTTGCCGAACCATTTAAGCTGTTTAAGCAGTTTTCATTATTAATTAGGCCCTGTGAGAGTGATAAAGGGGTAGCCTGTGAAACGCATACATTCACATAAACCTGTGCCTGAACCTGGAAACTGAATAACAATAACAATAAAAAGTAAGTGTATTTTATTTTCACCGGTTCAAATTATTGAAGGATAAACCCATTTTTATTTTTTCTTCAGATCTTCTCAGCTAATAGCTGCTCCCTGTATTTCTCATACAATTGATGCACAATACCATCAGAAAGACCAATTTGAGGAACAATAATTTTATCTATTTCGGCATTTTTCAATACACTGAGTAAAATTTTGGAAGCTGGTATAATAACATCAGCCCGGTCGGGATTTAATCCTAAAATTTTCACACGCTCTTCATACGTATAAGATTCCAGTAACTCGTAGAGGCTTTTTAATTTGGAAGTTGCAAACGGTTTGTTCAGCTTCCTTCCCGACATTCTATACAATTTATTAATATTTCCTCCCGAACCAATTGCTAATAATGGCTTGTAACCTTTTGTGATCTCCTTTACCCAATTTTTAAAATAGTTCCAATATTCTTTATCAATTTGGTTGTGCAGCATACGAATGGTGCCAATATTGAAAGATTGTGAAACTATTGCTTTATTTTTTGAGAAAAGTGTGATCTCAGTGCTTCCTCCACCAATATCTATATAGAGATAGGCATTATTTTTATCCAGTCGTTCTTCAATATGATTTGCATAAATAATATCGGCCTCCGTTTTTCCGTCAATAATTTCAATTTTTATACCTGCTTCTTTCCGTACCCTTTCGATTATATCCCAACGGTTCTCCGCATCACGCATTGCTGACGTGGCACAAGCACGATAATCAATGGCATCATAAACATCAATTAAATGTTTAAATGCTTTCATTGAAGTTACTAATTTCTCAATTTTTTTTTCAGAGATCTTACCGTTCAAAAAAGAATCTTCGCCCAAACGAAGGGGAATACGAATAAGTTCAGCTTTTTTAAAATAGGTTACGCCATCATCATCGTAAACATTGCTAAACAATAGTCTTACTGCGTTGGAACCTATATCAATTGCTGCAAATTTCAAGGATGTAATTAATTCTTTTTAGGGGTTAACAAATTATAAGTTGCTTCTTGTGCTCGTACTTTTTGCTTGTTGTTTATTTTTCTGTATTCATTATTTTGTTCGGTTCCTAAGATCCTTGCTTTTGTATTATCTGCCCAAAGCATATCGATAATTTTTCTTAATTGAGCCTGAATCGCAGTATCATAAATCGGGACTGCGACTTCTGAACGGAAATCAAAATTTCGTGCCATCCAGTCGGCCGAAGATAAAAAATATTTTTCATCACCACCATTATAAAATATTAACACACGGCTATGCTCCAAAAAACGATCAACAATACTTATCGCCTCAATATTTTCACTCAATCCTCTAACGCCAGCTACCAAAGAACAAATCCCTCTGATTATCAATTTAATTTTAACACCTTCGGCACTTGCTTCGTATAGTTTTTTGATCATTTCAGGATCAACCAGATTATTCAATTTTAAAATAATTGATGCAGGCTTATTTTTTTTAGCATTCTGAATCTCTTTATTAATAAGCTGTATGATCTGTTTTCTCATAAAAAATGGAGAAACCAATAAATGTTTGTATGTTCCTGTTTTTAAATTATCTGAATAAAAAGTAAATACTTTAGCCACTTCTTCAGTGATGCGTTTATCAGCTGTAAGCAAACTATGATCTGTGTATATTCCTGCGGTATCACGGTTAAAATTGCCGGTACCCACATGGGCATAATTTACAATTTTGTTGCCTTCTTTACGTGTTATTAAAAACATTTTGGTGTGCACTTTTAATCCGGGCACACCATAAATTACTTTGGCCCCTTCTTCCTGGAGTTTATTGGCCCAATAAATATTAGCCTCCTCATCAAAGCGCGCCTGAAGTTCAACAACAGCTGTTACCTGTTTACCATTCTTTATAGCATTAATGAGCGCTTTAACCACGCTTGAATTTTTTGCAACCCGGTACAAGGTAATTTTGATCGATTGAACTTTAGGATCAATGGAAGCCTCCCGCAACAAATCAATGATATGATCAAAGGTTTGGTAGGGATAGGTTAACAATACGTCCTTTTTTTTGAGAACTTTAAAAAAACTGGGCTTGTCCTTTATAGATTGCCCATCGGGAAGTTCGGGGTGTTTTAAAGGAACAATTTTTTTGTAACTCAAATCAGGAGTCCCAATGTTGGGGAAAGAGATAAAATCTTTGAAATTATGATAACGCCCACCAGGGATAGGATTATCCTCTTTTCTTAGTTTTATTTTTTTCATTACAAAAGCCAGCATATCGGGGGCAATTTGGCTGTCATAAACCAATCGAACAGGCTGTCCTTTCTTTCTGTCTTTTAAACCTTTTTATATTTTTTCAATAAAACTCTTTGAAAGGTCATTATCTATATCAATTTCTGCATCCCTTGTTATTTTTATGTTGTAAGCTTCTATGTAATCATGCTCAAAGTTGTTAAATACATCTTCTAAACAATAACGGATAACATCATCCAATAGAATAATGATTTTTTTTTCTTTTTCTTTTGGCAAAACCACAAAACGGGAAATAGCATTGGTTGGCACTTCTATTAATGCGTATTTATTCTTTTTAAC
>Ga0105164_10002782_pt1 | contig 10777 bp, 11 predicted proteins | sample VDWuncwatermetaG_FD_89674 | JGI IMG/M metagenome (GOLD analysis project Ga0105164, IMG submission 89674) | Wastewater microbial communities from Netherlands to study Microbial Dark Matter (Phase II) - VDW unchlorinated drinking water | ecosystem: Environmental > Aquatic > Freshwater > Drinking... | reverse complement strand
ATTTGTAACTCTGCCAGTTTTTCGTAGCGTTCCGCATCATGGATGTTGCACATTGTTAGTTATATAACCTCATCATTTGTCGTTGTGTTGTTGGTTCATCTTCTCGTCTTGTTGTTCTATCATGACTGAGAAGAGCTAATTCTTCCTCGATCTTTTGAGCAAGATCATCGCGTGCTCTTCGTGTTTCCGATCCGCGGTCATCATTTTTATCTGTCTTCAAAATTGCCAGATATAATGAGAGTAAACTTTCGTAGGGCATAGGTGTCTTAACTTCTATTCTTGGCAATTCTTTTTCTCGTGGTTGTTGTGATGGTACAGACTGAATTCCCTCTCCTAAAAAGAATCCCTCAGTAACTTGTCGTGGTTGTTCATACTGTTGTTGCGAACTTCTGTTTGGTGTCGTACCATACATTCTCACTCCCAATCCCTCTTCTAAAGGGCTACCCGAATAGAGTCGTTGCGTTTGAGGTGTCATCTGATAACCTCCTGCTTGTTTTTGTAATTCTCCATAAACCATATTCCGAACGCTCGCGTAATCAATCCCTGTGGCAACTTGTTGTACGACGTAATTATGTGGTGAGCAGACCATTTGAATAGACCTTCTTCTGGGACAGTTATATCTTAATTAGTATCTAGAAGCCTTTTTACGTTAAAAGTGTTTTGCCATTCCGTGCGACAAAAAAGTCAAAGAAAGCTGTTTTGTTAAAAAATCTATTGGCATCAAGAGAACTCTTTCAATATCCTTAACGTATCAGCAGGATTCTTCACCGTCACAAAATCAACAACCTTCGTCGCCGGATAATCATTTCCGCCCGGTTGAGTCTTATCCCCCAAGAACAGTATTGAAGAAAGAGGTAATCCCTGCTGTTGTGCAAACTGAGTTATTCCCCAGCCCTTGTCTAATCCTTTTCTCGTAATATCAATTGACGTCGTTCCGGCAATCGTCATCTCATACTTCTCTTCGTTTAATATTGTTTTGAGATAATCTAGCCATTCCCTTCGTTTACGACCGTCAGCATCATACTGTTCTTTCTTTTCTTTTGGTGCAGATCTTCCTATTGCTGATAATGTTATTTGTGTCTCGCGATCTTGAATTTGGTCCTCTTTCGTCGTTAACGATTTTATCTCGAACTTTTCCGTCGTTTTCTCCAGCGCCGCAATAATTTCTTCTTTTTCTCGTTGGGTAAGAGTATGCTTATATAATTCTTGATGTTTATCTCTAGAATGAACTTCAATACATTGTGTACCTGTTGTCGGCAAGAGAAAGTGTTTCCCTTTTAATTTGGAGGAAACCATTTCTAAGAGATAATTTTTCTTCGTCCCGCTGATGAATGCAAACACATATCTTTTTTCTAGAAGTCGATTTATCTCCGCTGCCATTTCAATAGACAATGGCTGACAGCTTTCGCAGACTGTTTCATCGACATCGGCAATGATCACCCTTTTCTCGGACATCATATAGTTGAGTTGTTCAACTTCTTTTAAAGAATTGTGAAAGTCAGAGAAAGAACTGAAAATAATTTGAAACTAGATGTCCATATTCTTAGTCATAAATAGATATTTTTCTTGTCGATGTGTGGTCAATAGGTGATATGAATTAACCGCTTCCCCGAACCGTTCTTTGACTGTATCAAAGAAAGAGTGAAATTGGTTATGATCTTTCGTGAGTAGATAAACAATATAATCAAACGAACCGATGGTTTTTGCAATCCAAATTGTTTCGGGTGAATTTTTTAAAAAAGATTCTAGTTTTCTCCAGAGATCATTGTGGTGATTTACTTTCAATAACAACGTGTGTATTTCTAATCCCAGACTGAGATAATTAAGCGCCGGGCGAAATTGAAGTATATGACTGCTATTGATGAGTCTTTTGATTCGATAGGAAACAGAATCACGAGAAAGACCACTGTTGTGTGCTAGTTCGATAGTTGTCATCTTTGCATTCTCGGCCAGCAATTGAAGTAGTTTAATATCTTTTTTGTCGAGAGGATATTCTTCCACTTTTTTTCTCTTCAAAATGGGTTGTTGAGAAGGGAGAATAGACGACTTAAGTGTTTCTAAAACTATTAATACACTCTCACGATCGATTTTGATATTAGCCAGAAGCAAATGGAACTCGTTCTGAAATTGGTCATCTGTTTTTGCTGTAATTGCTATTTCAACAGTGAAATTTCCCCGATAAGTGATGATGCTGTTTACAAAATCACTCTTTTCTGCTTGTCGAAGAAATTCCCTTTCTTGTTGCGGATGTTGAAATGACAGAAAGAGATGATATTTCTTGTAGCCCAATAAAGAGATATTTACCACCGCCCTATACCCCGTGATTAGCCCTTTTTCTTCGAGTTGGTGTAATCGATATTCAACGGAGGCGCGAGAAAGATTTACTTTCCGAGCAATTTGCGAGACTGGTCGGCGGCAATTCTCCACGAGCTCTCGTAAGATCTTCTGGTCTATTTTATCCAAAGGAACAATCTTTCCCGGAATAATTGTACTCATAGTATTAAAAAAGTGTCTTTATTTATCTATTTTTCCGTTTCTTTCATAAAAATAGCCCATTATGGTTTATATTCTGTTGATATTTATAGTATTTATAACCTAAACGAAGGTGAATTACAATGTGGAAAACATGGAGTACGGAAAATTATTCGGTTGTCCAGAGAGTTGAACCTCTGCATCGTCCATCAACAGCTAGCCCTAAACCAAGACTGGGTGGTTCGGTTATTGCTCACGTTGGAAAAGGTAAAACTGCATCCAAAGATCCAACCCAAGAATGGATCGAAAATGTCTATCGTATTGACCGGGATTTATTAGGATATAATACTGGAAGAAGTATTCTTCTCCACTGTTCGTATAACGACCCCTCATTTAATATCTACGTGGGCCTGCCTTTTACAAAAGGGGTGACAGAACGTGGAACAGGCAGAACAGAATTAATCTTAGGTAGTACTGCTCATCATGGAGAAGCGATGATCAATCAATTCGACAATGTGCTCTGGCAACCAGAAGACCATTCTCGGTATGGCAATACAATGCGTTGGCTTAATGTTGGTGATACTCGGACTGGATTCATTGGATTAGACTATAATCCTCGGGCAGCAGCTGATGCTGGTGTTGCTACCAGCCTTGACGACATTGTTTTCCTTGCCAACACTCTCCAAGAATATGGTTTCGATCGTCAGAAGAGATTGTTTCTCCTCAAACCACCTTATATCCAGGAGAGCGAAGAAGGAAGAAGATTGCGGAGAAGCGGTAAACAGACAGTGGGTGATTATACCCGTTGATTTTTTTTAACAATCTAAACTATATCGATAATCAAAGAGCAAAAGAATTAAATATCTTTATCACTGTCTCGAAATCGTATGACAACGACTGACTATCAACCGTGGAGAAGGGACCCACATATTACTCTTTATCTAGATGAAAGAAAACCAGAAGATAGGGAGGCTTTAGAGTATGTACGTTCTCATAATCAGAGGTATGTTCGTGTTCCTGCTGAAGGAGGACCAGCGGCACGCCATGGTCTTTTTGGACGTTATGATGGTATAGATGAGATCAAAACGCTAGTGGATCGACTGGTGGAAAAAGAAGCTCGCTTGAAAAAAGATTAACGAAACTTTTATAAATAACCGCTCATCTGAGGCTATTGGACGGCCATAGGGGCGCTTGTTACCCGTTCCCATTTCGAACACGGAAGTCAAGAGTGCCTCCGTACTGGGTTGTACTGCATTACGTGGGAACCCCGGTAAGCTGTCCACCTTTCTTTTACTAATTTCATTAGATCATGAAACAAAATCAACAAGATTTAGTTCTCCTCATTGAACATACTAATTTGGAGCCTCTAGATTTAAAACGAATTTTAGATCACTTACAAGATTTTTTGACTTCTGATGCCAAAGGAAATATCATTTACCACATAAACAATGACCGCTCTATTTTCTGTTTCCAGAACCACGGCGATTCTTATTATTTTGCTAGTCTGTTAGATGTAAAATTTAAGTATACATTCTATCCGCTGGAATCATATCCTGCTCTTGTCGAGAGAGGGGGGTAGTCCTATTTGGGGAACTTTGTATTATTCAGTTTTCAAGGTGCAAATTTTTGAAGAGGATTTGATGGGTCATAGTTTCGGTGTAGGAATAATCACGTACTAGCTGAAATAGCTATTCTTACTAAATCATCTTCGTTTTTAATCAACCTTATCTTAAATCCTAACTTCCTCGGAACTTCCACATCATCAACGGGATCATCACCAATTACCAAACACTCTTTTACAATCAACTTCTCTTTAAGAATTAATTTCTTCCAGAAGTGTTCATCATTTTTTCGGCAACCGGCGTCATCCTGAGAAAAAACAAAATTAACATACTTCAATAAATCGTATTTCTCAAGATACAACTTAATTGTTCGCTGCATGGAATTAGAAACAATGCCTATTTTCTTTTTCTTTGACTTTATTGTTTTGAACAGCTCAATAACAGTATCGTGTAGAACTGGAATGACATCAATATGTTTACCCAGAATATCATAATACTCTTCAATTAATCCCAGTTCCCAACAAAGATCTCCCGTATCCCAACGATCAAATTTGTTCTTTTTGAATCCCCATTCAATCGCCTTTTCATCGATCTCTTCACTAGTTAGCTTTAGTTTCTTTCTGATCATCAATAGAATGGGCTCATAAATCTCAGCATAGATCTTAGTACTGATCAGTGTGTCATCAAAGTCGAAAAGGTAAGTTGTGATGGACATCCCTCTGAGAAATGCTAATCAACTATAAAAAATGAATAGTTTCACAACCTTTCAATTAAATCAGCAACTCTCTCACTCGCCTTTCCATCGACAGAAAACGTCTGTCTTTTGTCTGACAACAATTTATGAGTTATGGCATCAGTATTGGCACGGGCAATCATCTTGATTATTCCCGGTATCTCTGTCCAAGAGACGGCGTAAGGGATCGCATCCAACGCGACGGGTGTAAATGCTTCTCTTTCAGAAGCCGAAAGCCCGGGAAGAACTGCCCCGATGTTTCGATCGAGTAAACAACCTTCCCCTAAACAGCCGCTTCTTCCGGCAATAACTCCGTCAGCTGCCAACATCAACTGTTTTGAATCGCAGGATTGTGCAGAAATATACTTCACATCTTTGTAATCCCGTATCAGTTTTTCAGTAAAGTTTACTTCATATTTCTCCCCTGGGTGCGGTTTAACAACGACCGATAAACCTAATTTCTGAGCTTCATCTAAAACTGCTCTAGTTAGTTCCAGTTCATATTGAAAATATTGTTCTTTTCTTTCTGCTGGCCAATTAGTTGGCTTAAAGTAATCTGCCGAAGGGTGAATAATCTGACTGAAATAAACAAAGAGTGAATTATAACCTGAGGTGCCGATTCTCTCGAGAAGACTTCTTCTCTCGTCCTCTCCAAACTGCTCTTTCATTTTTCCTAAATGATCGTAAGCAGTCCATCCGACAATTCTACTTCTCCAAATCGCTTCTTCGGCGAGAGTACTTTCTAATTCCAACCTCATTTTTGGGATGCATTCTGCCCCCATGATCGCAATAACCGTGGGAAGATTTTTAATATCAGCTCCTAAACGATCTTGATAGTGATAATTCTGATCTAGAACGGCGACGCTAGGAATTCCTTCTCGCTGTGCAGAACGTAAGAAATAACCATCTGCTGTAGACTGACCGGACAAACCAACTACAACAGTGTCGTACCCTTTCACCAACACCCCACAATCCTCTTCATTAACATTTGCTCGATTAATCGATAATTTTCCAAAACCAGCCACTTCCGAATCATTACCCGTTGCATAAATTGTAACATCATGTTCTCGTCTGATTAATTCTTGAGCAACAGGTGCTAGTGCATTTGTTGATCCACGTTGTTTTGCTGAAAGTAAGATTTTCATTATTTACTTTCGGAGGGTGAACAGTTATAAAGCTTGTGAAATATATATTCTTGATACTAATCATCCTCAAAATCTCTCTTCCACAACACTTTTAAACGATTTTCCAGTCCTTACCTTCTTCATGAAAGCAATTATTCTCGCCGCCGGTTATGGCACACGCTTAGGCACGCTCACCCAAAATACAGCTAAACCCCTCCTCAGCGTCGGTAAAAAGACTATTTTAGATCACATCGTGGAAAAAGTACAACTCCTCCCCCAGATTTCTCAAACGTATATCATCACTAACCAAAAATTTTATCGCGACTTTGAACAATGGAAACAAAAACAGAACTATTCTAAGCTTGTCATTATTAATGATCATACCATCACCAACGAAGATCGTCTTGGTTCTATCGGGGACATCAATTTTGTCATTCAGCAAGAAAAAATCAACGATGACCTCTTAATCATCGGCGGGGATAATTTATTTGAAGATGATCTTCAGCACTTCATCCAATTCTTCAACGCCACAAAGTCTTCGTCAATTATGCTTCACGATGTTAAATCTCTCAACCTCGCTCAAACTTTAGGCATCGCCTCCATTAACGAAACAAATCAAATCACCTCATTCATCGAAAAACCAGAAACTCCTTCCTCAACACTAGCCTCCACTTTAATATACCTGCTGAAAAAAAACCATCTCCATTTCATCAAAAAAGCACTCCAAGAGGGAAAAGCGGATCGTGCCGGCGATTTTATCAAGTACCTCGCCGAACGCCAGCCAGTCTATGGGAGAATTCTTCAAGGAAGGTGGTTTGATATTGGAACACCAGACTCATTAAAAGAAGCAGAGGAAATATTTAACCGATGAAAATTGCTATCTTTGGGACGGGATATGTTGGACTAGTCACTGGAGCCTGTCTTGCCGGTTTAGGTCATGATATAACTTGTGTTGATATAGACGAGAAGAAGATTCAGCAGTTGAAAGAAGGCAAGATCCCTTTCTTCGAGCCGGGATTAAAAGAACTTGTCAGCAAAAATGGCGAGAAAGGCCGTCTCACGTTCACTTCTGATGCCAAAGCTGCGGTTCATCTTTCTGATGCCATCTTTAATTGTGTGGGAACACCCAGTAATACCGATGGCTCTGCCGATCTCCAATATGTTTTTTCCGTGGCGCAAACTGTTGCTCGCTACGCCGATGGTCATAAATTATTAATCAACAAAAGTACCGTTCCTCCCGGAACAGCGCAGCGTTGTCATACGCTCATCATGGAGACTAATCCGTTATCGGAAGTAGAAGTGATCTCTAATCCCGAGTTCTTGGCTGAAGGAAAAGCTGTTCACGACTTCAGTCATCCCGATAAGATCGTCGTTGGGGCAAAAACCGCAAAAGCGTTTTCACTATTGCGGCGAATCTATACCGGCCGAGCGCGCACCTATATTCCTGTTCTTGAAACGGATTGGGAGACAGCAGAAATGATTAAGTATGCCAACAATTCATTTCTCGCGACAAAAATCAGTTTTGTAAATGAGTTAGCAAATATCTGTGACAAAGTTAATGCCGACGTTAAAATTGTCACGCAGGCGATGGGGTTGGATTATCGGATCAATCCTCGTTTTCTCAATCCAGGTATTGGCTACGGGGGAAGTTGTTTTCCCAAAGATGTACGTGCACTGATTCACACCGCCAAACAAAAAGGCTACGACGCTCATCTCTTGCGCGAAGTTGATGCTCTTAACGAGCGGCAGAAACAGTACCTTCTCCATAAAGTTAAAGCTAAATTTGGTCAGACTCTCGTCGGGCATCGCTTCACTGTGTTGGGTCTCTCATTCAAGCCGCAAACCAGTGATCTCCGTGAATCGCCGGCACTTGTCTTAGTCCAAGAATTATTAAATAATGGAGCGGATGTCACTGTCTACGATCCCATTGCTCATCGTGAAGCGCAGGAAGTATTTGGGACCAAAGTAACGTATGCTTCTTCTCTCGCCGATTCGACGACGGGAAGTTCTGCCATTATCTTAGCCACAGAGTGGGATGAATTTCGCAACATCAATTTTGCCGAATTGGGAAAAACGATGAAACACAAAGTTGTTTTTGACGGACGGAATATCTACGAGCCGGAGTTAGTTGCCGAAGAAGGCTTTGAATATTTTGGCGTGGGAAGGAAATAATTTAAAATCAATGTTCTAACTTTGTCTCTCTCTTGAATTCTCTTCTTCTAACCACCAATAAGCCAACAAAAATAAAATTCATCAACACCAGTGAAGCTGGATATAAGTATGTAACGACGGAATAGTTTTCTAGTGCAATTATGGCAATAACAAACTTTAATCCACTGAGAAAAAAAGTAAGCATTGTTTCTTCATCTGGCTTGTAGTACGATTTTCTGAATGTTGGATAAAATCCCAGAGCATCGATGAGTGTAATTAGGATGACAGATCCCAACGGATTATGTGTCAGAAACCATAATACCAAAGCAATAACCGCACCACCCAAACTCCATTTATCCGATGAAGTAATATTCTTTTCTCCCCTTCCAATCGCTAAAATGAAGATAACAAAACTAACTAACGCCGTAAAGCCCGTGACCCATGCCCCCGCGCCCCCTTTATCAAAGATCTGTCCGAAAAAGGCAATTCCCGTTAATGAGGCCCAGATTAACCAGCTGAATGCATGTGGTTTCGTCTTCCCACGGAAAATATCTCTAAAGTATGGAACATATCCTGCCAACGCGATGAGTACTGCAATTACACCCAGAACTACTTTATATCCTAACACTTTCTTTTAAGATAACCAGGATTTATAAAACTATCTTAGCCTCTTTTTCTATCTTATAAAATCACAATCTTTAAAAGCGCCTTTCCTGTCATCAACAGTTCATGAGAGTGTTGGTTACCGGCGGTGCAGGGTTTATTGGTTTTCACGTAGCCAAAGCCCTTCTCGAACGAGGTGATGAGGTTGTTGTTGTTGACAACCTCAACGACTATTATGATGTTTCTCTTAAGAAAGCACGATTAGAACAAATCAAAAGTAAAATCACGTTCTATCAAACTGACATCAGTGATCTTAACAGTCTAAGAACCGTCTTTCAGAATCATCAGTTTGATAAAATCTGTCATCTTGCCGCCCAAGCCGGCGTGCGTTATTCGTTAGAAAACCCTCACGTTTATCATCAATCAAACAATCAAGGAACATTAAATATTCTTGAACTAATGCGCGAGTTTAATCTCAAAGACTTAGTCTTCGCTTCTTCCAGTTCTGTTTATGGCGGTAATACTAAAGTTCCTTTTTCTGTTAGCGATCCCGTTGATACACCCATTTCTTTATACGCTGCCACCAAAAAGCATTGTGAACATATGGCCCATGTTTACCATAAACTCTACGGCTTCAATTGTTTCGGCCTCCGTTTCTTCACCGTCTATGGTCCCTGGGGTCGGCCGGATATGGCGTTGTTCAAATTCACCGATGCGATTATGAATGGTCAGCCGATCGAAGTCTACAACCAAGGAAACCATATCCGTGATTTTACCTACATTGGCGACATTGTCGACGGTATAATTCGCTCGTTAGATCGTGTCCATGGTTTTGAGATTCTCAATCTTGGTAATAACAACCCCGTGGAATTAAATGATTTTATCTCTTGTATTGAAAAAGAATTGGGTCGAACGGCAGAGAAAATTCTTCTCCCAATGCAAAAAGGAGACGTTCATAAAACATACGCCGATATCGAAAAGACGAAACAGCTCCTCAACTGGGAACCTAAAATAAAGATCGAGGAAGGTATTCATTCTTTTATTCAATGGTATCACCACTATCTCTCATTAAAGAACGCTGAAAAGAAACGGACAATTGCCGTGGTTGGTCTTGGTTACGTTGGTCTCCCGTTAGCTCTTGCCCTGGCAAAACATTTTCCCGTCATTGGTTTTGATGTCAACGCCAAAAGAATTAGTGATCTTAAGCAAGGAAACGATCGTTCTCGAGAAGTATTATCTCCCGAGTTGACTTCCACATCAATGCAGTTCACCGCAGAACCACAACAACTGAAAAAAGCTGACTTTATTATTATCTGTGTTCCCACTCCTATTGATAATTATAACAAGCCCGATCTTTATTGTTTGGAATCATCTTCGAAAGTCGTTGGCGAGAATTTATCCCGCGGAGCAATCGTCGTTTATGAAAGTACCGTCTATCCAGGCGTAACCGAAGAAGTCTGTGCCCCTATCCTAGAAAAATCGTCTCTGATGAAATGTGGCGTTGATTTTAAACTTGGATACAGTCCCGAAAGAATGAATCCTGGCGACAAACAGAGAACTGTTAATAAAATTGTCAAGGTCGTTTCCGGAATGGACGAAGACAGTCTTGCCATCATTGATTCCGTGTACAGCACGATTACCAAAACCCATCGCGCCTCGAGCATCAAAGTCGCCGAAGGAGCTAAAGTCATTGAAAATATCCAGCGCGATCTGAATATCGCATTGATGAACGAACTGGCGATTATCTTTGATAAAATGAATGTTCCTATCAACGATGTTTTAGCTGCCGCTGGAACAAAGTGGAATTTCCACAATTACAAACCTGGTCTTGTCGGAGGACATTGTATTGGTGTCGACCCCTATTACTTGACCTACAAAGCAGAAGGTCTTGGCTACCATCCTGATGTCATCCTTGCCGGTCGGAGAATTAATGATGATATGCATAAGTTCTACGTCAGTAAAGTTCTCAAAATCCTCGCCAAGAAAGAACGTCTTGCTCTTTCTCCTTCCGTACTCGTGTTAGGATTAACGTTCAAACCTAATGTTGCCGACTATCGCAATAGTCGCGTAAAACACTTCATCAAAGAATTACAAGATCATAATGTCCATATCGTGGGATATGATCCTCTTTT
>Ga0105164_10002781_pt1 | contig 10778 bp, 7 predicted proteins | sample VDWuncwatermetaG_FD_89674 | JGI IMG/M metagenome (GOLD analysis project Ga0105164, IMG submission 89674) | Wastewater microbial communities from Netherlands to study Microbial Dark Matter (Phase II) - VDW unchlorinated drinking water | ecosystem: Environmental > Aquatic > Freshwater > Drinking... | reverse complement strand
CGGAGAGCTTCGGCATCAAGGGGGTGCGTTCACGGTGGTATCCGTGAGCGTCGCCCTCTTTTCATTTTCCTTGCCCTTCGAAGCTCGCTAGGGCGAGCGAAGTAGGGTTGATTATTCCTGTAGTCTCTGTTACCATAATCACTACACATTCTTATTTTTTAGGACTTACGCATTGCTGTCATCCCGGACTTGATCCGGGATCCAGAAAGAAAAAATAGACAAAAAATAACCTTGTTTTTTTCTAGATTCCCGCTCAAGGCGGGAATGACAACGAGACAAACACGTACGACCTATTCTTATTACTGCTTGCTTATGGCAAAGAAAAAACTCGCGTTTATTTTAGGGATTCGACCTGATATTATTCGTGCTTCGTTGGTGCTCAAGCGGCTCTTTGCCCAAGATAAACACGAGATCGTCTTTATTTGGTCTGGCCAGCATTATTCCGATAACCTCAAAGAAGTATTCTTCCGCGATCTCGATGTTCCGCGCCCGACGATCGAGCTGGGTGCGACCGGGGAAAATGACGCAGAGGTGGCCGCTGATGTGATTCGAAAATTGTATCCGGTACTCCAGGAGCTCAAACCTGATGCGGCATTATTTCTGGGCGACACAAATACCGTTTTGGGCTGTATCGCTGCGGCGCAACTCAATATCCCCATTGTTCACTTTGAAGGGTGCTGGCATTCCTATGACTGGCGTATGCCGGAAGATAAGTTTCGTACCGTCATTGATATCCTTTCGGATGTTATATACACCTATTTCCCGGAATACAAATACCAAGGGATTGTTGGCGGGTTGAACCCCAAGAGTATTGTGGTGACTGAAGGGAACCCCATTGTCGAAATTATTGATACGTATTACACCAAGAAAAAAAATCAATTTGACAAAATGGCCAACGCGGAGTTTTTTGCCTCGCGGGGAATTGAGAAGGGTGAGTATTACCTCATGACCTGCCACCGACGCGAGAATGTGCATATTCGTCGGAGCTTTGAAAATATTCTGAAACTTATTGGCTCCACACCCCGCAAAATTTATTTACCTGCCAGTTATCGCACTCAAAAAGTCATCAAAGAGTATGGGGTCACGTTGCCCCCGAATGTGATTATGGTGGACCCCGTTGGTTACACCGAAATGGTTCTGCTGATGACCAACAGCAGGGGAGTGATCACTGACAGCGGCACCGTGGTGGAGGAAACGTGCTATCTGCAAATCCCTTGCATTCAGATGCGCAAGGCCACCGAGCGGCCGCAAGTCTACGATGTTGGCAGTAATGTGAAGTTCGACCCGGACAAGATTGAAGACTATCCGCCCGAAATGGTGCTGCGGAAACTCGAGTCTTTGGTGGGCAAAACCTGGCCCAACCCCATGGGCGATGGCAAAGCGTCGGACCGCATTGCCGACGATCTTTTAGCACGTCTTGATCGGGAGAATGGGTTCCGGACTCATCGTCGTGAAGATTACCACCTGTGGACCGACCGGTCGTATCGGGAAGACGGGCTTCAGTAATGTCCTCTCACCCCTTGCCGTTTGACTGTGGCACTGCTATGCGGCATATTCTTTTGGTCACCATCTGTTACCCGCCTGAGTTGCGAAGCATCTCAGTAATGATGCGCGAACTTGCTGAAGATTTGGTCCAACGGGGAAACCGTGTGACGGTGCTCACCTCTTGGCCCCAGTACAACCTCGTCAATGCTCACGCCCAGCAACAGGTATCGAGAGGATGTTATGAGAATGGCGTTCGTGTTCTTCGGATAAAAACTCTTCGCACCCATAAGACCGGTTATTATTTGCGCGGTATCGCGCAACTCTTACTCCCAATTGTTTTTATTCGCGCCCTCCGCCGATTGATCAAAGAACACGTGGATACGGTGATCGTGTATTCGCCGCATCTGCCTCTAGTGAAGGTCGGGGAGTATGTTAAGAGCCGCGATGGTGCTCGGTTCATTTTAAACATCCAAGATATCTTCCCACAGAATGCGATTGACCTTGGGGTATTAAAAAATCGTTTTCTCATTTGGTTTTTTCAACGCATGGAGTTGCAAGCATATCGAAGCGCTGATGCGATCACAACCCATACAATTGGTGGTCGTTTATTCCTACTCGACAAAAAACATGTTCCAGAGGCAAAATTGTCCGTTATTGCCAATTGGATCGATCCTGAACCATTCGCTACTGCCCAATCCACAGGAAAATTTCGAAAACAATGGGGCATCGATGAAAAAGCGTGTGTGTTGCTGTTTCCCGGGGTATTGGGTCCATCGCAGCACCTCGAATTTTTACTGGCAGTTGCGGAAGGTGTACGCGATCTCCAGAACACTCTTTTTTTGATCGTCGGCGATGGAACGGAAAAACAGCGCTTAGCGTCCTGGGTAAAAGAGCGGCAATTGTCGAATGTTCAGTTTGAACCGTATGTTTCTGCTGAAGAATATCCTTTACTCCTAAAGGAGGTGGACGTTGGACTACTGTGTTTAGGTCCGCAGACAAAAACTCCCGCGGTGCCGGGGAAACTCTTGGGGTTCATGGCCGCTTCTTTACCGGTTGTAGGGTTTTTGAATCGTGAAAGCGATGCCTACCGTATTATTGAAGAAGCGCGCTGCGGAGCAGTGTGTGTTTCCGACGACTTGGAAACAGCGATCCGCAATGTTCGCACAATGGTGAACGCTCCAAGAGCGAGAGAAGACTACGGCAAGAACGGATATGCATATGTTCGCCAACGGTTTTCTAAGAAAATTTGTATTGATGCAATTGAACGACTACTATGAGTAAACGGGTGTTGGTTGTGGGCGGTGCAGGGTATGTCGGTGGGGTTGTTGTTCAACTTCTTGTGGAGCTTGGGCATACTGTCCGGGTGTATGATGCCTTACTGTATGAGCAAGAAATTGGGAGTGAACTTGATTTTGTACTTGGCGACGTTCGTGATCGCGAAAAACTCATGCAGCATTTGCGGTGGTGCGACGTCGTCATTTGGCTTGCCGCGATTGTTGGGGATGGAGCCTGTGATTTGAACCCCACCATCGCACGCGAAGTGAACGAAGGTTCTGTTGTCTGGCTTTCTCAGGCCTTTCAAGGAAGAATTATTTTCCCCTCGACATCCATGGCGTATGGTGTGCAACCGGGCGTTCTTACAGAACAGGCTCTCATCCAACCGGTATCGCTCTATGCACAGACCAAATGGGCCGCCGAAGCGCACCTGCCAGGAAAGAATGCGTTGATCTTGCGGCTGGGCACCCTTTTTGGATATGCGCACTCTCGGATTCGATTTGACTTGGTGGTCAACCTCCTCACGATGAAAGCAATAACGCACAACAGTATTCCAATCAATGGCGGCGAGCAGGTACGGGCATTCCTCCATGTTGTTGATGTGGCGCGGCTCATGGCCCAACAAGTCGCCACAGATTCCACTGGTGTGTATAATCTGCATGCCGAAAATATTTCCATTCGTGCTCTGGCGGAGCGTATTCATAGTCACGTGCCTTCCGCCCAGATCATCCTAAGGCCAAAAAATGAAAATGAAACAGGGGACTATACTCTTGATAGTGGGAAAGCACAGCGCGAATTAGGGTTTGTGCCAGAGCGCACGATTGACGACGGCATCCAAGAGATCCAGGAATTGCTCCGTTGTGGGAAGGCTGGAGATGTCGAGAACCCTTGTTACAATAACGCTGCTTTTTTGCGCGCTCATCCCATGGCAGCCGAAATCGTATGATCAACGCATTCATTCTTACTAGCATCCCTTTTGTCACTGTCCTTACCCTCACAAAAGTCTTTATTCGCTATTCTCAACAATGGGGGTTTGTCGCGGTCCCCAATGCACGCAGTTCCCATCGCGCTCCAACTCCGACCAGTGGGGGAGCTGTGTTTGTGGGCGTGATCTTGATTTGTTGGAGCGTGCTCGCATTCCAAAGAGTTGTGGATTCCAACATTGTCTGGACACTGGTCGCTGGCGGCGGTCTTTTAGCGGTTGTTGGGTTTGTGGATGATCGCCGATCAGTTGGGGTTTGGCTGCGCCTGGTAGTGCAGTCACTGGTGGCTATTGGGACGCTATGGTCGCTCGGCTGGCCATCAGTCATATCTGTCGGTGCGTCAGGGGCGATGATTCCCTTGGCCGGAGTTCTTTGGTTTTTTTGGATATTATGGATGAGTAATTTATACAATTTCATGGACGGAATCGATGGGCTGGTAGCGACCCAGACCGTGGTGATGGGCTTTCTTCTCGCTTCTCTCATGGGAGGGGGTGACTTGCGAATCCTCGTACTCGTGTTTTCATCCGCTGTCGCGGGTTTCTTGTTCTGGAATTGGCGTCCCGCCAAAATTTTTATGGGAGATACCGGCAGCGTGTTTTTGGGATATTGTATTGCGGTGATCGCGCTCGTATCTGAACAAAAAACAGACATCCCTTTGCTTGTATTTGTTCTATTGTTTGCCGTGTTCATTGGCGATGCAACATTCACAACGCTTGGCCGAGTTCTGCGTCGTGAGCCCTGGCACCAGGCACATCGGGGTTTTGCGTATCAACAAGCGACAGATTTGATGTTACAACACGATCAAGTGGTCTTACGGATCCAACTCATCAATGCCATGCTTATCATTGCTAGTTTTTTCGCCTATTATCGGCCTGTTTTACTTCCACTCCTGCTGCTGATGGCCTATGCAAGCCTCCTCGTCCTTCACAGCTGTATACAGCGCACGGCCCGTCTGCTGAAGGCAGTATAGAGCGGTCTGCTCCTTCTGGAGAGTCTTGGAGAGGATGACTGTTTATGGTACGATGATATTCAGGTTTATTGTATTCGATAGAAGTCTCTTGAAGGATATGACAATTCCTCGGTGGATCACTCGAAAAACCCCATTAAGACGGTTTGCCTTTTTTCTGTTGTGTGACAGCGCACTTATTATTTTTTCTTTATATACAGCGTTTCTATTACGATTCGATTATCAAATCGATAGCATTTATCAACAGATGTTTATTCGGGTTCTACCGTATTTTATTGGGGTGAAGCTCTCTGTCTTCTTATACAGTCGTCTCTATCAGATGAGCTGGCGGTATGTCAGCGTTAAGGACTCGTACACTATTATCAAAGCTGTTTTCATTTCTAGCGGAATCTTGGCACTGTGTATTTATTTCTTCCGTCTGCCCGCACTCGCTGGCCTCCCGCGAGGCACAATGATCATTGATGCCTTGATGACATTATCTACCCTTTCGTTTTTACGCATCTCAAAACGGATGGGAGTAGAGTTCGTCCGATCAACGCAAAAAAATAAAGGAAAAAAAACATTAATCATCGGCGCAGGCAACACGGGAGAAATGATCTTGCGGGATATTCAAAAAGGAGGGATGCCGCTCTACCATCCGCGCGCATTTCTCGATGACGATGCCACGTTAGTCGGTACGTCCGTACACGGAGTGAGCGTGGCGGGAACATTAGACCAGTATGATCGCGTATTGCGCGAGTACGGCATTGAAGCTGTCATTATTGCGATTCCCGCATTAGGTCATCAACGGCTCAAGGCGCTCTATACCACTGCACGTAATGTGGGAGTCGGGGAAATTAAAATTGTGCCGCGGCTTTACGATGTGAATCGGCCAACGGTGCGTGTAAAGGAATTAACAGAGATTACCATTGAAGATTTGATTGGCCGACAGATTGTTGATGTTGACTACCAGGAGATTCGTTCAGAGTTGACGGATAAAATTATTCTGGTCACTGGCGCTGCCGGCTCGATTGGGTCTGAGATTGTTCATCAGGTCTGCCGGTTTCATCCTCAGAGGGTAGTGCTCTTTGAAATTGACGAAACAGAATTGTTCCAGTTGGAGCATTCCTTGCGCCGTGAATTTCCAGAGCTTATCGGCCACATTGAGTATGTCATTGGCGACGTTCGAGACAGTAACCGCGTGACACATGTCTTTGAAAAATACCGCCCCACCATTGTTTTTCATGCCGCTGCCTATAAGCATGTGCCCATGATGGAATATAATCCGACCGAAGCGGTGAAAGTAAATATTTTTGGGACTTACACCGTGGCCAGTATTTCAGCAAGGGTCGGGGTAGAACGGTTTGTGATGATTTCCACTGATAAAGCCGTACGGCCTTCGAGCATTATGGGTGCAACCAAGAGATTTGCAGAAATGATTTGTCATGCGCTCAATGCTGGAGGGGCTACGCAGTACTTATCAGTGCGATTCGGCAATGTCTTTGGTTCTCGAGGAAGTGTTCTCCCATTGTTTCTCGATCAGATTAAACGGGGCGGTCCTATCACGATTACGCACGAGGAAATGCGTCGATACTTCATGACTATTCCGGAGGCCGTTTCCCTGGTTCTTCAAGCGAGTGTCATTGGGGCGGGGGGGGACATTATGCTCTTGGATATGGGCGACCCAGTCAAAATTATCGATTTGGCGCATGAGCTTTTGCGATTGAATGGTCTGGTTCCAAACAAAGACATTGCGATTGAGTTAACTGGAATGAGGCCGGGGGAGAAATTGTTTGAAAAGATGCTGTCAAGCGAAGAAGAGGCGGTGGCAACACGCCATAAGCAAGTCTTTATTGCAAAACAGAGTGAAGAATTTTCCATTGCGCAAGCAGAACAAGCCCTGTCCCGTTTCCAAGCGCTTCTCCAGAACCCGCACGCAGAAGCTGTCGCAGTGAAGAATCTGTTAGAGGAGTACATGGAATGGTACCAACCCGAATTGAACACTACTCTCTCTGAAGATTCAGTGCTCAGTAGAGATCGGGCCAATTCCTTGCCAATTCCAATTCAAACATTGGCTCGGAACTGATTGATTGTGTTGTTGTATCTTCATGCCAATTGAATTAACTCGTTTTTACGCGGTGGGCATTCTTTCAATGGCGGCAGCCAGTGGGGCGACCTACCATTGTATGCGGCGGTGGGGTTGGAAGTTTCACATCCGCTTGTTTTATGTTGGCATTGCGCTCGCTAGCATAACTCTTTTTGTGTTGCCAGTACTAAAGGCTCAGGCCCTCCATCAATATGTGGATATTGCTCATTGGATGGGACTGCTATGGAATATTATTCACACTGGCCAACCCGAATCACTCAGCCATGAGTTTATCATTCCTGGCACTCTGAATTATTTTTCTGTGCATTTTGTCCCGCTCCTGTATGCTCTGGCCATTCCGTTTGCCGTCTTTTCCTCTCCACTAACACTATTGGTATGCAATTGGGTTTTGATGCTCTCTGCTCTTATTCCGTTGTATAAACTTGCGTACCATCTACAAGGGAATCGCCGTTTTGCCCTATTTGTCGCTAGTATTTTATTGTGGTATCCCACATTCCAGTACATTATACTCTATGAATTTGAAATGGTACGATTTAGCATTCCCATTCTTCTATGGATGCTGTATTGGTGGGAAACCAGGCAGATGCCCTGGTACTGGGTTTTCGTTGCGCTTGCCGTTTTAGTGCGCGAAGAACTTGGTTTAACGATTGCTGCTTTTGGATTTTCGCAGGTGTTTATAAGACAGCATCGAACAAAGGGGCTGATCACAGCAGCTGTGGGACTATTAGGGTTTGTTGTAATTTACACAATCGTCATGCCCGCATTTCGTTCAGCAGGGGGGTTTGAACATGTGGCCGCAGGGATTGCGCCTCAATTTGGAACAACTCCTCTCGAAGTCATTGTAGGGATTATGCGTCATCCCTTCTTATTTTTTACTACCATTCTCCATCCTTTTAAAATTGCGAACACCGGAATGCTGTTTGTGCCGCTTCTGGGCATTCCGCTTCTTGCCCCAACTGCTCTCATTGGGGCCGTTGCAAATATCGGACTTGGGCTTTTAAGTAATTCGTTTGCGCATTCTTCGTACCTTCTGTATTATATTTCTCCGAGCATTCCGTTTATTTTTTATGCCTTTCTTAAGGCATGGCCAAAACTGCTGCGGAGGGTCGGGCTCCAACGTGAAGAAGCGTTGATGGGCGCGCTCTTGATCGGAGTGGTGGTTGGTAATATCTTCTTTGGTCCATCTCCTGTTTCTGTGCAGTTCTGGAGTCGGTACTGGCGACCCGCGCCATTTCGAACCCAAGATTTCCACTGGTCGAGCTATCGCGTTACTGCCCATCATCGCTTAGTAAATGAGTTCACGCGCCGTATTCCTAATGAAGCGATTGTTTCCACTCAGCAGTTTCTTGCTCCGCGGCTGTATCAAAAACGAGGCATCATGGTATTTCCGCAACTGGAGGCGAACCAACAGAAATATCAGGCATCCTATGTGTTGCTCGACACAACAAACAACGGTCTACGATCCCAAAGTCCCGCATTCATTCCGACAGAGCAGATGAAGATCGTTCAAGAGGACTCTGAACAATGGGAAAAAGTATATGGAGAGGATGGGTATGAACTCTACCATCGCAAGATCGCCACAAAGCAATAGGATGACTATGCACTCTGCCCAGCATATTTCTTATCAATGTTTACGGGGATGCGGACCGTTGTACAACAGAGAGTCGGATCTTGTCTGTCAAAGTTGTCAGGCACAGTATCCGGTTATTGATGGCATTCCTCGATTCATTCAAGGAGAGGACTATGGAGAATCGTTCGGGTTTCAGTGGCGGAAACACTATTCTACCCAGCTTGATAGTTATTCTGGGCTGCCCATTTCTCGCAATCGTTTTTTTTCTTCAACCAAGTGGGACACGTTGTTAGACGGCCAGAAGGTTCTTGAGGCGGGTTCTGGAGCGGGTCGGTTTACCGAAATTCTGCTCTCCACGGGTGCCGAAGTATATACATTTGATCTCAGCCGTGCCGTAGAAGCCAATCATCGTAATAACGGCAATAACCCCCGTTTACATTTGTTTCAGGCGAGTATCTACGACATTCCGCTGCCGCAAGGTTCCTTTGATAAAGTACTGTGTTTGGGTGTTCTTCAGCACACTCCGGATCCCAAGCAGGCATTTTTCTCACTTGTCTCGTTTGTGAAGCCCGGGGGTGAGATTGTGATCGATGTGTACAAAAAAACAATAAGTAGTTTTTTTCAATGGAAGTACCTTTTGCGACCAATCCTTAAGCGCTGTCCGTCAAAAATATTGTATCGTGGGATCCGGGCTTCGGTGGCTATACTGCTACCATTGGCCATTGCCGCTGGAAAAGTTTTTGGCTCCTTGGGTGCGCGATTGTTTCCTATTTCAAGTTACCCGAGGCTTGGGCTTCCGTATGCTCTTCATAAGGAGTGGTCGATATTGGATACATTTGATATGTATTCACCGACCTATGACTTTCCGCAAACACTCCGTAGTGTGCGACGCTGGCTCGAGGAAGCGGGCCTACAAGTTCTTCATGTAGAATTTGGCGCCAATGGAATTGTTGCCCGCGGGTGCAAACCAGTGCACTAATCAAGCAATGATATGTGTGGGATTGCAGGGATTATTGGTGACTCTCAGGGCGTTGCTCGTGCTCCGCTCGAGAGTTTAAGTGCGGCTTTGTTTCATCGTGGGCCAGACGATGGCGGCACGCAGATTTTGAATCCCCCTGGCGCACACTATGCCGTCGGTTTGGTGCACCGGCGCCTTGCGATCATCGATTGTTCTCCTGCTGGACATCAGCCCATGCACGACCCGGACACTGGAAACTGGATTGTGTTCAATGGCGAAATTTATAATTACCAAGAATTACGCAACACGCTCTCTGCCCAGGGAGTGAAATTCCAATCTCACAGCGATACCGAAGTGATTTTAAAACTATACGCAAAGACCGGTCCGGAGTGCCTTCAGCAATTACGCGGCATGTTTGCTTTTGCATTGTGGGATGCCGTAAAACAACAGTTATTTTCTGCCGTTGATCGGTTTGGGATCAAGCCATTTTACTATTCTCAACAACAGGAACATTTTGTATTTGCCTCCGAAGTACAGGCTCTGTTGAAAGCCCGGTTGGTTTTACCAATCGTTGAATCACTCTCTGTAGAGTCATTTTTGACGTATGGCGCCGTGCAAGCACCGCTGACAATGATTAAAGGCGTCTCCGCACTACTGCCGGCGCACTCAATGATTTATACTCCGAAAGATAAAACAACGGAAACATTTTTGTATTGGAATCCAAAACAGGCCACCGCCAAGGGTGATCCCCAAGGCGTAAAAGAAATTCTGATCGATTCCGTTTCCCATCACCTTGTTTCCGATGTGCCGGTAGGATTATTCTTAAGTGGGGGGGTAGATTCGAGCGCATTAGCAATTCTCGCCAACGAGGCCGCTGGGGGTTGTGTGCTCAACTCATTTTCTGTGACGTTCGAAGAACAAGAGTATGCTGAAGGGCATTTTGCGAAGGTCATTGGACAAGAGTTTTGCCGTCATCATCAGGAAATAGTCCTCACGTCCGCCGATGCAGTTACGGTCGTGCCACAAGCGCTCTCTGCTATGGATCAACCGTCAGTTGACGGATTGAATACCTATGTGGTTTCCCAAGCTGTACGGCAAGCGGGGATGAAAGTGGTGCTTTCCGGCCAGGGCGGTGATGAAGTCTTTGGTGGCTATCCGTCGTTCCGAAGAATCCCCGCGATGGTCAGAATGTGGAGGGCAATTGCGCTCCTGCCGATGCCAATGCGGCAGCACGTTGCGAGAGTACTGCACGGCAGAAGCATTGCTTGGGAAAAAATAGCCCAATATCTCGTATCGGATGGCAGCATCTCTTCCGCAATGAGCATTCTTCGACAACTCTTCTCTCCTGAGCAGCGTAAACAATTTTTGTTACAAGGTGGCCCCGTTATGAATGCAACAATGTACAATTGGGAAGATAACACGGCCCCCCTCGATCTTTTTAGTGCAGTGACGCT
>Ga0105164_10002780_pt1 | contig 10778 bp, 10 predicted proteins | sample VDWuncwatermetaG_FD_89674 | JGI IMG/M metagenome (GOLD analysis project Ga0105164, IMG submission 89674) | Wastewater microbial communities from Netherlands to study Microbial Dark Matter (Phase II) - VDW unchlorinated drinking water | ecosystem: Environmental > Aquatic > Freshwater > Drinking... | reverse complement strand
GGATTATTGTATCAGACGCTGAAACGGAAGTGGACGATGTCCCCGTCATGCATCGTGTAATCCTTCCCTTCCAGGCGGAGCTTGCCTTGTTCCTTTGCCTGCGCCTCGCTTCCGCAGGCGATGAAATCGTCGTAGCCGATCACCTCCGCCCGGATGAACCCCCGTTGGATGTCGCTGTGGATCTTGCCTGCCGCTTCAGGGGCCTTGGCCCCGCCCCGGACGGTCCAGGCCCGGTCCTCCTCCGGTCCGACCGTGAAAAAAGTGATCAACCCCAACAGCTCGTACCCGGCCCGGATCAGGCGGCTGAGGCCCGGCTCCTTGAGCCCCTCCGCCGCGAGGAACTCCGCCCGCTCCTCCTCCGACTCGAGCGCCGCGATCTGCGCCTCGATTGCACCGCAGATCAGGACGACAACGGCTCCTTCCGCTTTGGCGATCTCCCGGACGGTTTTCACCGCGGCCGATTCTTCCCCGTCGGTTTCCTTCTCGCTCACGTTGGCCACGTACAAAACCGGCTTGGCGGTGAGGAGGTTCAGGCTCTTCACCATCTCCTGCGCATCGGCGGAGAGCCCAGTCACGAAGCGGGCGGCCTTCCCCTCGTTGAGCGCCTTGAGCACCGGCTGGTACGCGGCCATCGCTCCCACCGCCTTCTTGTCACCGGCCTTGGCGAGCCGTTCGATCCGGTTCACCGCGTTGTTGACGATACTCAAGTCCCGGATCGCCAGCTCCGTGTTGATCACCTCAATGTCCCGCTTGGGGTCCACCGAGCCGGAGACGTGCACCACCTCGGGGTCCTCGAAGCAGCGGACCACGTGGGCGATCGCCTCCACCTCCGCGATGTGGCCCAGGAACTGGTTGCCGAGGCCCTCTCCCTCGCTGGCCCCCTTGACCAGGCCGGCGATGTCCACGAACTGCATCGTGGTGTGGACCACCTTTTTGGTGGGAACGAGCTGGGCTAGCTTGTCCAGCCGCGGGTCCGGCACCGGGACGATGCCGACATTGGGATCGATCGTGCAGAAGGGGTAGTTGGAGGCGGCCACGTTGGCCCTTGTGAGCGCGTTGAACAGCGTGGATTTCCCTACATTGGGGAGTCCCACGATCCCGCAGCTAAATCCCATAGCTCACGCGTGTGGGAAATCGAACTTCAGTTGGGGATCCTCCCTCGCCAGGAATTCCCGGGTCTTGTCGAGGTATCGTTCCGCCGCCGCAAACGCTTCTTCAGTCTCGGAATGGGAGATAAGAACCCCCACGTCGTACATGAGGAGATTGCGTTTCTTCCGCATCCGGTCAAATTGGTCTGTCAGAGAAGAGAATCCCTTCCCCAGCAATGCGTCTGCAGCCATAATCACCGTTGCATGTTGTCCAAGACCCTTGGGTCGATATCCCTTGAGGAACAGCAGTGCCCGGCCCACCTTGAGCATCGCTGTGTAAGCAAACAAATAAGCCGCTCGATCTGAGACTGGGAAGGTCACCCTCGCCTCTTTCAGGTCTTGGTACGCTCCGCGGACAAGCTTGGCCACCTGCGCCCGCTCGATCCGGATGGCTTCCAGCCGGCCACTGTCTTTAAGCTGTTTCAGCAGGTCCATGAGAAGGTTGCGGCTTGATTCGGACCAAAGGTCCTTTCATGACCTCGAACAGAAACTCTGAAGGATCTTTTCGCTTAACCTCAAACTCCTTAACCTCGTAGGCGGTCACATTGATGCTCCGTCCAAATTTCAGTTCGAGCCGATTGATCAGCTCCTTGGAAGCCGGCGTTTCCTTGCCGACCATGAGAAGATCGACGTCGGAGTTCGCCACAGGAGTTCCCTTTGCGAAAGAACCGTAAACGAAGGCCTGTTGAATGGACTTGATTGCCCGCAAGCCTTCAGCCAGGCGCACGGGGATTCCCTGGGTTTTTTCGATGATCCCCTTGATTTCGTTATAGAGCGGATGGGCCTCATTCAAGCGGTAGAAAACCTCTTTCCCGCGGGCCTCTCGATGGAGAAGCCCTTCTTGCGAGAACCGCTTGAGCTCCCTGGCAAGGGTTCCTGCCGAGACACTGAGGCGGCGCTCCAGCTCCCGAAGGTAGTACGCCGCCCCCGGGTTCAGAAATAGCAGGGCCAGCAGGTCTCCCCGCACTCGTGATTTCGTCAGATAAAGCGGAAGAATGTTTGGTCTCATTTTTGAGATCAATTGTACTCAAAAACGGAGAATGAAGTCAAACCGAAAGAAGCGCGATCCCGCAGCCAAATCCCATAAGTTAACGAGTGTACCATTGCTGCGCCGCAGGAATTACGAGGAGTTCAAATCCCGTCGCTCCCGCCATTCTCAACCTTAAGGTTATGCTTGGATTTGAACGTAGAGTAGGGGCTTGTTCCAGTTTGGAGAAGTGAACTGCGTGATGCGGATTCTATGTATATGGATGGTGCCGGTACGCTGGGAGATTAAGAAAGCGGCCGACATTTCTTGCGCTGAAATCCGAACTCCCGAATCCAAAAGGATCGAACCAGGTATCGGCTGAATCGCAGGAATAACAGCGCGGGCTTCATTAAGGTCGAAGTATGCCGTTGAGAATGCTACGTTGTATTGACCTGTTGCCGCCAATCCTCGAAGAAATCGGAGCATTCCCCCTACTGTAGTTTCCTCGCTTCGAATCAATCGCGCATTTTCAGGCAGATCGGAGGGCTGTTCTACCCCAGCTTGCAACACCAGCAGCGCTTGAGTCGGCGCCCGGCTGGGATCCACAATATAGCCGTCTTTCAGCTCGGCAAACCCGTTCTCTTTCAATCGACCCAATACACTCGAATCGGTCACTGCCTTTGCAAGTGCTGTTTCTTCCAAACCGGCAGAAATGCCGCCGAACTCTTTGCTCAGGCTTTCCCCGACCTTCCCCTCGGCAACTTCACGGAGGAATCTGAGCATCTTTTTCAAGTCGGCTTTCTTGCCCCAGCCATTCCAGTAAAGGAAGTTCGGCAAAACTCTTACGTAAATAAATTTTCCTGGTCTATATTCAATTTGGAGTTCCTGACCTGGCTTGGCATATTCGCGATCAATGAGCGCTGCTGCGATACGGACACCCTTTTCGGGATTCCCCAGTTCGCCGAGGTCCCATATCTGGGACACAATCCCTGACGACCTAATCTCGCCAATGAGTTTCCATCCGCCGCCATCTCTGACTCGAACCGCATGACCTGTGTTCGTTTCTTCATTGAACCTAGGTGAGGGGAAGGGCTTACTTAAGTCAATCTTTCCTTCCTCCGTGCTCGTCACAACGAGATTCGCAACGCGCCTACGAGATGCTTGTTCCTTTTCGCGCAGGGGCTCTTTGCCAATAAAGGGTGCCTCCCAATCGATAAATCCTAAATCACCATATCCTGCTTCTGTAGGCGTAATTTTAGGTTTACCCCAAAGGTCATCCCCGCTTAAGCGAAGACTTGCTTCGAGTCGCAAAGAGTCCCTTGCGCCGAGCCCAATGGGCGGTATACCAAGCCCGATGAGCGCTGACCAAAATGTGGGCACATCTTCCGGGTGAATCATAAATTCAAAACCCTTCTCACCCGTCCAACCTGTCTTTGATACAAGGAGCTTGATACCAGCAACGGTCACTTCTCGGTGAGTGAGGGGTTTCATGTCACGGATCGCTTCATGGTCAAGGCGGTCCATAACCCCTGCTAAGGTGGCAAGCGTTTCGGGCCCCTGCAAAGCCAGGATCAAGCGACTGTCTTTGGGGTCGCTTGGCTTTCGCAGATCCTGGATGGCAATCGTCTTGCCAGAAAACTCGTCTCTTGCCTTTACCTCCCCGAACCATTGGATGACCCCGCCGGAATGTCCGGCGTTGACCACCAGGCGGTAGTGATCATCCCTGAACTTGAAAACCATCGTCTCGTCGACGAGATCCCCTTCATCATTAAAAATAAAACAAACCTGACAACCACCCTCCCGAAGCGCATCCGCTCTGCGTGTCGTCACCCGATTCAAAAACTGTGTGGCGTCCGGGCCTTTGATTTCGATGATGCCCATGTGCGAGACGTCGAAAAGTCCTATTTTTCCCCTCACGGCGGCGTGCTCATGAGTGATGGATCCATAATGGATCGGCATATCAAACCCGCCGAAGGGTCCCATGACTCCCTTGCCGATGTGTTCTCTGTGCCAATCGTTCAGCACAGTTTTTTGAAATTTTTCCTCGCTACCCGCCCGCAGGGTCGTGTGAAGGCTAACGAGGCTGCCGGGGGTTTCCTCAACAATCTCCTCATCCCTCAGGGCCCAAGCAGGGTGAGGCAGTGCCAAGCTCACGCTTAGCCAAAGGGCGAATAGTCTGATGATGGTCGTCGGTCTCATGGGTTGCCTCCAGGGGATGAGGAATTATACCCCGCGTTTCCCCACATTTGTCAAGGGGATTAAGTAGGTATAATTACTACTAACACTGCGCCCTCCTGCTCCCCCTTCATAATCGCTTCATTTGCAAGGGCGCACAGGGGAGAAAACAAGGCGGGCTCTGCGTGGTGAACGCAGAGCCCGTGTGAATTGTGATCAGTCGCGCCGGTTAGGGAATGTAATCCGGGATCGGGTCGTGGTGGTGATACCCATTCCCATTTCCGTTGCCGTTCTTGGTTGAGCCCGCGCCGGCCGGAACCAGCTCCGGCGCTCCGGCGGTCGGCTCGTAGTAGGTGTAGATCTTCCCCTCGAAGTTCCGGAGAGTCACCACACCTTCCTTCGTGGAGACGACGTAGTTGGGGCCGACCGGGATCTTGCCGCCGCCGCCCGGCCCGTCGATCACGTAGGTCGGCACGGCGTAGCCGCTGGTGTGGCCCCGCAGCGCCCGCATGATCTTGACTCCCGTGTCCACCGCGGTCCGGAAATGGGTGATCCCCTGCGCCATGTCGCACTGGTAGATGTAGTAGGGTCTCACCCGGACCTTCAGCAGCTCGTGCATCAGCTTCTTCATGACCGCCGGATCGTCGTTGATCCCCTTGAGCAGCACGGTCTGGGACCCCAGCGGCACCCCGCTGTCGGCCAGCAGGTCCATGGCCTGCTTGACGCGCGGGCTCACCTCTTTCGGATGGCAGTAGTGGAGGCTCATCCAGATCGGCTTGTATTTCTTGAGCACCTCGCAGAACTCCGGCGTCACCCGCTGCGGCATCGTCACCGGCGTGCGGGACCCGATCCGGATGAACTCCAGGTGCGGGATCTCACGCAGCCGAGCCAGCACCTGCCCCAGCCGCACATCGGTCATCATCAGCGGATCGCCGCCGGAGATCAGCACGTCCCGGACCTCGGTGTGCCGGCTCAGGTACTCGAACGTCCCCTCGTAGGCGCCCATCAGTCCGTGGTTCTCGCCGACGAGCCGCCGGCGGGTGCAGTGGCGGCAGTACATCGCGCACTGTTCGGTCACGAGGAACAGCACGCGGTCCGGGTAGCGGTGCACCAGCCCCGGGACCGGCATGTCGGAATCCTCGCCGCAGGGATCGCGCATGTCGTGCGGCTCGATGTTGAACTCCTCCATCAGCGGGACCGCCTGCCGGCGGATCGGGCAGCCCGGATCACGCGGGTCCATCAGCGCCGCCCAGTACGGCGGGATCGCCATCACGAGCCGGCCCTGTTTCTTGGAACAGGCCTCCTCTTCCTCCGGCGTCAGCTCGATCACCTGCCGGAGCTGGTCCACCGTGTAGATGCGGTTGCGCAGCTGCCAGTGCCAATCCTCCCAATCCTCCGGAGAGATATCTTTCCAGAGCGGGATTTGGCGGTAACTATCGTCCAAGGTTTTCCTCCTTCGGATCACGGTTCCGGACCTCCGGACGACGCCGAGTGCCATTGCCTCGCGCGGCCACCGCCGGAAGAACCGGTTGTCCCTTCCCTTGCTCCGCGGAGCCGGGGAGGGCTCTGTTGGGAGGAGCTTTCGGGGCCGGGACGGTCGGGTGAGAGGATGGAATGGATGATGGGGCCGCCTGTCGCCGGGCCGGCCGTTTGGACGCACGCTCGATCGCCAGGTTCAGCAGGCGATGGATAAACGCCTCGTACGACATCCCCGCTGCCCGCGCCATGACGGGCAAATTCGATTCATCCGGATCCATGCCCGGCAGGGGGTTGACCTCAAGAACATAGGGAATGCCCTCAGAGCTCAAACGGATGTCCACGCGGGCCAGATCGCGGGTGCCCAGCACCCGGGCCGCCTTCCAGGCCACCGACTGGACAGCCTGCGTCACCGCCGGATCCAACCGGGCTGGGCACCAGAATCGCGGGGTAAGTTTCATCTCGCGATTGCCCTGGTACTCTTTCATCCGCCAGGAATAAAAGAACTCGCCGGAGCCTTTGCACTCGCTGAAATCGACCTCCAGGATCGGCAGGATCTGGTCCGCGCCCAGGATGCCGATGGTCAGCTCGGTTCCCTCGATGTACTCCTCGACCAGGATCCCCTGGGAGTAGGTCTCGAAGACGTAGCGCACCTGCGCGCGCAGGGCCCGCTCGTCGGCTACCACGCTGGAGGCGGTGATCCCCTTAGCCGATCCCTCGGTGTTGGGTTTGACGATCAGAGGGAATTTGAGTTTGGAATCCAGCGGCTCATCCGGATGGAGAAACAGCTGGAAGTTCGGCGTGGGAACGCCGTTGAAGCGGAAGATCTGCTTGGACTTCGCCTTGTCCAGCGCCAGCACGAGCGAGAGGACGCCGGAGCCGGTGTAAGGGATTTCCATCAATTCCAGCAGGGCCGGGACCCGTGCCTCGCGCGCGTCGCCCTCGAAACCTTCGGCGATGTTGAACGCCACATCTACTTCGGTTTTAGCGAGCCAGCCCGGAAGGTTCCGGTCCGCCTCGACCGGTAGAACGTTGTGTCCGGCTTTTCGGATCGCCTCGGCGATGGAGTCCACCGTCTTCTGGCTGTCGCACTCGGAGTAGTGGTCGGCCGGAAGGGAAGGATCCTTGACGGGCGGCTTCAGGTTGTGGATCAGGGCGACCCGCAGGCCTTTCACCCCGCCACCTTTTCCTTCAAGCCGTACCGCTCGATCGCGGTCTTCAGGATCCTGCGGATCATGTCGCCGTAGGTCATCCCAAGATGACCGGCCAGGATGCCGAAAACGTCCTCGGTGGAGAGGGACGGCAGCGGGTTGATCTCCAGCACGAACGGGTTGCCCTTTTCATCCACCCGGATGTCCACCCGGCTGAAGTCCTTGGCCTCCACGGCACGGTAGGTCCGGAGCGCCAGCTCTTGAAGCTGCCGCTCCAGGCCGGGCTCAATGCCGGCCGGCACCAGGTATTTGGCTCCCGCTGCAATCCGGGAGAAGGTATAGAAGAGATCCCCCAACTCCGTTTTTCCGTCGATCTGGATGCGAACCACCGGCAGCGCCTCGGGGGGATCGTTGCCGATCACCGCCACGGTGAACTCGTTGCCCCGGATGAATTCCTCGACGAGCACCGGCTGGTGGTAGGTCCGGATCACCCAAGCCGCCTGCTCCTTGAGCGCCTCGGCCGTCCGCACCACCGAGCGCTCGGACAGGCCCTTGCTGGACCCTTCGAAGCGGGGCTTGACGATCAGAGGAAACGCGAGGTCCTGCGGCAGCGGGTCTTCCGAACGCGCGATCTCGAAGAAGCGTGGCGTCGGGATTCCCTCGCTGATGAGCACCTTCTTCGTCATCAGCTTGTCCAGCGTGAGCGCCTGCGTCAATCCGTCCGATCCGCTGTAAGGAATCCCCTGCATCTCCAGCAGGATCGGCACCTGAGCTTCGCGGCTGCGGCCGTGATAACCCTCGGCGATGTTGAAGACGAGGTCTACCTCCAACCGGTCAAGCTGTTCCATCAACTGCCGGGCGCTGCCGATCCGCACCACTCGGTGGCCGCCCGCCTCAATGGACTCGGCGATGATCCCGACCGTGTCCGGGTGGTCGAACTCCGCGTTGGCGTCCTGCGGATCGCCGGCCTTAAAGACGTACTCCGTCTTCAGATCGTAGGTCAGCCCGATCACCACCCCGCACCTTTGGCCGACAAACGGTCTTTTTCCCTCATCCATGACATCTTGTGTATTCAATCTTCTGCGTCCATCACTTCCGGCTCACTCCAAACCAAAACCGGGTCGGCCAAAGGTGCGGGGCCATGGCGTCCGAACCCGAAAAAAAAGAGGGGTCCCTTTCAATGGTTCCCCTCTTCACAAACGACAGGCCTTCAATTGTAAGAGAGAGTGGCTATCTCCCCCCGCCGAGCTTGTGGAGGAAATCCTGGACTGCCTTGCCCGCGATCTCCTTGCAGCCCAGGCCGAACGCAAGCGCCGCGCCGAACGAAAACGCCATGACCACGGTGTTGAACGTCGTCTGAATGATGGTGGAGCTTAAGAACTTCTCGAGCGCCACCGCCATGGAAAAGATGATCACCACCACTCGGGCGATCTGTCCCAAGGCCTTCGCCTGAGCCACTCCGGCATTGGCCGCAACAGTCTGGATCACCCCGCTGACCACCGTGGCGAAGAAGAGCCCCAGGACCAGCACCAGGACGCCTGCGATGACCTGCGGGACGTAGCTGAGCACCCGCTCGAGCAACTCCGCCGCGACGGCCATGCCCAGGATATCGAGCGCCGCCAGCAGGAAGGCCAGCAGGATCACCCAGTAGACGGCGATTCCCAGCAGGTCGGATAACTGGATCCGGACTTCCCCCTTCTGGAGGAAATCGGTGATGTGAAGCTTCTGGGCCAACTCATCGAACGGGATCACCTTGAATGCTTTCTGCACCGCCCATCTCACCGCGCGGGCCGCCAGCCACCCGGCGATGAAAACAACAAGGGCAATGCCCACCCGCGGGATCGCTTCCGCCACGCGGATCAACATTGCCCGAACGGAATCTGCTGCTGTTGTGAGCATCCAGTTCATCAACGCCTCCTTAGCTCGGCCTGTCAACTACGCGCTTCACCGGATTTTTCAGCAACCGTTCTCGTCGTAAACTTTTCATTCTTAAATGATTAGATAGCATCGGGCCGCGGTAATGTCAAGTGATGATATAATTTCTGCCGTGGCCAAATTTGTTCTCGTCCGTCACGGACAATCCCAATGGAATCTGGAGAACCGGTTCACCGGCTGGGTGGACGTCCCGCTCACCGAAGCGGGCCGCGCGGAGGCGCTGCGCGCGGGAAAAGCGATCCGGGAGCTGGGGGTCCGCTTTGATCTGGCCTACACGTCGGTCCTCATCCGCGCAATCGAGACGCTCCAGATCATCCTTTCGCAGATCGGCCAGGAAAACCTGCCGGCGACGAAAGACCCGGCGCTGAATGAGCGGCATTACGGGGAGCTGCAGGGCTTGAACAAGGACGAGACCAGGAAGAAATTCGGGGATAGCCAAGTGAAGCTGTGGCGGCGCAGCTATGACGCGGCCCCGCCCGGCGGGGAATCGCTGAAAGACACGGCCGCGCGCACCCTTCCGTACTTTGAGTCCCGCATCCTGCCGGACCTCAAAGCCGGCAGGAACGTCCTGGCGGCCGCGCACGGCAACTCGCTGCGCTCGATCGTGATGTTCCTGGACAAGCTCACCCAAGAACAGGTTCTCTCTCTGGAGATCGCTACCGGCGTGCCGATCGTGTACGAGATAGCGCCGGATGGTTCGGTGCGGTCCAAACAGATCCTAGAGCCGGCGAAGACTTAAGGGGCCTGCTCGACGTATTGGTAGGCGTGTTCCGCCAGCCGGGCGATGAACCGCTTGGCCGGACGGCTCGTTCCCTTCTTCCCCTTGCGCTGCGTGAGCACGCAGATCAGCAGGTCTCCCCGCCGCGTGAAGATGATCCCGGCATCGTGGCAGACGGACCGTTCCAAACCGGTCTTGTGAGCCACCGGAGTCCCTTCAGGCAGCATGGCGGGGATGCGGTCGTGCAGATGCTGCCGCTTCAACAGATCCAGGCCGATGCGGGAGGCTTGAGGGCTGACCGCGTCTTCCTGATAGAGTTTCTTGAGCACGCAGGCCATGTCCCCCGCGGTCGTATAATTCTCCACCCCTCTCCTGCGGCCGGAGAAATCCATCATCCTGCGAGACAGATGCGTCCCGGTCAGCCCCATCTGCTGGAAATGCCGGTTGAAGTAATCCATTCCAAGCCGAGACATGAGGATGTTCGCGGCGGTGTTGTCGCTCTGGGTGACCATCCAATCGATGAGCCGGGAGACGGGGACCGTGGTCTTGCCGGGGATGGCCTTGAGCACCCCCGAGCCGGAAACCTTGTCGGCCGGCCGGATCACCACAGAGGAATTTAGGTCGAGCTTTCCCTCCTGCGCCGCCTGAAAACAGGCGGTCATCATAGGGACCTTGATCACGCTGGCCGCCGGGAAAGAACGCTGCGGCTGATGCACCAGGCTCCATCCGGTCTGAAGATCCTCCACCACCACGCCGGCCTGGCCGTCGAACCGCCGGATGTCGGCGGAAAGCCGGCGCTTCAGATTTCCCCAGGCCGCTTGCCGCTGCACAACCCAGCGTTGATTTCCATCCCGCGCCTGAATGTTTTCCTGCCTCTGATGGGCCGCCCATCCGCCGGCGCAGAATGCCGTCGCGGCCAGCAGCCCCGCCATCAACCACTTCTTCACCATGGCATTCATTATACGAGCGGCCCGCGCGATTGCCAGCGGGCCAAGCAGTAAAGATACTGCTGCGCCCAGCCGCAGCGGGACCCAAAATGTTTCCGCGCGAACTCCCGAATCCGGCGGTCGGTCACCTTGCGGCCCCGGAAGTACCACTTTCGCATCGCCCGGCCGATCCAAACGTCCACCGGAAAAGCCGCCGCCCGCTCGTAGGCGAACAGCATCACGCACTCGGCCACCTTCTCCCCGATGCCCGGCATGGTGAGG
>Ga0105164_10002779_pt1 | contig 10779 bp, 8 predicted proteins | sample VDWuncwatermetaG_FD_89674 | JGI IMG/M metagenome (GOLD analysis project Ga0105164, IMG submission 89674) | Wastewater microbial communities from Netherlands to study Microbial Dark Matter (Phase II) - VDW unchlorinated drinking water | ecosystem: Environmental > Aquatic > Freshwater > Drinking... | reverse complement strand
GCCTACTGCCTATCGCCTATCGCCTATCGCCTGCTTGTATAGCTTCTCATACCCGTCCACCATCTGCCCGACCGAAAACTTTGCCTGAACCCACTCCCGGCACCGCTTGCGGTCGATCTTCTCTATTAGGCCGGTGGCTTCGACCATCCCGCCTTCATCTTCCAGGAGATAACCCGTCACGCCGTCCTGGATCAGCTCCGGCATAGAACCCCGCCGGTAGGCCAAGACCGGAGTTCCCGCAGCCATGGCCTCAGCCGCCACCATGCCGAAAGGCTCTTCCCATTGGAGCGGAAAGAGAAACGCCCTGGCCCTGCCGATCAACTCCATGAGATCTGCGTGAGGCAACCGTTCGATGTACCTGACCTTGTCTCCGTCCACCTGGGGCTTCACCTGTTGCAAAAAATATTCCTGGCTCCAGGGGAGATGAGCGGTGACGTGGCCGACGATTACGAGCCGGACCTTTGCCCGGCGCGCGATCCGGATTGCCTCGGCGATCCCTTTGCCGGGCGTCATGCGCCCTATAATGATAAAAAAATCTTCCGGCGCGGGGTTGAAAGGAATTTCTTCCATGTCGATCCCGTTGTAAACCACCGGCAAAGACTCATCCCCCAGCATCCTGGCCTGGGCACGGCTGATGCAAACCGGGAAGCAACGGCGAAATTGCCGCCGATAATATTCATGGAGTTCCCTCTCTATATAGGCATAGGTGATCAGCGTAGGAGTCGTTGAGAAATCGGAAAAGTAAGGGGCCAACGTGGGCCAGTGGGCGTGGATGAGATCGAAACGTCCGGCCTGGCGGTAGAGGTTATAGGTATTGCGCGTTTCAAACTCCTTTTCCAGGTAAAAAGTTGAGTCGGGATCGTCCTGGCTGGCGACCGGAAGAACGGATTGGAGCGGACAATCCACTTTAGAATCTCCGGAGGCAAAAAGCTCTACCTGGTGGCCGCGTCCGGGGAGATCCCGGCAGAGGTAATGAACAATACGTTCTGTTCCGCCGTAGGTTTTAGGAGGAATGGAAATGTAGATGCTGGAGATCTGAGCGATCTTCATCGAACAGCCGATCCTAACGCCTAAGGGCAGCCAATGGCAACTCGTTTTGATGATTGATCTTCAGATCCGTTGAAGCGCTTGTCAAACATAGCCGTCTCGCGTAATATCCCTCGAAAAAGGAACTTCCTATCATTTTCAATCTCAATCCCTTTCCATTGAATGGAGATTCCATATGAAGTTTAGCGGAAAATTACTCATCATCGGCTGCGGGTCGGTATCGCAGTGCGCCGTGCCGCTCGTGTTGAAATTCATGGACATGCCCACGAAAGATATCACGATCATGGATTTCGTCGATAACCGCTCGCGCGTAAAAGACGCCTTGGATCGCGGAGTCCATTATGTTTTCGACCGAGTACTGGAAGAAAATTACCAACAGCTGCTGGCAAAATATGTCGGCCCCGGCGACATGATCATCGACCTCGCCTGGAATATCGAGTGCAACGCCATGCTCCAGTGGTGCCGGGACCATCGAGTGCTCTACGTCAACACCTCCGTCGAAGAGTGGAATCCTTACAAAGATTCGATACGCAACGACCCGACCCAATACACCCTGTACACCCGGCACATGGAAATCCGCAAACGGATCGAGACGTGGGGCGATAACAAAGGAACGACGGCGGTTGTCGATCACGGCGCCAATCCAGGCCTCGTATCCCACTTCACGAAACATGCCCTGCTTGGAATTGCGGAGAAAATTTTAAAGGAAAAACCGGGCGACCCCCGGCGTCCGCGATTGGAAAAAGCTCTCGCAGACAAAAATTTCGCAAAGCTGGCTCAGCTTGCGGGCGTCAAAGTCATCCACATCAGCGAACGGGATACGCAGATCACCGATAAGCCCAAGCGGGTGAATGAATTCGTCAACACGTGGAGCATCGAAGGCTTCTTCGAAGAAGGAGTGGCGCCCGCCGAATTAGGCTGGGGAACGCACGAACGTTACGTCCCCGAGAACGCCTTTTTCCACAAGACGGGGCCGCAGAATCAAATTTGTCTGTCCACGCTCGGGATGAAGACATGGGTTCGCTCCTGGGTGCCCTGCGGCGAGATTACGGGCATGGTCATCCGGCACGGCGAGGCCTTCAGCATTTCCGATCGTCTGACGGTGTGGGAAAACGGAAAAGCCGTGTACCGCCCCACCGTCCACTACGCATACTGCCCGGCGGATGTCGCCATCAATTCGCTGCACGAGCTGGAAATGCGTCAGTTCAAACTGCAGGAAGAACAGCGCATCATGAGCGATGAAATTATCGATGGCGAGGATCAGCTCGGCGTCCTGTTGATGGGACATGACTTTAAATCCTGGTGGTGCGGCAGTCTTTTGAGCATACACGATGCTCGCAAGCACGTCCCCCACCAGCAGGCCACGACGCTTCAAGTCGCGATCTCCGTCGTCGCGGCGGCGACCTGGATGCTCCATAATCCCAAAAGCGGTGTTTGTCTGCCTGATGACATCAAGCACGAAGAAATTTTGAAAATCAGCGTCCCCTATATCAGCCCGTTCATTTCCGAACCGGTAGACTGGACGCCGCTCGCAAATCTGAATACCCAGTTCACCAAATTCGATATCCCCCGTCCCCCCGAGGAAGATGTCTGGCAGTTCACCACATTTCTAGTCGATCATGCGGAGAGAAAACGTGCCTATGCCAGCTCCAAAGCCGCCCGCCAGTCCGAAGCTAGCAAAATCTAAACCGGACGTCAGCGGAGTCGAAAATCTGATTCGTGCGATGCTGAAGAAACATCACACTCCGTTCATGCTGATTCGCCGGGGTGTTCTTGAAAGACAGTTCCAGCGCTTCCGCAAATGCCTGCCCGAAGTTATGCCGTACTATGCCATCAAGGCGAATCCGCACCCCAGGATTATCAAGACATTCATCAAACTAGGGGCCGGTTTCGACGTCGCCAGCGCCTCGGAAATGAAGCAGGTTCTCTCACTTGGCGCCTCCCGCGATAGAATTATCTTCGCCAACACCGTCAAGTCAGCTGAGGACATCATTTCGGCCCGCCGGCGGCAAGTGCGGATGATGACCTTCGATAACGAGCCGGAGCTCTACAAGATTTCAGAACATTATCCGGGGGCGCATGTTCTTCTGCGGATTAAAGTGGGAAATGAAGGAAGCGTGGTCAACCTCTCGCTCAAATTCGGCGCCGATCCGGAAGACGCGCATCTGATCTTGCGCAAAGCGCGGTCGCTCGGGCTGGTTCCGACGGGTCTCAGTTTTCACGTCGGCTCGCAATCCAAGAACGTTGAAAATTATCTTCAGGCGCTCGAAATTTCCGCGCATATTTTCAACGAAGCCAAAGAGCATGATGTGCCTCTCAAGATCATGGACATCGGCGGCGGATTTCCCATCCAGCATTTCGACGATGAAATCGGAGTTAATTTCGAACGCATGGCATCCCAGATCCGGAAGCAGATTCGCCAGCTCTTCGACAAGAAAGTTCAGTTTATTGCCGAGCCGGGCCGGTTCTTGGTGGGGCCTGCCGGCATTCTGGTGACGCAGGTGACCGGGAGAGCGTTCCGCAGCAACAAAAATTATTACTACCTCAATGACGGGATTTATGGGGATTTTTCAGGAATGGTTTTTGATCACTGCAAGTATGAATTCAAAACGCTCCGGCGCGGACAAACGTTCTTGAGCGCGCTCGCCGGGCCGACCTGTGACTCGTTCGATACGCTCTCGCTGGATGTGGAAATTCCGGAGCTTTACGTCAACGACGTGGTCTACGTGAAAAATATCGGCGCCTACTCCTCCGCAAGCGCCGTCGCCAACTTCAACGGCTTTCCTCCCGCCAAAATCGTGCTGCTTTAGCACTCGTCCGCTTCAAGCTAATCCAACCAATCTTTCTCTTTGAGCTTTCTGGGAAGGCAGCTCTTCGTCAGGTGCTGAAAATCCTTGTTGGCGAGCGCGTCCAGCTCGTACTTGAGACCGCTCGCATCTTGACTATCTTGGGTGTATCGCAGACGGAGCGTGCATTCAGGTCTAGATAATCTGGTAACGTGTAGCAGGTTCTCATCTTGGGTCTACGTGGGTTGGCGAATCTAGTCCCTGCTCAGCGTTTTCTATGGCATCGTGATCCAGATGTTTTGGCGGGATCATGCGCCGCCGCACTTTCATGCTCTATATGCCGAGCACGAAACGCTGATTGAACTGCGAGACTTCCGCGTCATCCGCGGCTCTTTGCCACGGCGGGCAATGGTGTTAGTATTGGAGTGGGCCGCGGAACATCGCGATGAACTGATGGAGGATTGGAACCTATGCAGCCAACTGAAAACCCCGAAAGTAATCGAACCCCTGAAGTAGAACCGGCGATACGACATACCGTTCCCTGGCGTGTGACGTCCGTGGTCGGTTTGCCGGACTCTCGGCTCTGCGTGATTTTCGTAGATGGGACGACGGGCGAAGTCCACATGCGCTCGTTTCTAAGCAATCCAAGGATCGACGGCACCATCTTCGAGGCGCTGCGGGACCCGGCAGCCTTTGCTCAAGCCCGGGTCGTGCTGGGCGTGATTCAGTGGCCGAACGGCACCGACCTCGCTCCGGATGCGATGTATAATGCCATTCGCGAACGTGGCGTTTGGATTCTGGATTGAGGCGGTTGCGTTCTACTACAATCGGCGAAATCAAAATGGAGCCTCGGGGGTCGTCGCCTCGGGGGTCGAATCTTGATTTATGGACTTTGTCCCTGACCCTCATCACGCTGCAGCAATTCATCCTCTGGCCTTTGTATGAAGTAAAGGACCGATCTCTAGATCCTGCTCGTTGACAAATTAGCCCCATACCGGATATTGCCAAAAGGAGCGATCCGGACACCGCTCCATCGCAGACTGCTGAAAAAGACTCATATGCTTCGTTGCGCTCAATCGCCTTGCTCCAACGTACTCGTTAAGTACGCCTCCGCTCGTCGATTTTTCGCGCGCCTCGCCTCTGAGGTCTTTTTGAGCAGCCTGCAAAAGAGTTTTTTCAGCGCCGTAACCGGGTCGTTGATGCCAAGGCCCGGCTTTGCGCCGGCCAACGATCGAAAGCGGATTTCTATCATTTTCACTAGAGGAGGATTTCAACCATGGTAATGCTAGGCACAGACATGAAGATCGCCGAGACCCCCAAGGGGGGCCTTGAAGACTACAAGAAGGTAGACGCTTACGAGGCGTGGCTGAAGAAGGAAGGTGTAAAAGTCCATGAGGAGTTCTATTTTCCGAACTTAGCGAAGATCGAGCTGGGGCCGTGGGAGCGTAAGGGGGGCAACGGCGCAGTCGTCCACATCGCCAACCGCCACATGCCCAACGACTGTCACGTCATAGAGATCAAGCCCGGGAGCAAGTCCGAGCCGGAGCATCATATATACGAGGTCACGATCTATGTGGTTTCGGGCCGCGGGGCAACGACGATCTGGCAAGGTGAGGAGGATGAGAAACGCAAGCAGAGCTTTGAGTGGCACGCCGGAAGCCTCTTTTCCATTCCGCTCAACGCGTGGTACCAGAACTTCAACGGCAGCGGCAGCGAGCCTGTCCGCTACATCGCCGTGACCAATGCGCCTCCCATGATGCGCTTGTTCCAGGACACCGAATTCATATTCAACTGCGATTTCATATTCCGCGGCCGCTATTCGGGCGAGGAGGACTACTTCAGCGGCAACGGCAAGCTCTACAACCGACGGATCTGGGAGTCCAACTTCATCGCCAACGCGCCGGACATGCGGTTGTATGGATGGAAGGAGCGGGGCGCCGGCGGCATCAACGCCATGCTGGAGATGGCTAACAACAACATGAAGAGCCACATCTCGGAGTTCCCCGTAGGCACGTACAAGAAGGCCCATCGCCACGGACCGGGCGCGCACCTCGTGCTGCTCAGCGGCACTGCCGGATTCTCCTTGGTCTGGACCAAGGAAGACCGCTCCGACATGATTAAGTGCGACTGGCAGCTCGGGTCCATGGTCATCGTTCCCAGCGATAACTGCTTCCACCAGCACTTCAACTCCGGGAGCACTCGGGCCCGCTACCTGGCCATCCGACCGGGCGATATGGGCCTCAACGCGCCCCGAGGCGGTGGCGGGGAGTACGCCGACCGAAGCCTGAAGGAGGGCGGCTGGCAGATCGAGTACGAAGACGAAGACCGCGAGATCCACGAGATCTTCGAGAAAGAGCTCGCGGACAATGGCGCGCCGTGCAAAATGAAGGCATTCGTCCCCTGGTGCAGGGGCGAGGTCGGACCGACGAGCGAGCGAGACACCTAGGGGTGCCATTCAATGGCCCTGGCGATCTCGCATCGCGGCTACGTGTTGGAAACCGGGACCATCATCCTTGAAGGAAAGGCCGACGAGCTCGTCCATAACGATCTGGTGCGCCAGGCCTATTTGGGGGGATAAACGGATGGAAGGATCAAGGGATAAATTAAATTTAGAACCACTCCTCCCGGACATCCATGATCGGCCGGGCGCCGGACGTGATCGCGGCAAGCAGAGCTGATGTCTGAGGCAGGACGCGCCTCATGTAGAAACTGGCGGTTGCAAGCTTGGCCCGGTAGAAGGATCCCTTCTCGCCCGCTAGCTTCCCGACCGCGACCTTGGCAGTCTGGGCCCACATGTAGGCCAGGCTCACCAGCGCAAACATGCGTAAATAGTCGCCTGCGGCTGCGCCCGCTTCGTCTCCGTCTTTCAGGCTCTCCTGGGCAGTCCAGAGGGTTGCCTGCTGCAGCCTGGCGAATGCCTTGGCAAGAGGCTCGACAAAGGGCTGCAACTCGGCGTCGCCTGTGTTCTCGTTGATGAACCGGGACACTGGGTGAAAGAACCGCCGCAGAAGCCGCCCCTCGTGCTGTGGCAGCTTTCGGCCCACTAGGTCGAGGGCTTGAATCCCGTTCGTGCCCTCATAGATCTGGGCGATGCGCGCGTCCCTCACGAGCTGCTCCATTCCAGAATCCCGGATGTATCCGTAGCCTCCGAAGACCTGAAGCCCGAGGTTCGTGGCCTCGAAGCCGTAGTCGGTGAAGAAGGCCTTGATTACTGGTGTCATCAGGCTGACCAGGTCGTCCGCCTCCATGCGGCGGGTGAGGTTGGAGTGCTTGGCGGCGACATCCGCGGCCATGCCGATCCAGAGCGCGAGTGCGCGTGCACCCTCGTTGTAGGCCCGCATGGTAAGCAGGTTCTTGCGCACGTCCGGGTGGACGATGATCGGATCGGCCGGCTTATCCGGGAACTTGGCTCCCGAAAGCGAGCGGCCCTGCAACCGCTCCTTGGCGTAGGCAACGGCCGACTGATAGGCCGTCTCGGCCAGGCCCAGGCCCTGGAGGCCGATGGCAATGCGCGCTGTGTTCATCATGGTAAACATGTAGCGCATCCCCATGTCCGGCTCGCCGACGAGATAACCTTCCGCGCCGTCAAAGTTCAGGGTGCAGGTCGAGGATGCCTTGATGCCCATCTTGTGCTCGATGGAACCGCAGCTAACTCCGTTGCGAACTCCCAATGTGCCGTCCGAGTTCGGGAGGAATTTGGGTACAATGAAGAGGCTAAGCCCCCGCGTGCCGGACGGGGCGTCCGGCAGTCGCGCTAATACTATGTGCACGATGTTCTCAGTCAGGTCGTGCTCCCCCGCCGAGATAAAGATCTTTGTACCGGTGATTTTGTAGGCGCTGCCACCTTGACGCTCAGCCCTGGTGCGAATAAGGCCGAGATCTGTGCCGCACTGCGGTTCAGTAAGACACATCGTGGCCGACCACGTTCCACTCACGATTTTAGACAGGAAGAGTCGTTTCTGCTCTTCGCTGCCGTGCAACGCGAGCGCGTGATAACCGGCGTGGCTTAGGCCCGGGTAGATACCGAAGCTCAGATTTGTGGAGCAGATGAGTTCTTCGAGCGCGAACTGTAGCACGTTCGGTAGCCCCTGGCCGCCGTATTGGGGGTCACAGGCCAGGCCCGTCCAACCGGCCTCGGTGAAGCCGCGGTACGCTTCCTTGAAGCCCTGCGGCGTGCGCACGACTCCATTCTCGAAAGTGCAGCCCTCGGCGTCGCCCGGGCCGTTGAGCGGCAGGAGTTTGTGCTCACAGAACCGAGCCGCTTGATCGAGCAGCGCGTCCACCACATCGCGAGTCGCCTCCTCATAGCCTGGGAGCGCGGCCACCGTGCCCTCGTAGCCCAACAGTTCGTAGAGCACGAAGCGGATGTCGTCGAGCGGTGCTTGATAACTCACCATCGCATCTCTCTCAGTTTCTTAGCGGCTTGCCGGTCTCGAGCATATACTCCATGCGTGCGAGCGTGGCCTCGCTCTTGACGAGCAGCATGAAGGCCGACCGCTCCAGTCGCAGGACTTCGTCCTCGCTGACCGGTTCGGTCGGGTCCGCTCTCACACCACCGGTAATCACCTCGGCGAGAGCACCTGCCACCGTCTCGTCGTGGGCGGTCGCTGCGCCTTTGGCGCGAAGGTCACGCAGCATGAGGCCGAGAGCCGCTTTACCCGCGGGGCCGGGCAGACTAAGCTTGATCCGCTCAGGCGGCCGGTAACCCGCGGCGAGCTCGAGCGCCTTTGCCTTGGCGTCGGCGAGGAGACGGTCGCGGTTGAAAGTGATGCCGTCAGTCGGTCTTAAGAAGCCTAGCCCCTTGGCCTCGAAGGCCGACTTCGACACCTTGGCGAGGCCAATCATCTCGAACGCCGCCGCGACAGGGGGCATAGGCCCATGCGGGCGATGCGGATCGGCGCTGAGGCGGGCGAGCAGCTCCTTGCAGCCACCCCAAGCTGGCACCAGGCCGACGGCAGTCTCAACCAGACCTATGTAACTCTCGGCGTGTGCTTGCACGGCATCACAATGGAGCAGGAGCTCGCAGCCGCCACCGAGGGCGAGGCCGGAGGACGCGCCCACGACCGGGAAGTTAGAGTACTTGAGCGCCCGGTAAATTTCCTGGCCCTGCGTCAACAGCTCCTCGATCATAGGCCAGGCGGCGACGTTGGCCGCGAACAGGGCGAGGCCCAGGTTGACGCCAGCTGAGAAGTGTTGACCTTCGTTGTAGATCACCAGCGCCTGGTAGCCACTCTGAATGATCTCAAGTGCCGTTCGGATCATGGCGAAGACGCCGGGGTCAATCGTGTTCACCTTGGTATGCACCTCGAGGCAGACGACCCCGTCGCCCACGTCCCATAGGCTGGCTGAGCTATTCTCGGAGAGGGGCTTTTTTTCTCGCTTGATGCTGGAGAGCAAGAGGAGGCCGTCCTCATGCGGTACGTCGAAATAACCGCTGCCGCCGACAGTAAGCTGTTGCGGGCGGCCATCCTGCACTCGGTAAAATCCGCCGGCGCTAGCCGCCTTGTCGAGCAGGGCGGGGACCTCCTTACCATCGTGCTTCAGCCGCTTTGCGAGATAACCGGCACCCAGCCGATCGATCAGTTCGAAAGGCCCATGGATCCAGTTGTAGCCGAGTTGCATTGTGCGGTCGACGGTGTGCACATCGTCCGCAATCTCGGGTACCAGCTGAGCTGCGTAAGCGAGGGTCTGCGACAGTACCGCCCAGGCGTAGCACCCCCCCTTGTCGGGATGCTCGACGAGGGCGCGAAAGCCAGCTGCCCTGCCGACATCGAGGCTTTCGAGCACCGGCTTTGTAGTCGGGCGGTACTCCCCGCTGGTGAGGTCGATTGCCTCCTTGCCACCGTCCCTGCCGTTGGCTCTCAGGCGGTAGAAGCCGCCCTTTCCCTTCCGTCCGGTGTAGCCATGCTCGACCATGCGCCTCAGTAGCGGCAGGTCGCGGCGGATCCGCCGGTAGGAGTCGTTCACGGGTAGGCTCTGTTCAAGACTTGCGTCGACCTTCATCATGACGTCGAGGCCGATCAGGTCCAATAGGCCGAAGACGCCTGTCTTTGGAACGCCAAGGGACCGGCCCATGATGGCGTCCACCTCCTCGATGCTGAGCCCGCGGTCAACCGCTTCCGCGACCGCCGACTGGAGCCAGAAGGCGCCGATGCGGTTGGCGATGAAACCCGGCGTGTCATGTGAAAGCACTACGGTCTTGCCGAGACGACGGTCGGCGAAGTCACGGATCGCCTGAACGGCCTCGGGACGTGGTTTAGGGCCGGCAACCAATTCGAGCAGGCGCATGTAGCGTGGCGGGTTGAAGAAGTGCGTGATCAGGAAGTCCCGGGCGAAGCGCTCCGGCAGACCCTCGACCAACTTGGCAAGCGGCAGGGTGGAGGTGTTGGAGGAGACGACGGAGCCTTCCTTGCGGACCTTTTCGATGCGTTGGTAGAGGTCGCGCTTCGTTTTCAAGTCCTCCACGATCGCCTCGATGATCCAATCGACGCCGCTGAGCAGGTCGAGATGGTCCTCGATGTTAGCTGGCGTAATCAAATTGGCGGCCTTTTTCTGCATAAAGGCCGGTGGCTCGCTTTTGAGCAGTTGTTCAATCGCCCTTTCGGCGATGGCGTTACGGTTGATTGCGCCCTCGGGGACCATATCTGAGAGCACAACGGGAACGCCAGCGTTCGCGAGGTGCGCTGCGATGGCGCTGCCCATGACGCCCGCCCCGATTACCCCGGCTTTTTTAATCTCGCTCATCTACAAACACATTCAAGCGTCGTACAATTAATCCAACCTGAAATATTGGCCTTATCCCCTTTTTCCGGTCTGGATCGCAATAATTAATCGAGGGTAAACCTCCAGCTTTGCTGGAGGACTCCCAGGGTTTGACATTTACGGGAGTAAATCGAAGCCTCCAAACCGTGAACCGCTCAAGGCTCAACGGAGAGGAGGCTCGAAT
>Ga0105164_10002778_pt1 | contig 10779 bp, 10 predicted proteins | sample VDWuncwatermetaG_FD_89674 | JGI IMG/M metagenome (GOLD analysis project Ga0105164, IMG submission 89674) | Wastewater microbial communities from Netherlands to study Microbial Dark Matter (Phase II) - VDW unchlorinated drinking water | ecosystem: Environmental > Aquatic > Freshwater > Drinking... | reverse complement strand
TTTGCTGTTCATATCCTGTTGAATCTATTGGATAGTATGAATAAGCAACAAAATCTCCTTGGTTTAGTTTACCAACTATATCTGTGTGATATTGATTTAATATGGAATTAAGTGAGAACCAGTTCCCAAACTTGACATCTGAGTGTTTTGCTTTAAGCTTGGAATACACTCCGTCAAAAAACTTGGCATAATTTTGAATATCGTTAGGATGATCTCTAAAGTATCCATCAACATCACCACCAATTATGACATGATCTACTATGTAATATCGAGATAGTACTGCGTCAAGAGTTTGTACGGTTTCGTCTTGAAGTTTTTGATCAAACTGTGGTTTACCCATCCAATTTGGGAATGGACCTAAGGCACGATCATTAATTACGGAAAAGTAAAGCGTTACATTGAGATTTTGTTCTCTGTTTAAACCCATTAGAATATCTGAGGTTTTCCAGTTGTATTGTCCTTCTTTTGGTTCTATATTTGGCCAAGTAAGATAGACATTACTTCTTCCAATTCCTGTTGATGCAGCTTGTTGATACGCACTTTGTATTTCTGCAAGAGTTGGAGTTTGTGTTGGAGGCATTATAACTAAACCAAGTTTGATGTTATGAGAGATAGCTGGTTGAATTGGCTGTGTAGATTGAATTGGTTGTGTCGGTTGAGATTGAGGCGCTATCCATAACAAAGCTACTGCAATAATTACAGCTGCAACTCCTCCTGTTATTGCACCACCTAGAATTTTTTTATTCAATGATATTTTCAGTAAACGATGATAGTAAAAGAGTTTTGATTTGAAACCTGTCTACAATCAGTACAATGCTATCCCGATGTACAACCGCTGTATCCACATTCTATGCAGATATTGCATCCTTCTGCAAAGACCAAGTTGTTCTTGCATGTTGGACATAGTCTTTCTTCCATCTCTTCTGCAGTAAGTGGAACTTGTGGGGATTGTACTGATGTCTCTGGCATCTTTATCTGCAATGCTTTTTCAGTTTGTGATTTCAGGTATGGATTTGTGACATTTTTTGCAACATAATCTGTCACATATTGACTTGGAGTAACTTGGAATGTTTTTTGTACATTGTTACCAGTCATGTGTAAGACTTGTTCATGTCTTGAACCGTCTCTATATATCGTGATTCCTTTGAGTCCAAGCTCATGCGCTATCAAATATGCTGCTTTGATATCTTCAGCAGTCACATCATATGGCATGTTAATTGTCTTTGCGATTGCATTTCCAATCCACTTTTGCCACACAGCTTGTGCCATAAGGTGATCAGCCCAGTGTATGTCCATTGCTGTAACAAATATTTTCTGCATCCATTCTGGAATTTCTGGAATCCCTTTCAGTGAACCATAGTTATTTGCAATTTTTTCTAGGATTTGATCATTATACAATCCGTGTTCTTTGAGAACTTCTTCAAAGATTTTGTTTGTGTAGAAGAATCTTCCAACAGTTACACGTTTTTCAAATGCTAAAGCAAACATTGGCTCCATTCCGTTTGAGCAATCACCAATCATTGATAGAGTACCTGTAGGAGCTACTGTAGTTGTCAGTACGTTTCTAATGCCGTGCTTTTGGATCTTACTAATTAATGCATCCCAATCGTATGAGCGACCATTCTTTGGTTTTTCGTAATATCCTGCCACAGGTATTTTTCCTTCAGGAAATTCTGTTTTTGCACATAATGGAAATGCACCTCGTGTTTTTGCCAAGGCTACGCTTTCTTCCATAGAATAGTAAGTTAGTGCTTCAGCAAGTTTTTCTTGGAATTCATAACCTTCTTGTGAATTATACGGAATTCGTAGCTTAAAGAGAAGATCTGCAACCCCCATGACACCAAGTCCAATTCTACGTGAATCCTTTGATGCCTTATCGATCTCAGGAATTGGATAATTGTTTACGTCTATAACATTATCCAAGAATCTTGTTGTCTTTCGAATTGTCTCTTCATATCTTTGCCAATCAAATTCATACTGTCCATCAGCTTTTCGTTTAACATAGTTTGCCAGGTTGATAGATCCCAGATTACATGATTCATAGGGATACAAACTTTGTTCTCCGCAAGGATTAGTAGCTCGTATTGGTCCACCTCTAGCTTTTGCAAATACATTGTATTTGTTAATAATATCAAAGAAGATTAGACCGGGTTCAGCACTTTTCCAAGCTGAAAGTGCAATTAGATCAATTAGTTGGTGTGCATTTATCTCTCGTACTGGCGAGTTATCACGTGGACTTCGAAGAGTATATTTTCCATCTTTTGAATTTACAAGTGCATTCCAGAAATCTTCCCAAACTCCAACACTTACATTGAAGTTTTCCAAAACACCTGGTTTTGTTTTTGCAGTAACAAATTTTTCAATATCAGGATGCCATGATTCAATAATTCCCATGTTAGCACCTCTTCGTTTTCCTCCTTGTTTAACAACTTCAGTTACTGTGTTTATAATATTCATAAATGACACAGGACCAGATGCAACACCAGAGGTAGATGCTACCATATCTCCTTCTTCTCTAAGATCAGAATAGTTGATGCCTACCCCTCCACCAGATTTGAAAATTAATGCTGCATCTGAAGATGATTTCATTATTTTTTCCATATCATCAGGCATGGCAAGCACAAAACAAGCTGAGAGTTGACCTAGTCTACCCCCCGCATTCATCATAGTAGGAGAGTTTGGCAGAAAGTCTTGTGAAACCATCAGATCATAGTATTCTGAGATTCTCTCTGCATATTGATCAAATGTTCTTGCTGCAAGCATGGTAAGAAATTCTTTCATGCCTACTTTCATCTGACCACGCTTAGCCAAGTCCATGTAATGAATGATTAATGACCTGAAATGCCATTTGTTAAGAAGATATTTGCCAATCTTGAATTTGTAATCAAAGTCATCAAGTTTATCAAGATATCGTGAGGCCTCCTCTATGTTTTGTGTATTTCCTCCTTCTACCGCAAATATGGAAGAGTCCTTTAGTAGATCTCCAATTCCAACCAAAATTGCAACTCGTTCAAACATCTCGCCTGGACTTTCAATTATTGTTCCCTTGTTATTGCGCATCAAGTATCTGGATGCTAAAACTCTCAGGCAGTTAAGATCAAACTTCTTTGCTACACTATCAAGAGATTTGGAATCAAGAACCTTCATTTTTTCTTCTCTAAGTTTTCTTCGTTCATGTCTGTAAAGTATGTAGGCTTTGGCAATTTCACCTAGTCCTTCATCGATTAGAGTAGATTCAACCATATCTTGTACGTCTTCCACGCTTGGTGGACCAGAAGCAGAATAACCTTGATTAACAAGTTTTTCCATTACCCGATCTGCCAATTTATCAGATAAGCTGTGTTCTGGCCTACCACAAGCAACTAAAGCCTTGTATACTGCATTCGAAATTTTATCCTTCTGGAAATTTAACACTCTACCGTCGCGTTTCTTAACTTCAATGATCGAATTCTCTATTTGTGAAAAATCTGTCAAATGACTCCCGCAGACCTAAGAAAAGGGGAGTTAAATAAAGATTGAGGCAAAAAATATTTTTCCAAAGATCGACTTTGGATCAACTTTGTTGACACCGTTACGATTTCCATAGTTTTAGATCGATACAGAACCCAAATAAATCTTCAAAAAATTAATATAAATTTCAGGTAAATAAGATTGTATTTTACGATTTTTTTAAAAAATTTTATTCGTGAATATTAAAAGATCTATTCAGTGCTTAAGGAAATTTTAGGCGAGTATGTAGGGTGACTTGCAAGTAGGACATTTGTCAGTAAGCTTTTCTTCCTTTAAGCCGCAGTTACTACAAATATGCACCTTTCGTATTGGCCTGAATGAACTTACAAGTTCACTTGTTTTTTCTATAGCCTTTTTTATTCCTGCTACATCTGTGTTATCTGGGATTTTTAGTTGTACTAACAATCCGCCATTAAGAGCTTTTGACATGTGATTAGCCTCAACAATTTTATCTGTTTTTAGGTTCATTCCCTCTATTTCTGGAGCATTTAACACTATTCCTTCAGAATACGATTCGCCTTCTACGTACTGGAGAACGGACATCTTGCCGTATTTTTCCCCATCCAGGACTGAAAATCGTGCGGCTGCATCGCTTTCAGTCATAGATATGGTAACATTATCACCCATTTCTTTTCCTTTCTTGGTTGCTACTTCCATTGCTGTTGCTATGACCTTAGAGAATATTTCTTGCCCAGCCTTGTTGTTTTCATATCCAAGTATTCCAAATACTGCCTCTTTTAGACCGATCAGATTAACTACCAAGGTAACTGAGCCCTTTTGCATGTATTGAGTATTATTTGCAAGAATTGGATTAAGTCCACGTCTAGTTAGATCTGATATTTCCTTTTTCCTAAGTGACATTGCTGCAAGTGCAGGCTTCATCAAGAGTGCAAGACGTGCTCTAAAGTATGTTTCATCTTTATTGGATTCAAATGCAAGCCTAGGCATGTTAATTGAAAGTGACTGAAGATTAATTGTAGTTCCTGTAGTTTTTGCATCTCCTCGTAAGATTCCTTTATTTGACATAATACCCTTTGAAAAGCTTACACGTCCACCTAACGCAATAATTTCAGAAAGTATATCGGAAAACTCGCTGACTTTGCCTTTTTCATAGTCTATTATAATACCAACTGAAGGAATAGGTGTTGATTTTACATATTTTTTGTAACTATCAAGTATTACACCTATTAATTTTGAATCACTTCCAAGTGAGATTCTAAAGGAAGCAAGTGTACCATTTTTACTGTATCTTGGAGCAGTTGATGTTGCTGCAAATGCACTTGTAATCTTTTCTTCTACTTCACCAAGATTTTTTGAATATTTTTGCAAAATTGTTACTAATCCATCCATTATAACTTCCTGTGATGCTTCTCTAAACAATAATGAAGTAAGTAACGATAATGATGTAGCAAGCTCATCTAATGTATTTATTGGAGGCACCCTAGTTACTCCAAGGAATTTTCCTCTAAGATCTATACCGTCTTCTAAGAGCTCCTTGATGTTTACAAATATGGTATCTGGTAAAAGTGACCATATGCCAGTATTTGTGATATGAATATCTCCTGAAAGATGTGAATCAGCAACATCCTTGGGTAGTGTGTTTAGAACCAGGTGTTCTCCAAAGACAGTTTGACCAGTCTTAAAGAGGAGACCCTCTACACCATTATGAATACCATCGACATTTGTTATCATTTCATGAATGTCATATGCAGGAAGCCCAAACCTAGCAAGTTTGTGCCTATAATCCTCATGTCCTTGCTCTAAAAGGACAGAATTTACCATTTCACGTATCACTGAGGCAGTAAGGTAGGAAGTTTGGAATTTGTAGATGCGGTTTTCTACCTCTTCAGTTATTTTTTGGGCAAGTTCAAGTGGAAGACTACCCTCACGTACAAGAGACTGGATTATCTTATGTGAGTTAAACTCCTCTATTGATTCATGTGAGGTTCTGACGTACATCTTGCCGCTCTCTATTATCGAGCGTTCTTCAATTTGTCTAGCAAGACTTAGAACTAGCTTTCCTAAATTTGTAATAGTATAACGCCTTTCTGATTTATTCAGAGCTACTAGAGATTGTCTTAGTAGTTTTCTTAAGTGGTATGCAAATTTACCACTTTCTTTTTTTGATTTAAATCCTGCGAGAGATTTTAATTCTGAATAAGTAAGAGGGCCTTTTGAATTTAAAATACGCAAAATATCGATCCTGTTCGGGCTTGCCATTACCGAAAAAATCATTCTTACACGTTTTGATGCTGACTGTAAAATACCTCCTCGCTTTTGCTCGCCAAATTCCTCACTCAGTTCCATAGGCATGTCTGGATAGTATCGGTAAATAAGATTTGTGACGAAATTGATCCTTAAACTAGTATTTTTGATCAGTTTTTCTGTACATCTACTGTAAACTCAGAAGATGAAAGTGTTTGCCCACAAGAAGGACATTTATTGTTGTATGGTCTGATAACTTCTTTAACAGATTTTAACATGCGCATATTTGCAATTTTAGTACCACATTTTCCGCATACAACATCAACTGACATGCGATCAGTTTTGGATAAAATTATAAAAGAACTGTTTTGTGTTTTTTTTAATCAGTTTAATAAATTTGATTTACAGTTTTTCAATCAACATTCCACGTTCGTCATATCCAACAATTTTCACTCTTGTCCCAAGTGGAAGATCTACTGGAGACTGTATATTTGACATAAATCCCGAAATTCGAAGATCTATGCCATCTAGATTCATTACAACCCAAGCATATGGAACATATTTTTCATATCCATCTGGTGGAACCGTTATTATGGTATAGGTGACAACTGAGCCTTTTCCCTCAATGAATACATTTTCAAACCCCTTATTTCCACAATTTTGGCAGAAATAGGTAGTAACTAGGTGTAAATGTCCACATTTTGTGCATTTTCTGGCAAGAACCTTACCTTCTTTGGCACTATTGATGAATTCTTCTTTTGTTAACAAATTATACACTTTTGAATATGTGAACAGCGCAGCTTGCACCTGTTGCGCCAAAGTTATGTGTTAAACCGATTTTAGCATCTTTTACTGTTCTTTCTCCAGCTTTTCCTGTTAACTGATCAAAGACTTCAACTATTTGTCCAATTCCAGTTGCACCAATTGGATGTCCTTTTGATTTTAGTCCTCCTGATGGATTAATTGGTATAGCTCCATTTAGCCTAGTCATTCCTTGTCGCACAGCTTCAACTGCTTTTCCTTTTTCAAAAAATCCCAAGTCTTCAGTATCAACTAGTTCTGCAATTGTAAAACAATCATGTACTTCAGCAAAATCAATATCCTTTGGTGTTATTCCTGCCATCTTGTATGCAGCTTGAGCAGCAATCTTCGTACTTGGAATTGTTGTAATATGTTCTCTTCCTTGTAATGCTGCAGAAGATCCTCCTCTCCCTGATCCTATGACTTGGATGTAATTTTTTGTATGTTCTTTTGCAAATTTTTCGCTGCATATAATTACTGCACTAGCTCCGTCTGAAAATGGACAGCAATCATATAATTTAAGTGGGCTTGCAACAACTGCGGATTTCATAACATCATCAATTGTAATTTTTTTTCTCAGATGTGCTTTGGGATTCAACAAACCGTTATCATGATTTTTTACTGCAACCATTGCAAGATCTTCTTCTGTCGCTTTGAATTCGGCTAGATAAGCTCTTGCCATTGATGCAAAGAGTCCTGGAAATGATGCACCTGCTCCCCCCTCATAGAAAAAATCAGAACAATATGAAAAATATGTTGTAGTCCATTCTGTACCTGTGTGAGTTACTTTTTCTACTCCTGTTGCTAAAACTGCATCATAAAATCCAGCTGCAACATTTGCATAAGCTTCTCGAAACGAAACAGAACCACTTCCACATGCGGATTCTATTGATAAAGATGGAACTTCTGGAATACCAAGATCACTCATAATAACTGGTCCCAAGTGAACCTGTTTATCGGCTATACCAAATACGTTAGAAATGTAACCTGCCTGAATTTCTTTTGGTTCTATTCCTGCACTCTCAATAGCGTCAACTGATGCCTGAATTGCTATATCTGTAATGCTATCTTGTAATTTACCATATTTTGTGCTGCCTGCACCAATAACACAGACTTTTTCCACAAAATTCGCTGACTCGATTCCCTATAAAAATTCTTCATTAATGTTCAATTACAAGATGATGATATGGCAGTGATGGAAGTAAAAAAAAATCCTCAAATTCAGATTTCAGTAAAGAGGAAGACAATAGATTCAAGAAACTTTGTTAAAATTAATGAAAAAAAAATTGTAAAGATAAAAAATGAGATTAAACAATACTATGATAAAAATGGATACCTGTCTTGGTCTACAAGAAAAAAGAAATACATCATACTTGGAACAAATTCTCCAGTAAATGGATTAGTTGAATGTCCTCAATGTCGTATTGGAAAGCTTATGGTGATACGTTCTCGTACAACAAAAAAAAGATTCATTGGATGTTCAAATTATTATAATGGGTGTAGAGCATCATCACCACTCATACAAAGAGGAATGCTGTGTACAACTAAAATTTCATGTAAGTTTTGTTCATGGCCAATTGTTCTTTTTAGATATTCCAGAAAACAAAAATGGACAAGACAATGTGCAAATATAAAATGTAAAACTAGAGAAATTAAATCTTAAAATCAGTATAGATGTCTGTTCTTCTATTTTTTAAGAGCGGTAAATTTTTTCTTACCTGACGTACTCTGTCAAGTGAAATGTCAACAATCCCAACTCCTTCTCTTTTTTTCATATCCAACAGTATTTTTCCATACGGATCAACTATCAAGCTTCGTCCACAGTACATGTTACCAACTTGATCTGGTGAAATAAGATAACAACCATTTTCAATTGCGCGCGTTTTGTTGATAGTTATCCAATGTTCCTCTTTCATCTCACCTTTTACCCATGCAGATGGTGCTACAAGAATTTCTGAGCCAGCAGATACAAGTGTTCTAGACATTTCAGGAAATCTCAAGTCATAACAAATCATCATTCCCATTTTTCCTATTGTTGTTCTAGTTGGTTTTACAATTTTAGATCCAGCATAAAGCTTGTTTGATTCCTTAAAACCAAGTGCGTCATAAAGATGAATTTTTCTGTATTTTGATAATACCTTACCATTTTTATCAATAAGAAAAGAGGTGTCGTATACTCGATCAATTTTTGGACTTTTTTCATAAAAAGTTCCTACTACTTGAATAGAGTTTTGTCTTGCGGATTTTGAAATTGAATGAACAAATTCTCCATTAATTGTTTCAGCTAAACTTGCAAGCTCTTTTGGTGATTGAGAAGATGTGGTATAGAACATCATAAATTCTGGAAATGCACATAGTTTTGCTCCACGTTTTGCAGCTTTGTTTATGTAATCAAGAATTTTTTTTAGATTTTTTTTCTTATCAACATCTGCTTTTAATTGTACAAGTGCAACTTTTGTCATGAATTTTGTAGACAGAATTAAAATAAAAATGTAGTTTAAAGAGGATTTCCAGCCATGTACCAGTTTTCTTTAGGATTTTCCTCAAAGACTACAATGACATGATTTTCTTTGGTCTTGAGAATTTCTACTGCAGATTTTGTTATTGCTTTAGCAAAATCCTCTTTTTGTTTTTGTGTTCTGCCAGGATACATTGAGATTGTAATTAATGGCATGTGTTTTTCGTTAAGTCAGGTAGAATTTATTCCTTGATATACTGTCATATAGAATAGTGATCTTGTGAAATCCAGTTACATTGTTCTGATAGTTGGTGCAGTGATGCTACTTGTTGGCAATTTTCTTGGAAATGCACTCTTAAACTCTATATTTACAAATAATCCAAATCACTCACATCTAATCAATGATGTAAATCAAGATCTGTTATCTCCAAGTAATTCACTATTAATTATGAGTAAATTGGGAATAGTAGTTCTAGTATTGGGAGGAATTATTTTTGTCAAAGATAGAATCAAAAAATAAGATTAATCTTACTTGTAATCTTTCCATCCGTATCTTGTTCCATGCATGAATTCTGAGCTGTGTGTTTTTTTGTAGAGAAAACCTGTCAGCAGACCTACCAGAAATCCACCTATGTGGGCAAAAAAGGCAACACCAGAGCCACTTGAACCAACAAATGCTGGCAAGACATTTTGAAACAAGAACCAAAACGGAAGATACCACTTTACTGAAATACGAATAATTCTAGTGAAGAATCCAAAGAACATCAAAGTTAGTACTTTTGCATTAGGATATATCACAAGATATGCTCCAAGTACACCAGAAATCGCTCCTGATGCACCTAATGCTGGTGCTGCACTTGACGGATCAGATAATATGTGTACAAAATCTGCAACTATTCCCCAGAATAAATATAATGCAAGAAATTTTCCTCTTCCAAATCTGTATTCAATGTTATCACCAAAGATATACAAAAATAACATGTTTCCTCCAATGTGCAATATTCCCGCATGCAAAAACATTGAACTAAAAATTGATGATACTACTCCATAATTTTTATCAATTAATCCATGCGTTACTACTGATGGAACAGTACCATAGTTGAGAAAAACTTCTTCAGCTCTCTGATTTGTGAACTCATAGAATTGTCCTGTAACTGAAATCTCCCAAAAAAATATGATTACATTTATTGCAATTAATGTATAAGTAACATAAGGTTTGTAGCCTACAGGTTTTGGGTTTTCATCACGCAGTGGAATCATGGAATGATAAACTAACTTTTATTTTGTATAATAGTATTTGTAGAATTTCAAATTTTATACAGAAATTATTTCTATCGTAACCTAGTCTTTGCAGTAATAGCTACCACACTAACTATTGCAATTACAAGAACTAATGATGTAACTGGACCAAATTCTGGTACTTTTGCAGTATTATTACTTGTTTGTCCACCAGTGTCACTTGTAACTGTAGATGGAATGACAAGATCTCCCCTACCTACTCCTATTCTACTTGTATCAGGAATACCATTGTTAATTATAGATTTAATGTTAATTTCTATTCTGTAAATTCCATTGCTTGGCAAGTTTATCGATTGAGTGTCAATTCCTCCTTTTGTTTTAAGACCTGTCTCAGAAATTGCCATGTTGCCATCTTTATCTAATATTTTAATGTCATAATTTACATCCCCGGTTATTTGCTTCTCAGTAAAGGCATCAAAAAATGTCAGTCTAAGACTATTTTGCGTATTCGCATTAATCTGTGTTGGAGACCATCCAAAATTAATTCCCCATCCTCCAATATCAGA
>Ga0105164_10002777_pt1 | contig 10782 bp, 9 predicted proteins | sample VDWuncwatermetaG_FD_89674 | JGI IMG/M metagenome (GOLD analysis project Ga0105164, IMG submission 89674) | Wastewater microbial communities from Netherlands to study Microbial Dark Matter (Phase II) - VDW unchlorinated drinking water | ecosystem: Environmental > Aquatic > Freshwater > Drinking... | reverse complement strand
GGAAAATCGAAAATCATCAATCCTAAATCGTAAATCGGGAAAGGGATGGGCCGCTAGCTCAGTTGGTAGAGCAGCTGACTCTTAATCAGCGGGTCCAAGGTTCGAGTCCTTGGCGGCCCACCACACTCACAAGTGGATTTCCGATTGTGGATTGGTGAATGCCGATTGAACTGCAATGCCGAGCGTTGAAATCGAAAATCCTCAATCGGCAATCGACAATCACCCTGGCGAGAGTGGCGGAATGGCAGACGCGTCCCGTTTAGGGCGGGATGGGGCGACCCGTGGGGGTTCAACTCCCCCCTCTCGCACCACCCGGGGGTCGGATCGCCGAGACAACGCGAGCACGCATGAAAGTCACCGTTGAGGAGTTGAGTCCATCCAAGCGGGCCCTTCACGTGGAGCTCCCGCCCGAGCGGGTCGCCGCGACGATGGAGGCGACCCTGCGCGAGTTGGGCCGGAGGATCCAGGTCCCCGGGTTCCGCCGGGGGAAAGTCCCCCCCGAGATCATCCAGCGCCGCTTCCAATCGGACCTCCAGGAGGAGGTCCTCCGGGAGTTGATCCCGGACTCCTACCGGCAGGCCCTGGCCCAGACCGACCTCACGCCGGTGAGCCAGCCCCGGGTGGACGACGTCCACTTCCACGAAGGGGAACCATTGCGCTATCGGGCCGTGGTGGAGGTGAAACCGCCGGTGGATGTGACCAACTACCGGGGGATCGCGCTGGAGCGAAATTCCGTCGAGGTGACGGACCAGGAGGTGGACCGCGCCCTGGAGTACCTCCGGGAGGACGCGGCGGAGTACGTGCCCATGGAAGGCTGGCCGGCCCTGCGGGACGACCTGATCATCCTGGACCACGAAGGCACGATTCACGGAAAGCCCTTCAAGGGGGGCAGCGGAAAGAATCTGACCCTGCTCGTGGGACGCGGAGGGCACCTCCCGGGATTCGAGGAACAGGTCCTGGGGATGCAGAAGGGCGACGCCAAACAGTTCCGCCTCCCCTTCCCCGAGGACTTCCCCCGCAAAGAGCTGGCAGGGCGCACGGCCGAGTTCAAGGTGACAGTCAAGGAGGTCAAGAAGCGCCGCGTGCCGGAACTCAACGACGAGTTCGCCCGGACGGTGGGGGACGTGGATTCCCTGGCGGCGCTCCGCGACAAGCTGCGGGACCAGCTCAAGGAACGCAAGACCCGCGATCAGGAGGCGGAGCTGAAGCACGCGCTGCTGGAGAAGCTGGCCGCGACCCACGAGGTGGAGGCGCCGGAATCGCTGGTCGAGGTCGAGGCTGGCTCGTTGCTCCGGGAGATGCTGGGAACGGTCCGGGCCTCCGGCGGCCGGGTCGAGGGGCTGCCCGAGAACGCCGAGGGGCTGACGGCCAAGGCCCTCGAGGTCGCTCGGCGGCGGGTCAAGGAGTCGCTCCTCCTGGAGGCGGTGGCGCGGCAGGAGTCCCTGACGGTCAGCCAGGAGGAGATCGAGGCTGAGATCCAGGCGATCGCGACGGCCTATCCCGCCGGAGGCGAGGCCGCGGTGCGGCGCGCCCTGGAGGATCCGGCCCGGCGGGCCGGCCTCACGGCCCGCCTGTTGGAGCGGAAGGCGCTGGATTTCCTGTACCAGCACGCGACGATCACGGACGCATACAATCTCATCACACCCGGATAGCCATCGGGCTGGTGGGCCGGCAAGTCGGCCTACGCCGGCCAGGCCAGGGGGAACGAAACCCGGTTGGGGAGGCGGCATGTACCTCATTCCCATGGTGGTAGAGCAGACGAGCCGGGGCGAGCGCGCGTACGACATCTTCTCCCGGCTCCTGAAGGACCGGATCATCTTCATCGGGACCCCCATTGACGACGCCGGAGCGAACCTGGTCATCGCCCAGCTCCTGTTCCTGGAGGCCGAGGATCCGGACAAGGACATTCACCTGTACATCAACTCCCCCGGGGGGTCGGTGACGGCCAGCCTGGCCATCTACGACACCATGCAGTTCGTGAAGCCGGCCCTCGAGACCATCTGCATGGGCCAGGCGGCCAGCGGGGCCGCGCTCCTGTTGGCGGCCGGGACCAAGGGCAAGCGCATGGCCCTGCCGCACGCCCGGATCATGATCCACCAGCCCTACGGCGGGGTGCAGGGACAGGCGGTGGATATCCAGATCCAGGCGAAGGAGATCCTGCGCATGCGGGAGGAGCTGAACCGGATCCTCGCGAACCATACCGGGCAGTCGCTGGAGCGGGTGGAGAAGGACAGCGATCGGGACTTCTTCATGTCGCCGGAGGAGGCCAAGGCGTACGGGCTGGTGGACGAGGTGATCTTCTATCGGGATCTGGCCAAGCGGTCGATTGACGCTCCGGTCCCGGCGACGTCCTAGCGCGGCGGCGACGGGCTGGGGTGGGCCCAGCGCCCGGGAGTCAACCGGCAACTTCTGAACGGAGGCCTGCGGATGGCCAAAGCGGTCAAGGGTGGCAGCAAGCTCCAGTGCTCGTTCTGCGGCAAGAGCCAGGACGACGTGCGCAAGCTGATCGCCGGCCCCACCGTCTACATCTGCGACGAATGCATCGAGCTCTGCAATGACATCATCGCCGAGGAGTGGGAGGAGGAGCGGTCGAAAGGCCTGAGCCAGCTCTCCAAGCCGGCGGAGATCAAGGCCATCCTGGACCAGTACGTGATCGGGCAGGAGCGGGCCAAGAAGACCCTCGCGGTCGGCGTCCACAACCACTACAAGCGGATCAACGCCCGGCAGAGCTTCGACGATGTCGAGTTGACCAAGTCGAACATCCTCCTGATCGGCCCCACCGGCTGCGGCAAGACCCTGCTGGCCCAGACCCTGGCCAAGATTCTGGACGTGCCGTTCACCATCGCCGACGCCACCACGCTGACCGAGGCGGGCTACGTGGGCGAGGACGTCGAGAACATCATCCTGCGCCTCCTCCAGGTGGCCGATTACGACGTGGAGCGGGCCGAGCGGGGCATCATCTACATCGACGAGATCGACAAGATCGCCCGCAAGTCGGAGAACCCGTCCATCACCCGGGACGTCTCGGGGGAGGGGGTCCAGCAGGCCCTCCTGAAGATCCTGGAAGGCACGGTGGCCAACGTGCCCCCCCAGGGCGGCCGCAAGCACCCGCAACAGGAGTATCTCCAGGTGGACACCACCAACATCCTGTTCGTCTGCGGGGGCGCCTTCGTGGGCCTGGACAAGATCATCCAGGCGCGCGTGGGCGAGCGACGGGTCGGCTTCGGGGCGGAGATCAAGGGCCGGAAAGACCGGAAGGTCAGCGAGCTGCTGAGCCAGATCCAACCCGAGGACCTGCTGCGGTACGGTCTCATCCCGGAGCTGGTGGGGCGGCTCCCCGTGGCGGCCGTCCTGCACGAGCTGGACGAGAAGCTGCTGGTGCGCATCCTCAAGGAGCCGAAGAGCGCGATCCTGCGCCAGTACCAGAAGTTCTTCGACTTCGAGCACGTGAAGTTGACCTTCACGGACGATGCGGTGGCGGCCATCGCCGAGGAGGCGGCCAAGCGAGGAACCGGGGCCCGCGGCCTCCGGGCCATCCTGGAAGATGTCATGCTCGACATCATGTACGAGCTCCCCTCCCAGTCGGGGATCAGCGAGTGCATCATCAACCGGGACGTGGTGATCGAGCGGGCCCATCCCATCATCCTCTACAAAACGAAGGCAGAGTCCGCCTGATCGCCTCGCCAATCTCCCCGACTGCTCCGGTGATCCCGACCCCCGTGCCCGGCCGGGGTCAGCCGGCCGGGGCGGAGACCGGGATTCGCAGGCCGGAGCACAACCTCATGCCCGTTGTCAACCTCGCACCCCCGCCGAGCATCTCCATGACATCACGGTCCATCCGCCTCCGATGCCTCACGCGGGGATGGCTCCTCCTGGTGGGGCTGAGCCTCCTGCTCCAGGGGTGCGGTATCTACGAGTATTTCTACGGGCGGTCCTCGCAGCGAGAGAGCCAGCGGAGCGATCAGGACCTGCTGCGGTCCGCGGAGGTGGCGGTGGAGCGCCGCCGGTACGAGGAGGCCCGCAAGGATCTCCAGCGCCTCATGAACCAGTACCCGGAGAGCGATCTGCTGGCGGTGGCCCGTCTGACGTCGGCCAAGGCGCTCTATCTGGAGAAGAAATTTGACGAGGCCCGGGCGGAGTACCAGCGTTTCCTGGACCTCCATCCCCAGCACGAGCGGGCCGACGAGGCCCACTACTATCTGGGCATGTCCTACTTCCGCCAGGCTGACTCTTCGGACCGGGACCAGACGTTCACGCGAAAGGCCCTGGAGGAGTTCGACCTGCTCCTGAGCCAGATGCCGGACTCCCAGTACGCACCCGACGTCCTCGAGCGGAGAAACCTGGCCCGGCGGAAGCTGGCCGAGAAGGAGCTGTACGTCGGGACGTTCTACTTCACACGGGGCAACTATGCGGCCGCGGTGGGCCGGTTCAACAACCTGCTGGCCCAGTACGGGGGGGCCGGCTTCGACGACCAGGCCCTCTACCTCCTGGGGGAGTCGCTCTGGCAGCTCGAGCAGAAGGACGAGGCGCGCGCCGCATTCCAGCGCGTGGTGCAGTCGTACTCGCAGTCCGAGTGGGCTGCGGCGGCCGCCGCCCGGCTGGGGGTCACCCTGGTCCGAACGGGCCCGCCCAAGCCCAAAGGCCCCGGAGCCGTTGATCGCCTGTGGCAGGGCATGAAGGAGACCTGGGACGAGCTGGCGGACACCGTGAAGGACTACCAGGTCTTCCGGTAGGGGGTGGGAAGCCATCAGCCGTCAGCCTCCAGCGGTCAGCACAGGTGCTGGGCAGAAAGGCTGAGGGCTGATGGCTGAACGCTTCCGGGACAGCCGACGATGACCGCGGAGATCCGGCAACTGGTCCAGCAGGGCACCAGCGCCTTCGAGGCGGGGAACTATGACGAGGCGGAGGCCCTCCTGCTTCGTGTCGTGGACCGCACCCCCACCTATGCCAACGTGTACAATATGCTGGGGTTCATCGCCAGCCAGCGCAATGCGGGAGAGCAGGCGGTCACGCTGTTCCGCCGGGCCCTGAGCCTGAACCCCGATTACACCGAGGCGCGGCTCAACCTGGTCCTGACCCTGACCGACATGGGGGCCTACGAGCAGGCGGCACAGGAAGCAGCCCGGCTGGAGTCACCCGACGCGCCAGGTCCCCAGCGGCTCAGCCTGGGGGTTCGGGGCAAGCTGGCCAACGCCCACGCCGACCTGGGCAGGAAGTACCACGAGCTGGGTCTGTACGCCGAGGCCATCGCCGAGTACGACAAGGCGCTCCTGCTGTGCCCCACCTTCCCCGATCTCCACAACCGCCGGGCGGTGAGCTGTCGCGAGCTGGGCCTGTACGCCGAGGCCAAGGCCTCCCTCCTGCGGGCCCTGGAGCTCAAGCCGAACTACGTCGAGGCCCACGTGAGCCTCGGCGCGCTTCACCAGAAGCTGGGGAACCTGACCGACGCGGTGAAGACGTGGGAGCGCGCCCTGCAGCTCGATCCCAAGCACCGGCTCGCCCGCATTTACCTGAAACAGGCGACGGCCTCCGGAACGACCGCCCGGTGATCCAGACGCCCCTGTCCTCGCCTTCCCTCCTGTCCCGGACGCGGGCGTTCCTGGCCAGCCGGGGCCTGCGCCCGCGAACGGCGCGCGGACAGCACTTCCTGGTGGACCCGCGGGTGCGTGACGCCATCGTGGCCGCGGCCGGTATCACGCCCGGCCGCATGGTGGTGGAGATCGGCCCCGGCACGGGGGTCCTCACCGAGGCGTTGCTGCAGGCTGGAGCCACCGTCCTGGCGGTGGAGCTGGATCGGGATCTCGCCGCGGCCCTGACCGAGACGCTCGGATCCCATCCCGGCCTGACCGTGCGGGTCGCCGATGCCCTCCGCGTCGATTTCGCCGCGCACTACGGCGACCATCCGGAGCGGGGGCGGATCCGGGTCGTGGCCAACATCCCCTACTACATCACCACGCCCCTGATCCTTCGCCTCCTGCGGTGCCGGGAGGTGTTCGAGGCGCTGTACCTGACGGTGCAGCGGGAGGTGGCGGAGCGCATCAGTGCCAGCCCGGGGGGCAAGGCCTACGGCGCCCTCACCCTGGCCTGCCAGTATCGCGCCGAGGCGCGACCGGTCCTGGCCATCCCGCGCGGCGCCTTCTACCCGACGCCGGAGGTGGATTCGACGCTCCTCCGATTCGATCTTCTGGATGCCCCACGCGTCGCGGTGGCGAGCGAGGCCCGGCTCTTCGCCGTGATCCGGGCGGCCTTCAGCCAGCGGCGCAAGACGCTCCGGAACACGCTGCTTCACGGCGGGTGGCCGGCCGCCGTCCTGGACGCCGCCCTGGAGGCCTGCGGCATCGCGGGAGGACGGCGGGGGGAGACCCTCGCGCTGGAGGAATTCGCCCGGCTGAGCCAGGCGCTGCCGGCGCGGAATACACCCGACAGCGACAGGGATATCCGAGAGGGATACCCGACAGCGAGAGCCGACGGGGAAACGGACAGCGAGTCGGATTTCGCTGTCGCAAGACAAGGGGACGGGATCGCGATGACTGAAAGGTTGTTTCACACGGCCAAGGACGAAGAGATCAAGGCCGGTCAGGTCACGGACGTCTACTTCCTGCGGACGCTGGAGATCCTCAAGCGACAGGGGGTCACCAAGCGCGCCGTGGCCGAGGTGATCCTGAAGAGCTTCCCGCCCGGCTGGTCCTGGGGGGTGCTGGCCGGCATCGAGGAAGCGGCTGCGCTTCTCACGGGCCTGCCGGTCACGGTGCACGCCTTCCCGGAGGGCACGCTCTTCGGCGCCATGCAGCCGGTCCTGATGATCGAGGGCCGCTACATCGACTTTGCCCACTACGAGACGGCGCTCCTGGGGCTCCTGTGCCAGGCTTCGGGGGTGGCCACCAAGGCCGCCCGGTGCAAGAAGGCCGCGGCCGGCCACCCGGTGGTGAGCTTCGGGGCCCGGCGCATGCACCCGGCCCTGGCCCCCATGATCGAGCGCAACGCCTACCTGGGGGGCTGCGACGGGGTGGCCGTGGTGAAGAGCGCCGAACTCATCAAGGTGGAGCCGAGCGGGACCATGCCCCATTCCCTGATCCTCATGCTTGGGGACACGGTGGTGGCGGCGAAGGCCTTTCACGAGATCATCGACCGGGCCGTGCGCCGGGTGGTCCTGATCGACACCTTCGGCGACGAGAAGATGGAGGCGGTACGGGTGGCCGAGGCGTTGGGGCCGGACCTGTACGCGGTTCGACTGGATACCCCCGCCTCGCGCCGGGGGGACCTGGTGGGGATCCTCCGGGAGGTCCGCTGGGAGTTGGATCTCCGGGGGTTCCATCACGTCCGGCTCTTCGTGAGCGGCGGTCTGGACGAGGACGAGATCCTCCGCCTGAATTCCGTGGCGGACGCGTACGGCGTGGGGACCTGCATCAGCAATGCGCCCGTCCTGAACTTTTCCATGGACATCGTCGAGGTGGACGGAGTCCCCGTAGCGAAGCGAGGGAAACTCTCGGGCCGGAAGGCGGTCTATCGCTGTGCCGGCTGCGGGCGCCTCCAGGTGGTCCCTGCCGCGGTGCCGCGCCCCGACTGCTGCGGTGGAGAACCCACCTCCCTCCTGCAGCCTCTCGTGCAGGACGGCCGGCTGGTCCGGACGCTTCCGGACGTGCAGACGATCCGGCAACAGGTCCTTGCGGACTTGGAACGGGTCGCGCTCTGATAGGATTGGCAATGGAAAACCGACAACCGACAACGGACAACCGACCATTGACCGGTCGTCGGTTGTCCGTTGTCAGTTTGAAATTGAAATTGTCCGTTGTCAGTGTGAAATTGAGGGGCGCATGGACCCCGAGTTGGCCGCCCTCGATACGGTCCCCCTGTGACCGTCCCGAGGCAATGGAAAACCGACAACCGACAACGGACAATGCAAAACTGACAACCGACAACTGACAACCGACCATTGACCGGTTGTCGGTTGTCCGTTGTCAGTTTGAAATTGAGGGGCGCATGGACCCCGAGTTGGCCGCCCTGGGCGAGTTCGGCCTGATCGACCTGATCCGTCAGCGCGTGCAACAGCGCTCGCCCGGGACCATCCTCGGGATCGGGGACGACGCCGCCCTGCTCGCGGTTCCCGCCGGTGGGCTCCTGGTCACCACCGACATGCTGCTGGAGGGGATCCACTTCCAGTGGCGCTGGGGTCGCCCCCGGGATCTGGGCCGCAAGGCCATGGCGGTCAACGTGAGCGACATCGCCGCCATGGGGGGACGCCCCCTGCACGCCTTGCTGGGGTTGGCCATCCCCCTCGCCGGGCCCAGCCTGACGGAACTGGAAGCGCTGTTGGCCGGCCTGGAAGAGGAGGCTGCGACCTACGGCGTCACCCTGGTGGGCGGTGACACCTGCAGCTCCAGGAGCGGCCTGGTGCTGGCGGTGACGCTGTTGGGGGTGCCCCCGCCGGGGGACGCGGTGCTGCGGTCCGGGGCAAAACCGGGCGATGGGCTCTGGGTGACGGGGATGCTGGGGGGGGCGGCCGCGGGCCTCCTGGCCCTGGAGCTGGGGCTGCGACCGGGCGCCCCATGGCCGGCGGACATCGCCAGGCCCGCCTGGCTCGCTACGGAGGAGGAGGCGGCGATCCGGGCGGCCATGACAGTCCACCTGACGCCTGCCCCCCGACTCGCGGCGGGGCAGGCCCTGGTCGGATGTGCGACAGCCATGATCGATGTCAGCGATGGCGTGGCCTCGGATGCCGGCCACCTGTGCACGGAGAGCCGGGTGGCGGCTCGTATCCTGGCGAGTCGGATCCCCATTCACGCCGGGGCCGCGGCCATGGCGCGGCTCACCGCTCGGGATCCCCTGGATCTTGCCCTGCGGGGCGGGGAGGACTACGAACTGCTCTTCACCACCCCCGCTGATCCGCGACCCATCCTGGCGGAGATTGCCCCAGGCTTGGCAGTCACCCGGATCGGCGAGGTGTCTGCGGGTCAGCCGGTCCCCAGGCTGGCCCGTGCGGACGGCCGGGAGGAGATCCTGGCTGGCGGGTTCGATCACCTGCGGGTCTCCGGGTGACCGTGCTCTGACCACTCGCAGGGCTGGTCGTGGCCCTGTGCGTCGGAGCCCGGGGGCCCCGCGGGTGAGGCGAGAGGAGGGAGGTATGGCCGAGGATCTTCGCATTCGCTTCCGTGCCGGACGGGCACGGCTCACGACGGCGCTTCAGGGTGCCGTGACCATCCTGGCCTTCACCGATTCGGGACGCATGCGCCGGATGCGCCTGCCCAAGCGCCTGCTGGTGGTTACCAGCGTCATCCTGCTGATCCTGGTGGCCGGCTCCACGGTCTCGATCCTCAGCCTTTTCCGGGGCCAGGTGGACTTGGCGCGCATGGCGTATCTCGAGCGGGAGAACCGGTCCCTCACTTCGCTCCTGGAGGGACAGGTGGAACAGCTCAGCCGGTTGAAACTTGAGGTCGCGCGGCTCAAGGAGTTCGAGGAGAACCTCCGTGTCGTCTCGGGACTCGACTCTCAGACGACGCCGATGGTGGGGACCGGCCAGGCTCGCGGGGCCCGGCAGGAATTGCCCCGGAAACGATAAGGGGACGGACCGCGCATTGCCCCCTCCACGCCTGGATGGACGAATGGCCGGAGGAAACCGGGGCGGGGGATTGGCCCCAGACCCACCGCGAACGGCACCCAGCATCGCCGGCAGCGCCCTCCAGGGCAAGCTGGAGGCCGAAGCATTTGCCGGGTTGCGCGATCTCATCCTCCGGGCCGGGGGGATTGACCTCGATCTCTACAAGGAGAAGTGCGTCCTTCGCCGGATCACCATCCGCCAGCGGGCCTGCGGGGCGTCAAGCCTGCGGGCCTACCTGAAGCTGGTGAGCGGCGATCTGGCGGAGCGAAGCCGGTTGGTCAAGGCCCTCACCATCCATGTCTCCCAGTTCTTCCGGAACCCGAGCACCTTCCGCGCGATCCAGGAGGACATCCTCCCCGCCATCCTGGCGAAGAAGCAGCGCGGCGGCGGCCGCGCCCTGCGCCTCTGGAGCGTGGGGTGTGCCTACGGGGAGGAGCCCTACTCCCTGGCCATCCTCCTGCTGGAGACGAGGGCGCAGGCCCTGCAAGAGTACTCCAGCGCGATCTACGCCACCGACATCGACCCGACCAGCCTGCAGCATGCCAAAGAGGCCCGGTATCCTGCGGCCAGCCTGACGCACCTCCCGACCCGCTGGTGCCAGCGGTATTTCCTTCGGGATGGGGATCGCTCCCTGGTTGTCCCCGAGGTACGCCGCCTGGTCTTTTTCAAGCAACACAATATTCTGGATCCGCTGCCCTTCGGTCGCATTGACCTGCTGGTCTGCCGGAACGTGCTGATCTATATGACCGAGGCTCTGCAGGAGCGCGTGCTCCTGACCCTGCACGAGGCCCTCACCCCCGGCGGCTTTCTGGTCCTGGGGAAGGTGGAGGGGCTGGCCGGCGCGGCCCGGGATTGCTTCGAGCCGGTGGACGTCGCCGAACGGATCTACCAGAAGCCCGAGTTGCGCTCCACGCGGGCGGCGTGACACGGCCCGCCCTCGGGGGCGCCGGACCTCTCGGAAACGGGGCTTTCTGCTTGACTTCGGAATTCGGGCTGGGTATGGTACCTCGCACGTATCAACTGACAATGCTCCCGGAGGCGATGCGGCGGCACATCCGGCGGAATCCCTGCGGGGAGGGGTAGCCATGGAATCCGCGACGACGATCGGCAAGAAACTCTACGTCGGTTTTCTCCTGGTGATCTTCGCGACGGTCGTCCTGTCCGGCCTGCTGTCCTGGGTGCTCGGG
>Ga0105164_10002774_pt1 | contig 10787 bp, 9 predicted proteins | sample VDWuncwatermetaG_FD_89674 | JGI IMG/M metagenome (GOLD analysis project Ga0105164, IMG submission 89674) | Wastewater microbial communities from Netherlands to study Microbial Dark Matter (Phase II) - VDW unchlorinated drinking water | ecosystem: Environmental > Aquatic > Freshwater > Drinking... | reverse complement strand
GTACTGGAGAACCGAGAGCATCGCCATGTTCCTGAGCTGGTTGTTGTCAATCTTAGAAACATCAAGACAGACAAATCCGTTTGTTATCTGTTCCAGTGGAAACGAGTTTTCATCGCCAAAGATATTTCCTGAAAGCATCTCTATGCGTCTCAGGATTGCACCAAGAGTTACGGCATCCCGTGTCTTTTTGGAAAAATCATTTCTTACCATTGTAATCAAAGTTTCAAATGCAAGATGTTCTCCATGTGTTTCATATCCCTTTGTGATGTAATCAAGAATTGTTGCAAACTGTACATCTGAAAACTGGAAGATGGTGTTTAGCATGTCGGTGAGCTGCAATGCCTTTTGCTTGTTTGAAAGGTGTGGGGAAAGTTTGCACGGGTTCAGAGTATTTTCTTTCATGTCAATCACTGTTCCTCCAAGTTCTTTTGTCAGGTCGCTATACTCGCCGTGGGCATCGAAGATCAGAAGGTTGGTCCCGTACTGCAGGTGCTGTCTGATCAGTATTGCCTTTGCAGTTGTTGATTTGCCGGTTCTAATTTTTCCCACAAATATTCCAGCAGGAGCAATCAGTTTGTTCAGGTCAAGAAAGACCGGTGTATTGAGATATTCAGAATATCCGAGAAACACTCCATCCATGATATACTCAAGTGGCGGAATGTTGGGTCTTGCATGTGGCAGCATGAAGGCAAGGTCCGATGTGAGCCTGATTACCCTCTTCATTCTCAGGCCTCCAGCATAAAGAACGCCTGAATGGCCTCAGTCATCTCCACGCCTGAGAGTCTTCTTGCCCTCACCTGGTGAATTACCTCAAGGTTGTTAATCATGGACTTTGAGTAAAGGTTAAGCTGGTTTTTGATCTCCTCTGACGATTTTGCAGTCTCTCTTATCTGGACAACGAATAAGATCTCAATAGGGCTCTCCCCCTCTGTCAGTCTTTTGAGTTGTTCGTTGAGCCTTTTTTCTTCAATCTCCTGTTTCGGGTCAGGTACTTTGGAAACTACCATAGCTATCCTCAGGTTGTGAATTTTATGTTGCAGATCTTTTGTGAACTTTGTCCTGTCAACGGGTCTGCATATTGGCATGTAGGTAAAAGGATGGTTGAATTTTCCAAGCAGTCTGCTAAAGCTTGAAACTATGTTCATCTGAGTCTCTCTTGTCATTTCTTCAATCATGTATGGAAGTTTTTCCAAGAGGACATATGCATGTCCTGTCATTTTTCCTGATGATGATTCAAAGATTATGTAATCGCTGTAGGCAGTGAACCTTGAGAACCCGCAAAGTTGTCTTGTCGGCTCGTCAAGAATCTCTTTTTGTTTCTCATGCAGGTTTCTAAAAAATGAAATTGTTTTGCGTTTTAGGACAAGCAGCACTATAATCAGAATGACAATCAACAACGGCACTACAATTGCAAGAACTTGGGGAGTAACATTGAATCCCTTGTTGGCAAGTGCCATGACGATAACGGATGTGCCAGCAATTATTACCGTTGCAAAAAACTTGATTCTTGTCTGATCCATTTGCTACACTCCCAGTGGAAGACCCCCTGACCCCCCGATTAATCTGGCAACAGATCTTGCAAAGATTCCAAGCAATGCAAGAAAGAGAGCCGGAAATATTATCAATGCAATGGTGGTTCCTGCTATGACACGTGCTATAATGTCAGCAAAGTTTGCTGTCAGGAAACTTGAGAGAAAGGAAGGAGACAGATAGTTTGTCGGTATGGTATCAGAAAGTCCTGTCAGATTGTTTAGGTCGGAACTTGTCAGTACATAGCTCTCGATCCACATGGCAGAGGGCGCGGCAAGAGGTAGGCCCACAAAGAGGACCATTGACAATGCCATGAGATGACTTCCTGCTCCTCTGCCTATCCTGAAAGGGATTGACCAGAGCAACAGTCCAGTAGAAAAGAGTGTAAGAAACAGAGTTGGCATTACATTGCTTAGAGACTGCAGTATGACCCAGAGAATTATAGCTCCTGTTGTTGCAGATATTGCCGGACCCAGAACATATCCTATAATAATTGAAAATCCCTGCATGGTTGGAAGAACAGATGTCACTGCCATTATGGAGACAAAAGCAACCTCTATCGCAGTAAGCTGGGCCATGACTTCGGTGTATGCTATACCTGATGATGTAATGGAGGATCCTGATGATTCGGCCACAAGTTGCTGCACAAAACCAAGCAGTAGTTGTATTGCAGATACTGATCCGATACCAATCATTGCTATCAGAGAATCGTTTCTCAAGATAATCCCCCAGGCAACTAACTCTTTTTTGTGAAGATTCATCATCAGTGGTGAAAGAAAGTAGGTCAGACTTGCCAGAGAAAATGCAACTACAAGAGCCTCAGGTTGTTCCATATTACTTGATTGAGTTGAGCAGTGCCACCGTCCAAGTAACAAGATTTGTTATGCCACCATAGATCCCAATCTGGAACAATGCCTTGATGCTGTCAGTCTTGATTCTTGTTCCATGTTCTGCAAGTGATGGCGCAAAGTGTGTAAGTGGAGTGGAGACAAGAGCAATTCCAAATGCGTATGATAATGCAGCAAGTGCAATTACTACGGCAGTAATCTCGGTTGTTAGCGTAGCAAGCTCGCCTGTGAAAGATCCTATGGTAAGAGAAACAAATTCTAGCATATCTTCACCAAGGAATTTTCAAATTTTGTAATCTCTTCAGGGATCTCTTTCAAACTAGAGACAAGAATGTGAGGACTGGTATTTTGTAAAGCATGAATGGAATGATAGCTGCCTTTTGACGTTACAGCTCCCTTGAACATTCTGGCATTGTATGCGGCATGCTGGTCTTCTACCATATCACCAAAGTAGATACACTCTCTTGGTTGTGCTCCAATTCTTTCAGCACACATCAACAATGGAAGCGGACTTGGTTTTTGTTCAGAACAGTCATCAAGTGAAATTATACTTTCAAAGAAATGAGAGATTTCAAATTTCCTTACCAGGCAATCAAGTAGCAATCTATGTGACTGGGAAACTAGACCCAATCTGTAACCTGAATCTTTCAGCTCACTCAAGCATCTTGTGGTATCTTGGAAAAGTTGCACATTGTCAAGTTCTTCTTCATAAAACCTTGCATACAACTTTCTACAATCATGTTTTGCCTGTTTATCTGAAAGTCCGCGATTAGTGAAAATTGTCCAGTATGGAAAGTGGAATTCATATCTGAACTGCTGTAATGTTGGCGATTCGATTCCAAAATGTTTGAAGATTCTTGTTACAACGTTCCATGCTGTTTTGTAATCGTTTACTAGTGTACCGTTAAGGTCAAAGAGAACTGTTGTGATTCCCAACTGTTTTGCGTTACATCTAGTATTCATTGATTCTCCCTCTTTACAAGACCACAATCTTTGCAGAAAGTCACTTCAAGAAAACCGGAACCAGTGCATACAAAAATGACAGACCAGTTATGTTTGTGAGTCGCTTCAAGTTCTATGAAATTTTTATTCACAAGTCAATAGGGCGTGAATCAGATTATACACTTGAACCTGATCTAGTTCTATATGGATGTCAGGTGTATTGGAGCATTTCAGATAGCCTATTCCAGTACGAATTAGGGTTTTCTTTATAGTCGTGAATTATCTCTAAGCAGTTCAAAGCCTCGTGTTGTACATGTATGGCTGGCATCACTCTTGGATAATAGCTAAATGGTATCCAGTTTTTGCCTTCAAACCATGACCAAAAGTTCTTCTCTTTTGCTTTCTGTAAAGTTTCGACTGCTTTCTTTGTTACAGTAGCAAGTCTGTTTACAACATAGTAAGATGACGGCCATACTCCACAAGTAAGAAGCGCATGAAGAGTATCTGCAAATACATTTGCGTGACCCTGCGCAAGATAATCTGACACAAGCGATCTTCTGTCTTGAATAAACTCCACTGTGTCTAGAGGATCTATCTCTGTTCCCGATATTTCATTGATTTCTTTAGGAGTGAGATTTAGATTGTATCGCCCAAAGATCATTTTGGTAATCAGCGTAGTACTTTCAAGATCAACTTCAGAATTCTTTTCTTTTGAAAATGCTCCTCCTTTTCTAAGGGATAGCAAATATCTCAAAGTTCCAGCAAGATCCTTATCATGCAATGTTTTAGATCTTGATTTTTTCAACATCAGATTTGTCTTCCACATACCCTGAGAAGCACAGCCGGTTGAAAGGAGCGTATTTTGTCTCATAAAGGAATGTTCTACAGACGAAAGTTTCATTTCTGAATTCTTTTCATCAGTTTTTAATGAGTTTTTTAGGAACTCTTGCGCCTTCTCAATGGAGTTTTTCGGAATCGATATAGATGGAAAATCAAGTTTTAGAAAATATAACAACTCGATAATAATTGCAGTATCTATGACATCAAAACCACTTTTTTCATATTTTCCCATGGACCAGGAACCATTTGCATCCTGTGATTCTAAAATTATTTCAGCAGTATTTTTGATGATTGAATTGTCCAAATTGAAATCAAGTTCAAGTCTATCCTTCAGGTGATTTGCAAATAAGATGTCATAGAAGGTATAACCCCACATGTCAAGGGCCAGACGATAATATTCTCCCACATCCATCGTGAAAAATGACCCGATTTGCTTTGCCTTATCAAATAGATATGGATCCTTCTCTTGTAAACTTCGAGTTAGCTGAGACATGTCATTGTCAGACATCTTTTCAAAAAATTCTGCATAGTTTTTAGCAATAATTTGGATACTTTTTTCAGTTTCAGTTTTAATCTGGTCATATTTCGATTCTTGAGGTAAATTAGAAATGATCTCTTTTTCTCTAAAATCTGCCAGTTTTACTAGAGTATCAATCGATGTACCAATTTCTCTAATTCTATTTTGAGTAAACCTATTTGCAAAATCCTTATCAAGGAGGTACTTTTCTTCTTGTTTTTGGATTAATGCCTCAAGATACAGATTATCTGATTTTTGATTGCTGATCTTTTTTGGATTGAAATATCCCCTATATGCAGAAGTTGGCAAGTCGAAGAGGATTTTTTTAATTTCCTGTAAACTCAATCCTTTCTGGTCTATCTTGTTTTTGGAGTAGAGCGATTTTAAAACTACTAGTCTTTTGGGGTTTACAGGGCCTTGTCTACTGTCCCTGAGCATATCCTTAACTTGTGGTTCAAAACTGTCCCAGTAATTCAACCACTTACTATCAGATTACAAACTAAAAGAGATTGCTAGGATAATAGCTTAAGAATCTCTTTTTGGGATTGTCGCTTAGCGGTGACTTGAAGTATTCTTTTCTGAGATACCCTAATTCAGATAACCTATTCATCCTATACCTTGCAACATGTTTCGATATACCTAATCCAGTAATATCAACTGGCTCAAAGTACTCTCTCCAGCCTTTCTTTTGAAGTTCGCGTAAATAATTCAGGGTATCTTTCTGGACTTTGTTTAGTTCTTTGTTGTCTGTGATATTATCACTTCAAGCCATTAGGCTCTGGTTACAATATAGACCAAAAAGCATTAGAATACATCCCAAGCAGACTTCCGCTAGTTACCACCCACTACAGTTCTATTCCTTTAAGCCGTCCCAAAACACTTTCCAATTAATGAAGACAGTCATGTCAACAGATTGGAGTAGATCTTGAGAAAAACACTTATCACAGAATGTGCTATTTTAGTATCTGTATGTCTTCTGATGAAATTGAACTAACTATCAAAGAATTAATTAGATTAAGCCTTACCTATCGAGAATCTGCTGGATTTGGCTCTAAATTGCCTACAACTGCTATTCAAAAAGTTCTATACGAATTAAGAAGAAAATTACCAGAAGATCATCTAATTAGAGCTCGATTACCATATTATTGGTTTAAAGCTGGTCCTTATTCCGAATATGTCGATAGATCTTTAGAAGGTATGTCAAAAGATGGAATTCTATATGTCGAAAAGAAATCAAACTACGTATTATTTACATTAAACAAAGATTACACTGGTAGACGGTTACACGAACATGACGAAAATTTCGTACAAGCTAGAAAATTATTACAATCTATTGTATCTAATTTACAACCTTTCTCTATTTATCAGGAAATAAAATCTCAATACGAGGATGACGCTCCGTCATTATTTTATCCTAGATACAAACTTGAATTCTTGCCCAACATTGAGATGTATTTCAAAATGCTAAAAGAACCAGAAAGAAGAACCCGTAACTTTCAACCAGAAAATCAGAAAGATTGTATGTCAAAACTTTTGAGTATTTCTACATCTTCACTGCCATTCAACTCAGTTTTTTCAGATTTTAAAAAAGTCTATTTTGATTTTGAAATAGCGTTTGGGAGATTACTTAAGATGAATTACAAGAGAAATTTGAATAAGTATGTTCAGCTATTGGAAGAAGGAGTGCAATTAAGCTTGAATGTATGGGATGCTTTCGCATACGGTGCAAGAATAATTAAACACGATTCTATTTATGATTCAGAAGTTGAACGATGGGAAAAGAAGTTTAATGATGAAACTGAAAAATTATCACGAAAAGTTGAACAGTTTTACAAGATGATATTAGATGAAGTGAAAGGAAATTTGAGTGAAAAATACTTACCATTATCAGAATTTCACGAATTACTAATAAAAGCCAAAAAAAATAATGAAATATCTTTTATTAATTTCAGTAAAGCTCCGAACATGGAGGCTATTCCTTATGACATAGTTGAAAAAATAAAGAAAATTCCTGAATTTTCTATTTACCTTACTAATGGTTTCTTGGACTATTCTGTAATTAGTGGGTTAACAGAAGACGAATTAGGTACTATGATCAAAGAAAATATTTCCCAAAGTCCTATCTATGTTGCATTTTCGAAAAAAGGTGAGATGACAAAAACCATGACATATAGAGTATATTCTAACTCATTATCCTCTGAAGAACCCATTGAGGTCCCTTCCTAAGTCTTTCTAAAAATAATGTGGAATATTGTTGCAAACCGTAATCTGTAAAATTTGAAATTATTGTTGCTTGATTACAATCTGCAGCTTGCCATGTTTCATTGAACGATTCTGTGAATGTATCTCTGAGTTCTTGATTGTCATACCAACCTTTACCCATCAACAAATTGAGAATTTGGTCTTTTATTGTGGATGGAACTTCCTCGTCATTGTTAGCTAAAATCTCATGATCTATCGAATATAGTGATTTTTCATTCATGTCCCAAACATGATTAAGCATAGAACGATCAGATATTCCGAATAAAAAGTTCATTGCGGTTGTTTTGCCCAGATATTTTAGAAAATCCTTCTTGTTGTTTCTGATGGATTCTTGTGCATCAGGTTCTCCAAGATTTTTACGATGTCCTATTGGACCTTTTTCTATCATCATGTAATCCTTATCTTCCCATCCGGGAATGGGGAATCCATGTTTTTTTGCTATTTTGTAATGTGGAACTAATAATATCTGACGTATTGTGGACATGAATAATTCCCATTGAATTATTTCGGCAGTAAAATTGAATGCTAATTTGACTGAAATAATTTTCTGATTATCCACATTTAAACAATAATGTGTTCCATTATCCCTTGATCGTCCATATTTCGGTACAGTACATTCTATTACAACATGTTGAGAATTTTCAAAATCATTTACAATCAGGTTTATTTGTACTTCAGATTCTTGCGAAATTTCATGTTCTTTGATTTTCAATTATTTTTATCTGGAATTGCTTCTTAAAATATGTCCCGTTCAGTCAATAACACTTTACGATTATACCAAAGATTTTTGAAAACACTATCTCCTTCTTCCTCTAAATCTACATTTTAGGTTGCCTATTTGAGTCATCTAATTCTTCTATACTTATAATTTGATTTTATATTTCTTGAAAAATAGGTACCATGAGAATCCGCACTCATCAATCGTACATGTTCTTCCTTAGGAACGTCAAAATATCGATATACATTACCATTGTGAAACTCCACATCAAGAATTTTCTTATTTCCATCATACCCAACAGAACTAAGATTACTTGATGAAACTGGTATCCTAGGTATGGTTAGAGACAAATCTTGATTTTCTATTTCCTTACGGTCATCACGAGTTACGCCTGCATCTTTTCTCCATATTTCTACAATGTTGTTTACCCAAGCAGGCTCTCCTGCATGGTATGCTTTTTCTTCTAGAACTCCTTGAGCAATCTCCATTGCCTCTTGTGCTGCAGTGGCTCTCCATTTACCTTTAGATATCAACCATGATTTAATCTCGTCTGGATTGTAGGATTCATTGTATTCTTTTAAAAATTTGAAAGTCCAAATTGTTCTTGAACGATCTAGCGGATGCGAAATTCCAGTAGATAAATTGACAGACGCTGTTAAACTCTCTAGTGCTTTTACCACAACAGGATTACTCACTAATTCCAGTGTAGTTGGTTGAGGCTGTCCCAATTCAGTTGCATTCCATGTTTTTATCCAATTTTTTATCTCATCCATCATCCATGGAAATACCAAAATTTCAGATATATCTTGGACGGAGTCTATCTTGTCCAGAATTTTTTTACCGCCATATAATGAAAGAACTGACCTATTGTTAGCGCGATAAATCATTTTTTTCTCAGTAACTAATGTAATATTTGCACCATTGATTACGACAGAACCATTTTTTCGTAATTTACTGACAATTTCTCTACCAACAATGTCCTCTACAATTCCTTCTAAGTTGCTAGTTACTGGAATTAATAGAAAACCACCTCCATATTCTTTTGATTTTTCAATTAGCCATAGAATGCCATTCTTTACGGCCTCTTGATCTGGGCCATCTGCATTAAGATAATGTGATTTTCTATCCAAATCCTGTAATCTGTAGTATTTCAATGCATTTCAATTTTCAGATGGTGTTCATTCATACTTTCACTCTGAACTTTGCCCAACCGAAAAGGATGATGAGTGAAGCCGAAAGAAATGGCTTGAAGGATATACCAAAAAACAACATGTTAAAGTCATGATGCTATGTATGATCCCTGTTGTATAGCATCTTTACAGTTTCAAGACAAGATGTGTATGATTATCTGAGATGCCCCAAAATTGTGGCAATCAAAACTCATAGAAATTTAGAAAAACCTAAGCCCGACAGAGAAAAACCACCTCAGAGAAATATACGATACGAGGTTGGAACCATCGGTGAAATTCTTACACAAAAAATGCTTTCGGGAAAACCTGAAGATGAAGTCTTGTCAAAATACGCGGATAAATTTGAATCAGAAGAAAGCGGTGAGGAAATCGATTACGAAGAAGATGCAACCTATTCAAAATCGGAATATCGATCTGATTCTATTTTTGAAAGAGAGACAATACCTAGAATAAAACTAGATCTCGAGAACAAAGGCGTGTTATTAGATTCCAATATGAAAGAGATACTTAAAACCACAATTGTAGGGCTCGGAAAGATTAAGAGATATCTTAATGAAGAATATGGCGAAATCGAGATCATTGGACATGGGGAGTCTCGCAATGGTGTTTTACCAAATAAAGTGAGACCTGATTTTGTAGCCGTATCAAAAAATCAGAAACCCATACTTATTGAAGTTAAAAATACTGCAAATACCAATCAGAGGGCAGATAATTTTCAAGCTTCGTTTTATAACACTATTGTAAAAAAATACGGCGCTATCGTATTGGAAGAGAGAATGGAGTCAGATTACAAAACAATTATACCAAGAACAATTACTGATACCATCTCTGAAACTGTTCTTGTTTACCCAAGACAAGGAAAGGCAGAGAAAGTTACAGACACTATTGATCTAGATAAGGACCTGATTAAAGAAATATGGCTGGCTAAACAACTTGGGTTAATCGGAAAATCCCCTAAAACTGATTGTGATTCTAGCTGTCCACATCATAGACTGGGAGATCTTCCAGAGGACAATTTTGAACCAGCGATTCCGTTAGCGTTAATCTACTCTGAAGGGCTAGTTGAGCAAAATGCAGATCTGGATACAACATATCTTAGAAATTTTCTTTGGAAAACAGGATTTGGTAGAATTATCAGTGATGGATTGTCAGATGTTAGTTATGCTGAGTTTTTGACTAGATCTGGAGGAATGAGTGATAAATCCAAGATTGAAAAAAAGTTAGAAGCTATATCACAAAAGAAAGAAAAATTTCTTGATGATGTTTCCGAAAAAACCGGATTTAGCAGACAAGAAATTGATAAAATCACATCCAGAGATGCAACAAGATCATACACACAGGAAATCAAAAAGCTTGAAAAAGAGATGAAAAATGAGCTAAACCCATGGAAAAAGCTTCTAGGAAAGAAAAATTTTGATTCTTTAAGGAATATCGCAAAAGGACAATCCACTAAACTATATCCACTACCTAAAAACAGCGCTGAGTTTATTAGAAAATCATGGAAGGCGTGGACCTGATTTGTTTAACAAAGGTTCTTTGATTAATTCCATCCTAAATTTGGGCGATAATGCGAGGATTCTGGCTATAAGTTGAATGCCCTTTCTCATCTAGCCGCCAGTTGACAAGACCAAGTTCAGCTAACCTGCCCATTATTGCAATCCTATCTTGTATGATTACAGTTTCTCTTAGGGATTCCTCAACTATGGCTGTACTCTTCCCCGTTTCTTTCAAGTGATTAGCCTTTTCTTCTTTAATGATTATGGTAATTTCTTCAGCAGATAGAGGATGTTTCTTTAACTCATCTAAGATCTTATTGACTATCGTATATTCCAGTTTGAACCTAGGAATAATCTTTTCTACAATAAAGTTGGTTTCCCTACCTGAAAAGGCTCTGTCTTTCTGGCCTTCATCAATTATTGGATTGGTAAGTAACGCAAATT
>Ga0105164_10002772_pt1 | contig 10792 bp, 7 predicted proteins | sample VDWuncwatermetaG_FD_89674 | JGI IMG/M metagenome (GOLD analysis project Ga0105164, IMG submission 89674) | Wastewater microbial communities from Netherlands to study Microbial Dark Matter (Phase II) - VDW unchlorinated drinking water | ecosystem: Environmental > Aquatic > Freshwater > Drinking... | reverse complement strand
GGATATGCAGAAGGTGATACCATCACTCTTGCGAATGTCGACTTCGTAATCACTGAAACCACTGAAGGTTATATCGATTCACTTCAAGTTATTCGTCGTGGTGAAGGTTATGCGCCCGGCGATTTGATTTCTCTTGCTGATGATTCTGATGCATATTCAAAGACTACAATCTTTGCGGTCGAAACGGTTGATGTCAATGGTGGCATTCTTACAACAAATATCGTCCGTCGTGGTGGACCATACAAACAAGTTCCACCACCAATCTTTTCAAGAGTGTCACAACAAGGGAGCGCAGGAGTTGGTGCTGTCATTCAACCTATCGCACCAAGAATCGGTAAGGTAAAGAAAATTGAGTTGAAGCTTCAAGCTCCTCAAACATCCTCACAACCTTATCTCTGGGGACGAAAGTATTCGACTGTTTCGAATGCGCAAATCTTCGCGAATAACTGGGAAGGTAGTGTTCTTCTTTATCCTTTCGCACGAACAAACTATATTCGTCAAAGCGACAGAGCTTTCTATGACCCGTTCTTTTGGACACCAACATCTCTCGTTGCATATACAGATTCGTCGATACAAACCCCATGGGGAGCATCTCCTTGTCGTGTTCAGTTCAATAACAGCAACGGTGGTGCAGTAATTCATCGTATTCAACAAGATTTGAATAGTCTGTTGCCGTTCCCTGCATCCGATACGTTTACAACGACAATCATTTTGCACCCGGACCAAGCAAATCAATTTCAGTTCACGCTTCTCAATACTGTAACGAATGCTGCAGTTATACAAGCAAATTTGAACACCATTGCAAAGACTGTAACTGGTGTCGTCGGTGTCACCACATCAACTGTTACTGCTCTTGCAAATGGATGGATTCGATTCACTATCACCGGAACTCCAACGACAACATGTGCGATGCATCGTGTTTTAGTTGATGCCGTTGTGAGCCCAACAGGGTTTGTATCGACAATGGCTTCAGATGGAACTCACGGATATTGGATGGGCTTGATGCAGTTTGAAGTGAGTGCATTCCCAACTTCATATATCTCGTCTGAATCATATGCAGCAACCGTTGTCGACTATACACTGACTGACACTGGAATTCTCAGCTTCTGGGCAGACAATGTCACTCAAAACAAAACCAACTATGCGTTGCAGTCAGATACATTTGGCTCAAGTTCTGGTTGGACAACCCATGGAACAGCGACACTCGGATTGAATGCAACACTTTCCCCAGACGGCTTGATGAATGGACACTTGATTGCAAATCTAGGAAACCTTGCGTCAGGAAACTACATTGAGAACAAGTCAATCATGCTGTCGAATGTTGAAAACAGCCCTTCATTCTATCTGAAGAAGAATTGTGATTCTGGAAAAATTGCATTCTACAATGCTGATGATTCGACACTCGGATATTGGCTTATCGACTTTTCGTTGTTGACAAAAAACTGGGAGCGCATCCACGCTGACCACCCAGCGGTTCTTGAATATACAAAATTTGTTACTACGCCAAACATCACGCCTACATATCGTTTCATCGAGCCGTTCATTGGAACGGGTGGTCTGCCTGTGATGTCATTTTACATCAACGGCTATCAGCTTGAACTTGGGGAGACTCACCAAGTGTATATCCCAACTACAAATCTACCATCATTTGTAGACGTCCTAGTTCAACCAGATATTGAGATGAAGCGAGAAAAACTTCGTCAAATGGAACCATTTTACTCATACAACCGAAATCGTCAATTGTGGAGCAATCGTTTCGCAGATTCAAACTACTGGCTTACAAACAGTGGTTCTGTCGTCGTCACTCCCGATGTTGCACAAGCTCCGGATGGTTCGATTACTGCATCAATTGTCGACAGTGCAAACTGGACACCAAATCAAGACTCTGCGCGCTGGCTTGCACAATATGACTTGAATCGTTTTGCTGTTGGTAAGCGTGTCACTCTTTCATGCTGGATTAAGTTGATTCCTGGTACGGACGCAGTTCCTGCTGTTCAATTCTGGCAATATCCAGGCCAGTCTGACCCATTGCTAGTTACTGAAACATGGACTCGATTTACATGGACAACGACCGTCGCAACAAGCACATACTATGGTCTGAAGTTTGGGTGGCCAGTTGATGGTTCAGCAAACAATAACAGATTTGCACTTTGGGGATTCCAACTTGAAGAAGGTGAAGTTGCAACTCCATATATCGATACGACTGGACAAGAGCCAGTCGTTCCTGACTATGGATTCGTTGTAAACATCACAACTACTGGAGTCACAAAAAAGCTGTATGAGCACAGAATCAATCGTCATGTCTATTCGGAAAATTTGAGCCTATGGGGTTCTTCGACATTCTGGCCATGGCCTACGTTGACAGCAGGGCAGGTTGACCCACTTGGTGGAACAACAGCATACAAAATTACACAATCAGCTGCAGCGGGTATCTCAAGATATTTTGCACAATCTGATGCTACACGATTTGCACCAGGGACTCAAATAACGATGTCTTGCTGGATTAAGCTCGTCCCTGGTGTGAACGCAATTCCACCAGTGAACCTTTGGGCGCATACAAACAGCATGAGCCCAGCACTGAATGTTACATCAACCTGGCAAAGATTCACATGGACGACACACGTTGCTACGAGCAATTTCTATGGCTTGGCATTTGGATTTGACCCAAACGGTGCCGCGAACGACAATGGATTTGTTGTATGGGGATTCCAAGTTGAAGAAGGCGCAGAAGCAACCGACTACATCAAGACGACGAATCTTCAGGTTACAGTCAACGACTACTATGTAAACGCATACGGTGCGGTCATCATCAATAACCAAGCATTGGTGCAACCTTCATCGGTTGTGACTTGGACAGGAACACACGAGAAATTGAACGTCGAGGTGATGTCACCAACACAACCTCATCCACTCGCTGCAAGTGGATATCAGACACTTGGTTCTCGTGGAACACGAAAGGTTCCGAAGTTCTCGACAATCACATGGACTGGAAAGATAACCAAATGGGATGGTGGTGTTGTTTATCCAGTCAATGAAGCAGTCGAAACACATACACTTCGTGATTCTGGTGCATACACACTGATTCCAATGCAAATGCAAAAGGCAATCGGGAATGGTGGTCTCAAGTTCAAACCAAATTTGGTGAACCTTGGAAGTCTTGTTCACGGCTATCGAAATCAGAAGGGTTTGGTTTCTGGTGGCTCAAAGATGGCGGACGACGAATACTTCCACCATTTGCACTACTGCATTCGCTCTGAGACAAATGCTAACACGACCGAAAAGATGTTGTCGATACCAGGCCTCGGTGTAGTTGGTATCTCTACCCTCGGGCAATTTGCAGTGAACAACGCAAAAGAAGTGATTATGAAACTCGCACACCCAGCAGGCATGAAGATGTCTTGGGAACGTCACGGAGAGCAAAACATCTGTGGTGAATCTCTAGCAGGTCGAGCTATCGTTGGAAACCCACACAGCGTTCCAGCTGATATGTGGACTGACGAGGTATATAATTTTGAGAGCGGAATTGACATTGAACCACCACAATCGAATTATTCAGTTGTGTAATCAACTAAATTATTCAGAATAACCAAAGGAACACACATGGCATCAACAAATTTTACTGATGGTCAAACACCACTTCAAGCCTCGTGGTTCAATGACGTCAACTCAGTCATTTATCATTTGCTCTCAACGAACGGGGTGATTCCAAGTTCAACGGCGCAGATTCGCGCGAACTTGGGATTGTCTGGCATGGCATCACAATCAGCATCAAACATCGCAGTCACAGGTGGAAAACTTGATGGCGTGATAATTGGTGCAAGCAACCCATCGTCAGCAGTTTTCACGAATCTAACCGTCAACAACAACTTCTCAATCAAAGCTCCAGTCATTCAAGACTTTGCTGGATTGACACGAAGACTGACACCAACTGGCGGTTCATTTGTTCGCGAATATGCAGACATGACACAGAAAGCCATTCCGGTTGCAGTTTCACAATCAGTTGCAGGAACTGTTCTGACATTCGCAACAACCGATGGTATCAATCCTGGTTATGTAGTTTCTGGAACTGGAATTAGTGTTGGAACGACTGTCGTTTCAAAGACATCAACCACAGTTACACTTTCAGCAACAACAACTCTTGCTGTCGCACTGAATACGACAATCACTTTTGCTCCAGCAATCGGTTCTATCGAAGTTGGTACGTTTTATAACTACGATGTGCTTACAAACTCACGCGACCAAAACGATATCGTATTTGGTTCGTTCTTCAGTGACGTTGGTGGTATCTTCTCATTCGTTTCCGCTCCTGCCGGAATTTCTGGCTCGACGGTCGCATACAACTCTTGGTTGACACCGTTCCGTCTCGACTTGAACAACGGAAATCTTGCAATCACTGGAACACTTGACCAATCGTTTGGTGGATTGATTCGAATCCTTACTGGTGCTGCAGGTGCTCGTATTCGTGAATATGCTGATATTGCACCGTTGGGTGGATTGCCTACGATTGGCAACATCGAGATTGGTACGACATACAACGCAAGCATCAACGTTACAGCAGGAACATGGCTCGGTCGTGACATCACAGATGCTTGTTGGGTTGAGAAGGTTTCTGACGCTGCACCATATACAAAGGTTACATTCTTTGCACCATCGTCAACAGCAGGAACGACTCCTGTCTGGGCTCAAACGTATGCTCGCTCACTCGAGACTGGTTCAATAAGTCTCGGCACTGTTGCAGATCTTGCAACAACAACACCAGTATTCTTGGATTTGGGTGGAACGTTCTCTTCAGTTGCTGGTGCAAACATGAAATTGCGCCTGTATCCAAACTGGGGTATCGGCGTATCGTCTGCTTCGATGGATTATGTTACTGCTGCAGCAGGGGCTCACACATTCTACGGAATGGCGACAGGAATTGCAATTTCTGCGAAGATTGGTACAACCGCAGCTCACATGATACTCAGCGCAGGTGCTGCGACGGTTGCTCCACTCAAATTCACACCTGGCGTTGAATTGACTGCTGCAACTGCTGGTGCAATGGAGTTCGACGGAACAAACTTCTACCTCACCCCAAACACAACAGTTGGTCGACAAGTCATCGAAACGAAGACTGAAGTGTACGCAAACGTTGCAACTGTCGGTGCAGGAACATTGACAGCCGCCAATCTTTTCAATGGGTTGATATACCGCACCGGCCCAACAGCAATTTTCACCGACACAACAGATGCAGCAACGACAATCGTTCTGTTCACTGGGACTGTCGTAGGTTCAAGTTTCGAATTTACATACGTCAATAGCGTAGCATTCGCAGCAACAATCGCTCCTGGTGCTGGTGTGACATTAGCAGGAAACACACCAACAACAGTAGGTGCTTCAGCAGTGAAGAAGTATTTGGGTGTTGTAACATCGGCAACGACTGTTACACTTTATGGAATCTAATAGGAGATGCAAATGCATAATTTGAACCGAACCGCCCCATTGTGGGCACCAGACGCAATCGCAACAACCCAAGGATGGAAACATCCTGTTACCAGAGAATTGCTCGTATCAATCGTCATCGATGCTGATATCTTGAGTGGGACGCCTGCTCCAGTTATCGTCGCACCAATACCTGCTCCAGTTGAGCCAGTTGCAGAAGTGAAAACTCCTGCGCCAGATGTAACTCCGGTTGAGGAAGTAAAGCCACAAGCATACAGCGGCGCAAAACGTGGTCCAAAACCAAAGGCTAAACCAGCGGAATAACCGTCATGATGACTGAAGAACAAGAAGACAAGCTGATTGAAGAAGTTTGCACATCATTCGACCAGCTTGATAAATCAGTTGACACCATCGATGGTGTCAAGCGAGTTTTCAATGAATGCATCAGTGTTCTTCAAAGCAAAACGCTCACACCATGTGAGACTGCTGAAGATGAAGATTTTGCTGAACCAGAAGACTCTGAAGTAATCATCTTCAATATCGAAGTCGATGTGGACGACGATGAAGATGGAACGTGTGAATTGATGTTTACCTTTGAATATGCGCTCGTCTCGGGCAAGTATCTAATTTTTGCTGACCTAGATTTTCATTCTGGTGAAGAAGAATCTTCAGAAGAATGACGACAATTTGAAAAGTGCCAACGCATCATATTAGACTTTCCACCTGCTTGCATACAATGTGGGCATCTGACAATTTCTTGTGATTTACCTTTGCGTTGGTTACATTGCTGACCTCGTGTGTTGAGTTTAGAGTAGTGGGAACGCCAATTCCGCGACTACAAATATATTTAGTGGAACCTTAATAATGCCGATGACGACAATTCAGAAACCTCTGACACTGAATGATGAGAATTTCTCAAAACATGCAGCGACCCTCTATGTTCCATCTTGCTGTAGCATAGAGGATTTCTTCGCTGACGTAGCACGATTCGAACAGCTCAAACTTGACTTGACTCGCTGCCTCAAAGCAGATGATGAAGACAAGCCACGAACATATCGAATACTTATCAATCGAATCGTTGTTCTCTTCAACGACTTCAGTCCGAAGTCTCAATACTTGATGTTTTGGTCCGTTCGAAAGAAGACTGAGCATATCATTGCTTTGCGAACTGTCTTGACTGTAATGGGTTTCTTCAATCAAGATGTAATGGCAATCACTCCCGACCTAATAATTGATGACACTAAATATCCTGTAGATACAAAAATCAAGGATACCGTCATCGATGTCACATCTTAACGAAGCTGGAATCGGCACAGCAATAAAACTCTCAGTCGATTATGTCTATGCCTTCCGCGTAGTCAAGATTCTTTTCCAAGACTGGAAAGAGACTGATGCATTCAAACTCGGTTTGATTGACGAGAATGGAAAGAAGATTCGTTCACCGTCGACCCTCGAGGAACGCGGTGCATACAATCCGTTCATTTCCCTCGTTTTCAACATCAAACGACTGCTCAACAAAGTCCCTGGCGGCAAAACAAAGATTGCCGCGATTGCGACGTCCTATCTGTTGCTTCGTGAGTCCATTCCCGTAAAGAAGGAAGTTTTAGACGAGGCACTCGATGCATATTTCAAAGACATCAACTTGATGACTGAAGAAGGTGTCGCTGTGACAACAGCCGCCATCACAAACGGCTCATATGATAAACCCTTGATGAAAGGTGTTATCAAACGCAAACCTGTTGTCGCAGTTGGCGAAGATGGCAAACCTGTTGAAAAGAAGCCGGAAACGAAAAAAGAATAAATACAATAGTAATGAATTTTTCAAAGGAGTAACAACTGATGGCAACCAATCTTAGTCCAGCAGTCAGCTTCAAAGAAAACATGGTGACGAACATCATCAAGTCTCTCCCAACTTCCATCGGTGGTTATGCTGGAAAGTTTGCATGGGGACCTGCTTTTGAAATCGTACCTGTTGGCTCTGAAGGTGAAATGCTAACAAACTTTTACGAACCTGACTCAAACAATGCTGACGACTGGTTCTCTGCACGCAACTTCCTCGACTACGCAGGTAGCTTGAAGATTGTCCGTGTGGTAGGAAGCACCGCTCGCAACGCATACTCGTTCGCAGCAGGAACTGCATTGAACGTTTTGGTGCTCAACAAGACCGACTGGAGTGCAAAGCAACTCTTGCCTGATATCACTTCCGCTGCTGTTCTTGCGAAGTATCCAGGTACACTCGGCAACAGCATCGAAGTTTCGATTGCTGACTCGAGCACATTTGAGCAGTGGAAGTACAGAAATGTATTCTCTACATCTGGCTCGAAGTTTTCGACTACTGTGACTGTGGCGAACACATTCACTGGTACTGCCGTTGCAGGAACAAACACAATCACTGGTTGCGCATTGCTGACTGGAAAATATGTTGTAGGTCAGGTAATCACTGAAACTGCACCATTGCGTTTCCCTGTTGGAACCGTAATCACTGCAATCGTCAACAGCAGTGTTATCCAAGTCAACCAATCTGCTACCGCTTCTGGCGCAGTTGTTGGTGCTGGTTCAATCACGACTACTGTTGCAACCGTTCCTGGTGCACCAAGCACAACTCGCTGGGTCGCATCTCAAGGTGGCGCGAACGACGAAGTTCACGTAGTTGTCGTCGACGTTGACGGAAAGATTACCGGAACTGCTGGAACTGTTCTCGAAAAGTGGAAGGGTCTTTCAAAGGCTTCTGACGCGATGGACAGCAACAACCAAAGCAACTACTACATCAAGGTCATCAACGATTTGTCGAACTGGGTTTGGTTGTCTGCATTGACTCCAACTCGCGCAGGAACATCTGCGACGAACTACAACACCTTGACTGGTGCTGCTGGTACTTCTGGTTCAACTCTAGTGACTTTCACTGGAAACACAGGAACAATCTTCCTCTATGACCCAGTTTACAACAGCGCAGGAACATTGCTCGGCGTCGTCGTTGGTAAGACTGCAAGCTCAATCACATTGAACACACCATTGAGTTCGACACTGACTGCTGCAACATTGACATTCGGTACTGATATTCCACGTCCGTACGTCACTGGAACAATCACATCGACTTTGCTTAAGCAAGCTGCGACAAACGGTGCTACACCAGTTGCAATCGGTGGAACATCAATTACGTTCGCTGCTGGTTGCCCAGCAATGTCAATCGGAACTGGTTTGTATAACGCCGCAGGTGCATTGGTTGGTACAACTACAACTGCTGTGACTGCAGGTCAAGTGACTGCGGTAACTATCACTGCTGCTCGTGCTACTGTTGCTGCTGCTGAAGCTGTGACAACAACTTACTGTGCATTCACTACAACCACAATGCCACAAGCAAACGTGGTGAACGGAATCACTGTAACTGGAACTGGCATCAACGGAACTGTGACTGTCGTTGAATCGACTATCAACTTGGTTGGTACAAGCACATTGACCTTGAGCGCACCAGCTGCACAAAGCAACACTGGTTCACTCCGCATAACCTACGGCAATGGATTCTATCCAGTCGGCTCTGGTTCAGGAAGTCAGTTCGGTACGTTCAACCAACAACTCGTATACAACATGGAAAGCGGCATCGATGGATATGCAGATATCGTCATGGCAGACTTCATGAAGGGCTACGACTTGTTTGCAGACCCAGCAAAGGTTGATGTAAACAACCTCATCATGGGTTCTGCTGTTGATGGTGCGAACGACGGTGAATTGGCTCGCTACTGTATCGAATCTATCGCTGAAAAGCGCATGGACTGCTTGGTATTCCACTCACCAAAACTCGCAGACGTCTTGAACGTTTCCGAAGTTGCTGCGTTGGGCAACATCGTTGCTTATCGTCAGAAGTTCAACAACAGCACTTACGCTGTCATGGACACTGGTTGGAAGTATCAATACGACCGCTTCAACGATACATATCGTTGGGTTCCATTGAACGCAGACATCGCTGGTTTGTCAGCACAAGTTGACCGCACTAACGACCCATGGTGGTCTTTCGGTGGATACAACCGTGGTCTGGTGAAGAACGTAGTCAAGTTGGCATTCAACCCAACACGCAAGGAAGTTCAGCGTGACGTGTTGTACCCAATGGGCATCAACCCTGTCGTTACAGAAGAAGGTGAAGGAACAGTTCTCCTCGGCGATACAACAATGACAAACGAGTCAACTCTGTTCGCGCAGATTGGTGTTCGTAAGTTGTTCATGGTCATCGAGAAGGCAATCGGTAAGTTGGCGAAGAAGAACCTGTTTGAGTTCAACGACGAAATCACACAGACTCGCTTCTACAACACCACTTCTCGATACCTGCGTGACATCCAAGGCCGTCGTGGCATTACAGCGTTCAAGGTTATCTGTGATTCGTCAGTCAACACACCGATTGTCGTTGAAGGAAAACGTTTCGTTGGTAAGATTTACGTCAAGCCAAATATGTCCATCAACTGGGCGGAACTCGAGTTCACTGCTGTGGGTGCTTCTGTATCCTTCGCAGAACTCGGTTAATAGGGAGAAGACTAATGTCTATTACAGCATTCAAATCAGCATTCAAAGGTGGAGCGAGAAATTCGCTCTACCGTGTGCAAATCGAGTTTCCGGACATCGTCTCTACAGAGGGGTTGCATGACAACTTCCAGTTCTACTGTAAGGGAATGCAAATTCCGGGTGTTTCCAACGGGACAATCGAAGCATGGTTCCAAGGCCGTTCAATCAAGATGGCCGGCGACCGTCAGTTCCAACCAATCTCGCTCAACATCGTCAACGATGTTGACTGGAAGGTTCGTACAGCATTCGAACGTTGGTCCGTTCTCATCAACTCAATGCAGTTGAACAAGGGCGCAACACTGTTGGCTGACTACGCAGCAACGATGACAGTCGAACAACTTAACCGTGATGGTGCAGTTGTTGCGAAGTACACATTCGTTGATGCTTGGCCTCAAGACATCGCTTCCATTGAATTGGGACATGACCAAATCGACCAAATCGAAGAGTTCACTGTCACCATGGAATATCAATGGTGGGAACGTGTCGAAGCTGGCATTATCTAACAAAGATTGGGGTCGCAAGACCCCAATTTTCAATGTGCTTCTTTTCCTTCATAAATAAGCATATTGAAAATTACACAATGAGTGATTATGAACCTTAATATCTTTGAAGCATTTGGATTCTTCAGCAACAACAAAAAGGCTGGAGAGGACGCATTGGACACTGAAAAGAATGTCCTGTCATTTGCTGACCCAGAAACAACCAATGGCGCCGCAGTTGTTGAAGGCGGAAAGTTCAATCATTATCTCGACTTCGGCTTTGAAAGCAGCAACGAAGCAGAACTCGTGTCTCGTTATCGCACAATTTCTCGCATCCCTGACGT
>Ga0105164_10002771_pt1 | contig 10796 bp, 7 predicted proteins | sample VDWuncwatermetaG_FD_89674 | JGI IMG/M metagenome (GOLD analysis project Ga0105164, IMG submission 89674) | Wastewater microbial communities from Netherlands to study Microbial Dark Matter (Phase II) - VDW unchlorinated drinking water | ecosystem: Environmental > Aquatic > Freshwater > Drinking... | reverse complement strand
GCATCAACATGACAGGACAACGCGCTGGGCGGCGAAATATCGCTGATCGGATAATAAAAGACGCCTTTATTTCCTTGGAGATAATCGCTCTCAATACATTTGTTCTCGCTGCCTTTGACACTTGGATCAAGGGTTAATTCAACGATAACGTGATCGTAGCGGAATGGAGCAGTCATGCGTAGAGGCGATTCTAGCGGGACGGAAAACATCTGGGCAGTTGGTAAATTAAATCCAGAGGCGATTAATTGTTCTTTCTGCGCTTCGAAAGCGGCGCCTGTTCCCGGCGAATTCAAACAATCACAGCCTTTGCCCCCACAGGACAGATCAACATTAGGATTACCATTATCGGCTGGACCAATACATTTCAATTTAATCGACCAGCTTTTGATTTTACAGCCAGGGAAGATGACAGCGCCAATATTGTAATTGAAAATAGCCATTTGTTTCGTCGGATCGTAACTGCTCAGTTCGCGTGTTGCCGGTGCAACGACCGGGAACGATTTTGTCGGGAACGAATACGCGGCATCGAGCAAGACATCTTGACTGAATAACGGAAAATCATAGCCGAAGGCAGCTAAACAAATCGATTGCGAGAAGCCTTGCACGCCGCCTTTAAAATATTGATTGAGGGCGGGATTGCCATAATCGTTGACGGCATCTTTGAATGATGAATCAACCGCTTCACTCATCGCACTAAATCCACCGGATAACACTTTTCCAATGTCGGCGATCGAACCTTCTTTGCCTTGTTTGCTGAGGTCCTCGGGAACACAGCTGTTGGCCAAGTAGGCAATACCCTGGTACATCAAGTCGCAGACTTGCTGAGTGAATAATGTTTTACACATTCCAGCATCATGCAAGCCAGTATATTTCGCTTCGATGAGACAGGCTTGAATTCCGGCAAGCATACTTTGGAGCATACGCAGGTTTTTTAAAATGCCGGAGAGACAGACACTTTGAAATGCCCCGATGATTTGCGTGTTGGGATTTACTTGCGCTTCTTTTTCTTGCGAACGGAGATAATCTAAAAGATAATTAGCGCCAAAGGCGCCGGAGAAATCTCTGCCAGAATAATAACGTTCAGCGGGATAATAAGTACCAATACGTTTATTTGATTCGCTATAAACTTGAGCTTGTTGATAAGACCATGATTCTTTCTTATCAGGAGATTCAGGAGTTGGATTAGCAACACGCATCGTTTTATCAGCAGACTGTTGAGGTGTTCCGGTCGATGCCGTGTCTTTCATACAGACACATTGCTGGAGAATTGGTTTTCCTTTGTCGTCGTGGGATAATTCTTCGCCACTCTTTCCTTCGGATAATTTATTTTGGGCTTCGACTAACTTGACATTTAGCCCCGCCACATTATTTTCAGCCACTTTTCTTTTTTCTTCTTGCTTAGCATTTTTCGCGATTACTTGTTCTTTTTGGGCATTGGCGATTTGAAGATTTAAATCTCGAATAATCTTCTGTGTTTCTGATGAAGCTTCATCCGATTTTTGAACAAAACAATCACGTGTATATCCGGCCGAGACACGATCTTTGACATTAGTCTCTCCGTTTTTTCCAACGAGAGTACCATCATCTTTCTGAGTATAACAACCGTTAGAATTTCCAAACTTATCGTCCAAACGATAGCCGGGCTTTAATACACATTCCTGGGTACAGGTGCGATCTTTTCCAACAGCAATATCTTCTGCACCTTTTGGTCGATAGACAATGATATCCGGCGATCGCGGAACAGACGTGACGGAATATAAATTACCAATCCAAAGGAAACGGATGAAACCATTCTCGGCATCATTCTTCTCTTTATCAGAGAGTTCGGCGCGGGGTTTTTCTAAATAGATGTTACTATTAACGTCCCGCCAACAAAGAGTAACATCACTCTCTTTAGTCCCCGAAGGAAGATTCGGTTGAATATTAATTTTATTTGGTTTGATTAATTGATCATAACAATTTTCAACTTTGGTTAATGTTCCGGCCTGTCCACTGACACCACACTGCTGCTGGCTCAAGATGACGCTATTGATTTTATCAAGTTGTTTATCTTCCGTCCAGCGTGCAGGTACAGCGCGACAGAATGCCCTATCCCCACTCCACTTATACGCCTGATCCATAACTGATTCAAACTTCCAGGCATTAGCCGTATTGGGACAGCGCGATTCCAATGATACTTTTTTCCAAGCGTCGCTGCCAGATCCACCTTGCCAGGCATCTTTCACACTTTGTGGAATATTCTCGACTTGATTATCACGCCAATCATTAAGAGTATCATCGAGATACAACGTTCCAGAATCAGCCGGACAGCCTTTTGTGGCGCGATCCGTATCGGGCATTAACGCTTTCACTTGCGAGAAATAATATTCTAATTTTGAGGTAAAGACTCGCACCCATCTTGCCACGGTGCGTAACATAAACGAAGCCATACCGGTAATTCCCGTCACAAGATAAGCTTGCTTGATGTAGGGAGTAACCGTACCAATCTGCGTAATCGTCCAATTTAACGCGTCGACACCTTGATTCGCCAAGAAATCAGGAATCATCTTTTTGCTGTCGAGAGGAATGTCGACAAAGTAACTTAAATCAGTACACGAGGTCTGTGTTTTCTGCACACCATAGACGGGATTTCCCTGAGCATTACGGCTTTCAACATCTTGGTAGATGATCTGAATCTTTAATGGAAAAACAATTTGACGTTTTTTGAATTCATTCCAGAAATCTTCTTTGCCGTTGCTAAAGTCTTGTCCGGGATGGAGAATCCAGGTCGCATAGACGGCAGAATTATCGGGATTAGGCAACGCTTTTGGTTTCTCCGGCAATAATTTGCAGCCAAGATTAAATTTGTCGTCTTTCAACATTCCTTGCGTGCAGGCTTTCTCAATATTAATACTAGAAACTCTTGCTCCCTTTTCGACAATCTCGCCGGCGGCGTTACGAGAAGGCAGACCTTGACCGTTATAGACTAATTTGAACACTGCTTGAACATCCTGGCGTCCCTGATCAACGAGCTGCGGCACTAAACGCAGCGGCGCTTGAAATTCGGGCATCGATTCAACGGAAAAATCAACATTCCCAGAGAAGCAGCTCTTGACTTGTATTTGCTGCTGCCATGATACGGTTTTACCAGTCTTATCTTCGGCAATTAAATAAATGTAATACGTTGTTTCTTGCTCGCCAGATGTGGCCACAACAGGAGAAATTTTGATCTTGACTAACTCCGGCGGCAATTCTTTGGGCATTACTTTTTCAAGAGAAATATCGGCAATCGTTGAGGAAAACGAAACGTCATCAAAATTAAATTCTCCTTTTTCGTTGGCAGTAGTCGTGGCTCGCGGACGATCAAACGTAGGGGCGAATTCCGTAGGAAGAGGACGATAGACGTAGAGATAGACTTTGGCGCCGGGCTTGGTTGTTCCGCTGATGGGCGAGCTGGCGCGACCTTCGTAATATTCTTTTCCCCGACTAAGTTCAGCTTTGATGGTCGGCGGTTTAGAATCAGACTCCATCTGTACTTCTTGTTCCGTTATCAAGCCAGCTTTGTCCTGTAACACTACTTTAATTGTATTTTGGCCGTCTTTTAATGGCAGAGAAACGTCAATAGATTTTCCGTCGCCCTTTGACGTTGATTTATTATTGACAAAGATTTCGTAATGAACATCCTCAGAAAGATTTTTCTTTAGCTGAAATGAATTATCAGCAATCAACGAAGGAAGATCTTTGAGATCGATCTTAGGCTTAGTGGTGTCGGCAAAAATTGTTCCTTGAGCAGTTGCCTTATTGCCGGCAGCATCTGTTGCGGTAAGCGCAAGAACATTGTTACTGTTCTCCGTGAGGACAAGATCAGCAAATGTAAAATTTCCTTTTGTTTTATCTTCTGCTTGCGGAATGGCTGTTGTTGTTCCTGCAGCTTTAGCGTTAATCGTAATCTCCACTTTTGCGCCGATTTCTGTTTCACCTGATAATTGCAGATGAGTGCCAGCATTCAATTCGGGAATCTTGACTGTGATAGTTGGTGGAGTAATATCTGGCGCAGGTGTTTCAAATGAATATAATTTTCCGTCGTTGTCGTTAACAACGCTACTGCTTTCGACAGAATAGAGATATTTAGTACTCGCTGTTAATCCGCTGATTTGCAGAGCATGATTAGTAACAGAATTGGCATCACCAACAATCTTCAGTGATGAGGCATCTTTACCATAGTGGACAAACGAGTCCGCAGCTTGATCTGTTGACCATTGGATGTTCACAGCAGTTGGAGATACGGAGGCAATGTTAACATTACTAATCTCTAACGCCGTAACGAGAGGAAGATTGATGAAGAGGATGGTCACTAGTAACGCTAAGATTTTCTGTTGCATTCCAGAATGATTTTTTTTCATTTTGCTTTTCATGTTGTTATTGGTGTTAATTTGTCATCACTTCACTGTTGGGTTAACGCCGGTGGCGGAACATATTTACTATTTTGTCCTAAATCGGAATACACTCCAAAGAGATCGAGATCAGACGAGCTGCTGCTAGTGAGCGTATGAAACGTTAATTTCTGAGCAGAAGCCAGAGCATCCCAAGGAACGGTCCAATTGGCGCGATAGCCACCAACAAAATTTTCTCCTTTCAACACGGTAATATCGAGAGTATACGTGAAGTCGGCTTTAGCCAAAAACTCCAGTGGCTGACGAGCAGCAGCATCTTTGGGTAAATCGGGAGAGATGACAATTGTTGCTTCTTCGAGGGGTTGATTTGTCTGCGGATCATCTTGAATAGAACGCAGTTTAATGATCACGGTCTCATCATTATCTAAAGGCTTACCTACAGCAATATTTTCAGGGCTATTAAATTCGTGCTGGAGAATGGTAATGTTAGCGACGGGAAAAGAGACGACGGGAATTAGTTTAACATTGGCCTGCGCACCGGGTTTTGTCACGAGATTTATCCAGCCATCTTTATAACCCTGCTTCTGTGCGCGAATAATGGCATTGGCGCAATAGGGGAGATTAATTTGTTTTGCAGCGACATCGCCCATACTGGCATAATCATAGTCTGTTTGTCCTAAGTCGCAGCGATACTGTAAGCAGTTATAGCTGATGTTAACGTTGTCAAGTGGTTCAGAATTAGAGACGCCTTGTGCGTTATCGACGAGTTCGGCGGTCGTAATCGTCGTAGGGATGTTACGCGTGTTACAAAATTGGAGATCAGAATAGGCACCAGCAGCAGTGACCGAAGGAAGTGGTTGAACAGGAACATCACTTCGATCGGGGATGTTATGTTTTAGATGAACGGTGAAGGCCATCTTAAATTGATAATTAGTTGTCTCATCTTGCAGTGTAACGAGAACAGGATAACTGATATCATAAACAAATTTCCAGTTCTGCATACAGAAAAAAGAAATGAGAGGATTACTTCCGCCGCCGAGAGAACCACTCATTAATTTATTTCCGCTGCGCGGTTGGACATCGAACGTAAAAGGATAATTATCATTATACTGAAATTGGACATTGACTTTTTTCTGATCGAGATCATCACCCAAATCCCAAACATAATGATTGGCATAGTAAGGTAACTCTTCAGGAAATTCGACAAAGTCTGTGCCTTTGGTTTTTAATTCACGGATGTTGACACGTAAGAGATCTTGTAAACGCTGTTTGACCGTAGCGATGTTCCATTCTTTACGCGTGCAGCTGATTTCAAATCCGGAAACGGGGACATCAGGATGTTCTAAGGCGATGAGATCCTGAGTAATGTCCTCTAATTTTAGATCACGCATTTCGACAGTGATAATTCTGCTCGCCGTGTCGTAGAGTTGTTTTAATTTGACCGGCGATTCGGCAATATGATCGATGAGATCGGTGATTTTCTCTCCCTGTTTGTCTTGTACTTCGATACTCCAGCGGACATTGAAGACAACATTGTTTTCGGCGATGTTGGTGTTTACTGAAATATCACTTTTTTCAACGAGATTGAATGATTGTTGAAACGCGCCAGTGCCAAGAACACACTCGCGCAGATGTTGTTGGATGGAGGAATCAATCTGGGCTTTAACGGTAGTTAATGGCGGGACGGCGATGGTTTGGCCATAGGCCCAATAGGGCACAGCGGAAAATGGAGATGTTTTCAGATGAACGTAGCCGTTATTGGCAATATCTTGCGGCAGGATGACATAACCGCCTTGTTCTCCCAAACGTGAGAGAGCATCTTCTCCTAGCTGTTTGATGCAACTGGAAATGTAACTGGCGACGGCACCTTTACTGGTGGGAAGAAGTTCTTCTGGCTTAACGGTTAATGATTCTCGTTTGACAAAAACAACGATGAGAAGAGCGAGGACAAGAAGAATTCCGATGATGATGAAAATGGTTATTTGACCAGATCGATTAGTGATGAAAATACGAGAAATAGAACTATCTTTATCACATCTCTTCCTCTTTGTTTCCATCAGCTCTTATGATAGTTAGAATGTTTATAAAGATTGTGGAGAGATGGAGAGGAAATAGAGAGGAAGAGAAAGGGTTGATAAACCAATTAAAGGGTTGGAGAAAGAGATTAATTTTGAAAAAAATTAATTGCATTTAACCAATATAATTCGCTTCTTTATCGACTTGCTTCGCCCCAGCTTTATTGTGAATTGTCTCAGCTGCCCATTCCTGCGTCTTTTTCATGATTTCTTTTTCCATGCGGCTGATTTCCTGTGAGACTTTCTTTAAATCAATCCCGAAGTGGTGTTTTGCTTCCAAGACACGGAGGATTTCTTTGGCGCCTTTGATACCGAGATACAATGGATGACCAAACGTCTCAGCTAATAATGACGCCCCTTTGATGTTGTGGCGTTGGGCTAATCCCAAAAGAATACCAGTTACACCAATCACCGGACCAACGACACCAAAGATTTTTTTTTCTACACCAAGATTAGTGGAAGTGTATTCTTTAAGCAATTTTGCATCATTAGAAGTGCAGTAGACTAATGGCTTTTCAGGAATGTTTTGTAATCCAATGCCGCCGGTTGTAACCAATTCGCTGCAATGGTGTTGTTTGAGGAGGGTGATGATTTCTTCACAGAAGTTATAGCAACTCTCTTCGTCAATTGGTTGAATGTCTCCTACTAAGAGTAAGAGATCACGTTTATTCTTCTTGCCAAAGGCCTTGTAATAAATCTCTACTTTGGGCATTTCGACGAGATTCTTTTCGTTGATAAAGACAGAATGGGGAAATTTGTGAGAAAAGAACGAATATACTTTGACGGCTTTAAGTTCTTCAATCAAGACATCCACAGCGATCTTACCCACGTTGCCAATGCCAGGGAGACCTTCAATGAAGAGAGAATTGTTTAGTTTCGGCAAGGTCTTGACTTCTTGGGTTATTGTCCATTCTTGTGGCATGGAAAAAGAGAAAGAAAGAAGGTTTATAATAGTTTTGTTTGAAAATCGTTAGGCTTTTATAGTTCTAGAATATCTTTCTACAAAAGAGGTTGAGATTATGAATAAAAAAGCATTTCTTCATCACCCCGCAACGTGGATTGTTGTGGCGTTTATCTTAGGTATGGTTGTAATGTATTACGCAGCACAAGGAACGATACCGTTAGGGATTAATGTCTGTGCGGTTAAACCGTAGAAAATATTTCTATTGTTTTTATTTTCCACCTAACGCCGTCAGGACTTGATCAACAAAATTACGAGTGTTTTCTAATGCTTGTCTACGGTCAGAGAAATTAGTTGGCTTTAAGAGAAATCCAACTGGACCGACATTGCCGCTGGCTTGATCAGAGACAAATTCACGCAAACTTCTCAGCGCATCGACAAATTGATCACGTGGAACATTCTTTGCTTGCGCTTCCAAATGGAAAACATCACAGGTAGCATATTCAGGAAGCATCTGTGCCGCAGTAGAGTTACCTCGCGGCTTGTAAATCCCTAATTCTCTTCCATCGTATTGTACTTGGACACCATAAAACTCTAAGATTGCCATTTTTTTTCTCCAAACATCTATCGATTAAAAAAGTGCGAGGGACGTGACTTTCCTGACCTCTCCGATCTTATGAGCGGAAATCGCGATGACCGCGAATCCCCCTACCAGATCTGGGAGATCTGTTTGAACACGCGTACCCACTAAGGGACTAGCCATTTGCTTAAGAGGCAAACTTGGGAAGCTCGCCTCTCTTACCTCAAGCTAGCGGATTTGACCGCTCTCCCACCCTCGCACAAAGATGTGAATTTCGATCTTCTTTAAAAGATTAACGCAAATTTATCACAAATGTTTTAATAGAATAAAGAATTAGATCAAACTATGTCTCTTTACAACCGCATCCTCATACTGCTGAAACAGCACCATCTCTCTCCCGATGTGCTAAAAGATCAACATTTCTGTATTAATCAAGATGTTCTTCGAACAATCATTAAATCAGCACAATTAGAGGAGAATGATGTTGTAATGGAAATCGGTCCTGGTCTGGGGATCTTAACTCTCGATCTGGCGAGCAAGATTAAAAAAGTAATCACCATTGAACTTGATGAACAACTGAAACCAGTTCTGGAAAGTATGCCGGAAAATGTGGAAGTAATTTTTAGCAATGCGTTAGAAATTCTTCCTACACGAAATGATTTTAACAAGATGGTCTCCAATCTTCCCTATCAAATCTGTGAGCCAGTATTACAATATTTGACAACGGCAAAAAATATTGAATTAACGGTATTAACTGTACCGAGAATATTCGCATTAAAAGCGCAGCAGCATCCAATCTTCTCCGCTTTTTTTACCATCACGATCGTGGAGGAAGTGCCTAAAGAAGCATTCTATCCGGAGCCGAGAGTAAAATCTGCGATTATCACTATTACCCCAAAGAAAGATGTTAGTGATGGAGAATTTCTGATTCGTAAACTCCATTTGCAACGAGATAAGAAATTGAGGAATGGATTACGCGATGCGTTGATTGATTTGTATCAGACAAAGAGTAAAAAGTTAACGAAGAGAGAGGCGTTAGAGATGATGGATTCATTCAAATTAGGAGAGAAGATGTTGGATACGTTGATTGCGGTCTTGCCGTTGGAAGTGTATGGAGAGATTGTAAAGTCTATCGCTGCCATTCCTCAATAGCTGGCGAAAAGTCGAGTTGATAATCGGGAATACCCAGAGTTAAACCATATTTTGTAACTGCTTGATATTGTTTTGGTTTAGAACGATTAACTTTGAAAATCTTATTACGAAAAATAATATAATGACATTTTTCATTCTTGAAATCAGCATACCACTCGTGGTGAGAATCTAATGAGAGACTTACAGATTTCGCAATGCCATCTGCTTTCTCTTCAGGAATCTCAACAGTATGCAACGTCCATTGCTTGATCCATGGCGTTTTATGTTCAGGAGTGACTTTTTCTATTTCCGTTGAAATTATTTTGACTTTCTTTAAGATATCTTTGTTCTCCAAACTCTCTTCGATGATCACACCCGTGAAATTTTTCATCTCAACCCAATTCCTCACAAATCACTGCTTTCTCGCCAACTTTAAACAGATGGACAACCTTCGCTCCACGCAACTGTTTCTCGAATGTGGCGCGAATTTTCCAATAATCCTGCGGATCAACAGAATAACGCAGCACAACTTGACCAGCGTGTAAATCTTTCAGCGCATCAATCATCGTTTTCGGTTCAAAATCAGTGGCATTAAGAACGGTAAAACGATGAACAAAGAAAGGACTTTCAACTAATTTTATGGAGGTGAACAATGTCGTCTTGCCTCTTGATATTAAAGAAGTCTTTGTCAGAGAAGATAGTTCTGCCAGCAACTCTGCTTTAATCACAGCAGGATCAACATCGTAGATGAATTGGCCAACTGCCGTCGTCTCTCTCAATTTAGCAGCAGGATCATTATTCAAGACTGCTTCCTGTGGCAGAACGACAACACTTCTTTCTGATCTCTTTAAACTGCCAAAATAAAGAGTCAGGCGATTTAATCTACCTTGCCACGACAAATATTCTCGTTCGCAATCAAACGGAATTTCTTTGATCTGGGGAGGGAATTCGATGGCAATTCTTTTAGTAAATTTTCCATACGATTCCAGAAGTTGATGAATGTCTGGTTGGATCGTAGCTGTTTTCCTCACAGTTTCTTCCGGCAGACGCTGCGGATCGCAAAAGACAACATCAATACTCTTCAGCTGTTTGATGACCTCCGTAGAGAGAGCGTCACCGTGAATGAACGTAATATTCTTTAATCCGAGAACAGCGGCGTTGCGTTTGGCTTTCTCAATTTTTTCTTTATCCAGTTCGATAGCATAAACATGACCACAGTGTTGGGCGAAGGCAAATGTTTGGAAGCCGATACCACAACCAACATCAACAATTGTTTTGCAGTGTAATCGCTTGGCGCGATATTGTGCAACAACATCTGGTGTTGCCCAGCGAATATCTTCAGCAGAATGTTCTAGTTCTGCGGCGCGCGGATGCTTTTCTAATGCTTTTTGTGTGGTCATGGTGTTTTCTTAATTTTTGATTGCTAGTAGAATATGTTTGTCAACGTACATTTTTATGTCTTTCCATAGTTTCGGGAAGATTTAGAAATCCTAGATAGAAAAGAGGAGGGGTCTTAAAGATAAGAATCAAATTACTTTAATTTTCACAAATCAATCACAATAACCCCGTCTTCTTTGTCTTCGTCGGGAGTAATTTTAATTTCAATACCTTCACCTTTATCATACGGAACATCACGTGGTTGGGGAGGCGGTGGAGCGGGTAAGTATAATGGAATACGTTGATCTTCTTGGGGCTGATCCCTGTTATGATCGTAAAGGCGAGAACCAAAGTATATG
>Ga0105164_10002770_pt1 | contig 10796 bp, 14 predicted proteins | sample VDWuncwatermetaG_FD_89674 | JGI IMG/M metagenome (GOLD analysis project Ga0105164, IMG submission 89674) | Wastewater microbial communities from Netherlands to study Microbial Dark Matter (Phase II) - VDW unchlorinated drinking water | ecosystem: Environmental > Aquatic > Freshwater > Drinking... | reverse complement strand
GGGAATGTAGAGAAAAATTATTGAGGAAGGGTATTTTATGTAGTTATTTTTATTTTATTTCGATTATTGTGTGATATTTTTATTGAGGTTTTTCAAATCATTCCACACTCCCTAAAACCAAAAGATATATATAGTTAGATTCCTTGTCTGTTGGATATAATATCCAATAGGTGTGCATTTTGGCAAAGATAACACTGGCTGAAAGAATTTCAAAAAATTATTCTAAAGTTAAATTAGGAAAAACTTCTGTTAAAGTTCCTAAATTGAAAGTTAGAAAACTAAATGCAAGCAAACAAAAAAATGATGAACCTTTTCCAAACTCTTCCATAATAAACATTTTAATAAAAGGCGCTGCAGAAAAAGCAAGAATTGATAAGAGAGAAAAAAATTTAGTTGAAAACAATAAGAGATATAATCTTCTTAAAGATGACAAACTAGTCGCTTATGGCGGTTATGGCAGTGTTTCTAAAGGATATGGAAATGTTCCACATACTTCATATGTTGATTATGGCAAATTATTCAGCTATCTTGGGAAATTCAAAGCAAAAAGCGCATATGAAAATATGGGCAACCATTTTGAAACATTAAATAAATCAACAGAAAGCGGAAGCTTTGTTTTGGCAGATAGGGATTCAATGGATAAAATAGGAAGGTTCGACAAATATATTAGAAACCCAGAAATGGCAATTCAAACTATGGCCCTTTCCTTAGTTCCTATAGCTGGTTTAAGTTCGGCAGAATGGGAAGAAATTAAAAATTTAATGAGATTTGATCCTGTCACCTACACACTAAAATCTAAAACTTCCTAAAGCCCAGTTTCTTTTTTTAATTTATATAACACAATTCTGCTTGCATCTAGCTTGCTTGATGCTTTCTCCCCCTCAGTCATATATCTTTCTGCCGTACTTATTCTTTCGCCAATCTGTCCTATAGCGGATTTTTGCTCTTCTGTCAAGCTGCCGCCCATAGACACAATACTATAAAAAGTAGATAGTTGGGAATATGCCTCATAAGTCTGCGCAATCGCCTGATAACCTTGTGCGCCTTTCACCATACCTGCACGCGATTCTTCTCGCGCAGTCCTCTCCAAACTATGCTCATCTTTTGTTTCAAATAATTTTGAAATATCAACAATTTTTTGCGCTGGGGCAAATTCCTCAGCAATCTTATCGGTCTTTAATTCTCTCATTGATTCATTGATAAGTTTTTCTATCTCATTGACTTCTTTCTTTCTCTCTTCCTCCATTAATTTCAGTTTCTTAATTCTTTCTTCAGGAGCAAGTTTAGATATTTCTTTTTTGTCTATTGTCATTTTGGCATTAATTTTGATTTCATTAAATGAATATTTATGAAGAAGTATAATAAATTTGCTTATTGGAAAGAAAAGATTTTTATATGTGTAGCTAAAATTAAATCAGACACGGGAATTTTTTCAGATGAGGATATTAATGAAGCTGAAAGATTGATTAAGGAGGGTTTTAAGAAACCACCTGTGAAAGGATTGTCACTAGAAGCAAAATTAACAGACGAGGAAAAGGAGAGGATTAAGAGGGAGTTTCTTAAAGGTTTTGAGGAAGGGTGGAAAGATACGAAAAGTTCCGAAGGCAAATGGGGCAGACGGGGCAGATACATGGGCGAGCTATCAGTTGGTTTAGGTATGGATTATCTTAATGTTGACATATATCGAGAACCGAGAAAATTTGGAATAGGTTTTGGTGCTTTAGTTGGCACATTAAAATTTCAACCTAAATTTATTGTATCGCGACCCCACATTACAGATCACTTTTTTAATTATGTGAAGTTCTTAAAGCAACATCAACCTACTTATTATCAAATGATTGAAAAGAGGTTGAAACGCTGGAATCAAAATATGAAGGAGCATTTAGGAGAATTATCAAAAGCTGAGCAGGATAGGTATATCTGGTTACTAAAAAGAATGTAGGTTAATAATCTTAATAAAGGTTTTTTGGAGATAACTACACCAATTCATAAAACTTGATTCATTATTACATAAGAAATATGAGAAATGAAGAGGATTAAAAAGTTTAATCCGTTCGCTAATGCTCACAATATTTACACTCGGCAAATTTTTTATTGCCAAGAAAATTTTGCCTCGAATTGATTCAATATTGATAATGTATAAATTGGTGAGGCTTTTTTTAATGGAAGACAAAAAAAGCCGAGCACAAATTATTGTGCGAAGCACGGATTGAAAAATTAAAATACCTAAAGACTATAATAAATAAAGAAATAACATTAAAGACTTAGTCTAGTTAACTCTTAAATTCCTTTTGATTTCCTCTAACCCAAAAATTCTATCATATTAAGGGTGTTATCTTTATTCCAACGGCACTGCGCTCCAAAGTGTCCAATCGTTGGATGGAGCATAGCCTCCGAAAACATAGTATGGCGGCTTGTTCTGGCCAAAGAAGGAATATTGAACATCCGCCCAAGTTTGAGGGGCACCAACATTTCTAAAGCCCATTCCATAAACTGGAGAGCCAAAATATCTCCATGTTTTCATCAAACCATGAAAGTCGCTTAAGTCAGTTGAGGCATCTGCGCCTGGTTCTACAGTTACAGCTTTATCATAACCGTATTTTTTAAGTATGGACATTATTTCTCTTATTGGGCTGTTGCCTTGGCCTGGTGCAAGATGGTCGTCATGATAGCCATAATTATCAGCAAGATGCACATTGCCAACCATCTTTTCTTTTGCAAGACTTTCGACCTGATTAAGAACCCAGCTTTTAAACGCGTCTTCATTCTGCTCACTTGTTTTCCTTGGATCGTCTTGCCAATATTTTCTCCATAAGTTGATGTGTCCTGTATCAAGAGTCGCTTTGATATGCCTCTCAGCAAGTTTCTCAGCCTCATTCCTGCTTATGCCCATGTAATATGGGTTTGGCTGCATTAATCCTTTCTCCAACTTTTCTTTGTCTATTTCTGCCGGGGATAGACTTGCGCCATATTCAATCTCAGGCTTTGTAAGCAAATCAACCATCCTTTCTCTTGATTTTTTTATAACCCATTTTAATTCTTCCAAATGACCTCCAAATCGTTCTGGAAATATATGCTCAACTGCAACTGTAACAGGAACATTTGGATCACGGGTTTTCCTTAATGCATGTATGCCTGCTTCTGCATAAAGCCTGACACCATGCTTTTCAAGTCTTTTTATAGGAGTGATAATGTGCTCTTTTGTTGTATTCGTGTCAATTGCCTGCTGTTCCTGCCCTGCTGCTGTTGAACGATCGTACTCCAGTCTTCTTTTGACATCGAAAATTACTTTATCTATGAGCTCTAAGGGTGATTTCATTTCAGGAGCAGCAAACCCTCTTGTTTCTCTGAAAAGTTCTTCATCCTGCCTTAGCAATTTCCATTGTTCTTCCTTTGGAACTGATGCCTGAAGTTTTGTATAAAATTCCTGCGCCTCTTCAAGCTTTTTTAATGCCTTAATTAGTGATTCAGCATCTCTGGAGAATTGCAATGACCAGCCTCTGGCAACGCTTTCCTGAGCGTCAAGAGTGGCTTTTACATAAGCCTCTTCAGGATATCTTTTTTCATAATAATTTGGCTTCCTTTTGTTATAAGACTCAAACCATCTGTTATAATCCTCAGCTTCTTTCTTGAAGTCCTCAAATGTTTTAAGCTTAACCTCGAATAAGTTTTTTTCTTTGTTGAATTTCGGGACTCTTCCTTCCAACGGATCGTATGGATTGATTACCTTTTTTCCCTGATAGTCTATGTAATCTCCATCATAAACTATTTTTCCGCTTGAATCTCTTTCAATGCCTCTAATGTAAACCTTGTTGCCTTTTTGGTCTACTCCATCACGTCCTGATTCTTCCCTGTTCCAAACAGGATGCGCAACAAGCTTATCTTTCTGCACAGTTTCAATTTTAGCCGATGTTCTGTCATCAAGCAGCTCAAATCTTGCATCTAATTCTTGTGTATGGGCTTGTTTGAACATAAGTCTGCCGCTTGGGTCTCGAGCTAAATTAATTCTTCCTGATTCATCATCTAAATACATATCCGTCATTGGCCTTTCAAATTCTCCTGAATGAATAACAACAGAACCGCCTCCGAGGTCGGCCTGAAAATCAATTGCCCTTTTAAGCTCAAACATATCTTGTGTTGCATTGTATATTGAGAAATTGCCTCTTTCATCTCTGCCCATCATGCCCATCAACTGGAAGGACGCATGTGTTGAAAATTTCACTTCATTAGCTAACGACAACTCCCTTATCGCCTGCCTTTGGTCTTCTCCAAACATTTCTGGAGTTTGAGCATTTCTTGAGCCAGTCCTATACCCGGGAAATTGTATTTCTATGTTGCCAGCGCCCATTCTTATTTTGGAATATATTCCTGCAACATTCGCAGCTGATATGCCCATGGGCACACTCATTCCAATGTCTTTAACACCCAAGTCTACGCTATAAGGTGGTGCCTTTTCGCCATAAAGCTGAGGATCCATCGCATTAAAATAATCCACAACAGGATGATGAGAATAATAGCCAGAGCCGAATTTCATTTTATCACTCTTTTTTTTGTTTAATTTAATGTTTAATAATATTGAAGTTTTTTATCTTGCATGCATATAGCTTTGACCTTTTCGTTTGAACGCATTAGCCATTATTTCTTTGCTGTAGCCTCTCGGAATTTTTCCTGTGTCAGAATATACATATAACGCAGTGTTAAAAATGGAGTTTGCTAAGCTGAATACAAGAATCACGCCAAAAAAATACAAAACTGAAATTAAAATTTCGGAGATTATCAAGTGCATGCCTAAGTTTAAAGACAAAATAATTAAAGGCAACATCACAATTATCCCTGCCATTAAAAAGAAAAATTCAATTAACCCAAACCCAATGTACCTTATTATGCTTTCGCCCCAAGTTTTCTTTAATACTTCAGCTGATTTCTTAATCGCATCAAAATGTCCAAGATTTTGGTATACCATAACCGGGACAACAAATATAGTCACGATGCTCCAAACAGCTCCTAGAATTGATGTGGTAATATTGACAAACAATCGACCAATCCATCCAAGTCTTTCAGCCATCCGTTCGATAATTCTTAAGACTAAACCCACTGTTGCTGATACAATTGACCACATTATTATCAAATGCAGTCTTGAAAAAGCAAAATTTATGCTTTCACCAAATGTTGCGTTTCCGCCTTCAAACCTCTTCTTTGTTGTATAAACGACGCACACGCTAAAAAAAGTGGAAATGAAGGACAATCCTAAGTACAAAATGAAAAGCAAAACATATTGCAGGATTCCGAATTGTTTTATTCCATTTCCAAAGTGCAGCAAAGCAAGAATTGAAGGGAGCACCATAGCAACAATAAACAACAAGGAAAAAATTAAAGCAAGTATAGGAAATAAGATTAGCTCTTTGTCCTGTTTCATTGCATTAAAGCTTACTTTCGTCAATTCCCAGCTTCTTGCAAACGTTCCCATGAGTCTCAAACTATAAATGGAATGAGCTATATTTAAATGTTATTATTAGTAAAAATTTATATAAAGATTTTGGGAAGAAAGTTTTATCTTAATTTTGCTTTAATTTTATTGATTATGGACGAACACTGGTAAAGCGTTCTATTACGTCATTTAACGTCTCCATATAATTTTTTCTAACTCTCAATACATAACCATGCTCTCCAGACCCTGCAAATTTGATTTCTGGAGTTACATTTGTTTTTTTAAAAGTGGGTATAATGGCGCCAACAGGTAACGACTCAACTAAGGTGTCAATGAAAGTTTTTAGTGGAATGTGCAAATCCCTTTTTTCGGGAATTGTACCACTTAGGCGGAATTGGAGTGGCACATCAACTCTATCAACTCTAACAACTAGTTCGTCATGGTCGGTCTCAACATAAACAATTCCCTGATGCCCATTACCTGTGTAATTGTTTGACATATTAACCCCTTATTTATCCTCAAATTCACTCATTGTGTCAGTATAATTATCTAAATCTTCTAAAATTTTATCTTCCTTTTTTTCATATTTTTCTTTTAAAAATACATAATCATAAAGTCCCATACCAAAAGTTTTATATATTTATTATATAAACATTATGTTATTATAATAACAATTTGAAGATATTATTTTATGGTAACAATAAGCCATATAGTAAAAAAGATTGTAAGTGAGCAACCTTTTGTAGAAGAAGGCTTAGCAAGAGGTATAATAAGCATTGCAAACCTAGCAGAGCAAATGCTTCCAAAAATAGAAGAGGAGCTAAAGAAAAAAGTAAAACATTCAGCAGCAGTCATGGCATTAAGGCGCTATTCTGAAGAAGTTTCTGAGCACAGAAGAAAAACAAATGCATTTGATTACAATGGAGAGATTTTGTTAAAAACCAACATTTGCGATTTTACTGTTGTAAAAACTGCAAGTCTTTTGGCAAAGTTGAAGACCATCTACAACCTAGTTAATTTTGAACGAGGAGATACATTAAATGTAATTTTGGGCAACAATGAGGTCAGCGTAATAATAAACGAAAAGTATTCTCAAAAATTGTCAGCTTTTCTTTCAGGAGAAAAAATACTAAACAAAGAGCACGGGCTTGTTGCTTTGACAATAATATTCACATCAGATAAATTCATCCATACGCCGGGTGTTATATTTAACGCTGTTAGAAAATTAGCGTGGGAGAACATCAACATTTATGAAATAGTCTCAACAATGGCAGAGCTGACATTTATTTTAAATAAAAAAGATTCTATGAAAGCTTATGATGTGCTGCAGGAGATGATTAGTACATAAAAATAAAAAATTTTATAAACTCTTGAGTAGTACTACTCCTTATGGAAAGACCTTCAAGATTACATTATTATGGGAGACTGGTTAGTCATCTGGCATATGGGGTTGATCGTATTCTTGTGCATCCACTAATGCTTGGATTTGGAATTAGGAACGTAGTCATTGATGGAGAGGAAAATCTGGAAAATCTCGGATCTGCTTTAATTCTGCCAAAACATTGTTACAATGCTGATGTTCCAGCAATAGCTTACACATTGTTAAGAAAAGGTTTTGAAATAAATTATGTTTCCAGAAAATTTAATTTATTAGTGGATTTTGTTATAGCTCCACTTGGTGCAAGAAAAATTTTCCAACCTGGTGATGTTATAAATGAAATTAGTTCTTATGCAAAGTCTAACGGATTTGCAGACCGGAACAAAATAATGAAGAAAAAACGTGATATAATTGTAAAAGCAAGAAGTTTTAATGAAGAGACTTTGCGGTCTCTGCAAGAGTCTTACTCAAAGGGCGAGGTTGTTGTCTCACATCCTGAACATGGAAAATTCCGACGTAGTATGGGTCATATCTTACCAGATGGTGTCTTAAGGACAACTATAATGTATTATTACGGTAACAAGAATATAAGTATAGTTCCTGTCGGTGTCGAATATGACAGGCCACCAAGTTTTTTTCTTCCTGCTAATATTTCCATTAGATTTGGAAAGAAAATATCGCTTGATGAATTTGTTAATGATGGTTCTTTTGATGAAAAAGGCCTAGTTAAAAGAATAAGAGATGATATTAGTAGTCTAAGCGGTTTTGTATCGAAATCATAGAGATTAAGGCAATAAATAAAGTTTAGTTAATTTTTATCTTTAAAATCATTTTGAGTAAATAATGAAATGGGCCCAACGGGATTTCAACCCGCGACCCCCTGATTAAGAGTTTCACACCAATTAGACAGGTGCTCTAAGCAGGCTGAGCTATGGGCCCGATAAATCAATAGAAAAATCAGTGATTTAAAAAATTAATGGAAAAATATTTAAAGTTTGAAGAATTTTAAACATTTATGCAGGGTATGGTTAAAGATACCCTCCCATACAAAGCTTTTTTAGATGCGTTAACCCGCAAATCACTTGCAGATGTTGATACGTTCAAAAAAACATTAAAACCTGATGAATTAATGATTTATCAAAAATATTTTAATGCCGCATACAAGAGACGAGAAGAAATAATGGGATGGTAATCAAATATTCAACTACACCCTCTTCTTTTTTGGATAAAAACATATTATTAGAGAAGCAATTGTGAATATAACAGTTAGTATACTAAATATTCCTCCTATAGAATCACCATTAATTTCAAGCATTATGATAAGTGATAAAAGTCCAAGTATACCAAATAATATTGCCCAAGTTAATTTGTCAAATTTCATAATATCACATCATCTTTAACTTTCCGCTCACTTTATCAATCTTCTCTTCTAAATCTGGACCGATCCCTAAACAAGTTATAGTGCCAGGTTCCAAGACAGTATGGCCAGCGTCAATAATCAAAGCAGTTTTCAATCCAAAATCCTCTGCCATTTGCTTGTGTTTAAACAGCTCTTTTTCGTCTTTGACTTTCAAGACAATTTTTTTACCGCCTTCTTTCTTCCACAATCCAATTATTTTTTTATCTGATTTAAGGGTTGCATCTACAGAAGCGTGAGATGATTGCGCTGCAAGTTTTCCTTTTGGCAGCTTTAAGTCTTCTCTAACCAGAATGACTTGCTTGTATGGCATTTTTTGATTAAAATTTTTTATGTTTTTAATAATTCAATCCGCCTTCGGCAAAATTTATTTATCTTTCATTAATTTTTAATACGGCTTCGCTCCGCTCAGCCAAATTCTTGTGCTCGGCAACATTTTTCTGCCATATCATGTTGCCTCGCCTATACATTCATTAAATAAATACGAGGCGAAATTTTAGTGAGTTGCGTGCGAGAACGCATCGCGTCGAGCACGCTCGCGTTCAACTCGGACAAAATTTCGCCGAGACTAAAGTTTGTCGCGAAGCGACGGATTGTTTTATTTAACATTTATTTTTATCAGTATTTTTAATACTTTTCTTTTGTGTTGTCACTCAATCTTACTAAACAATGTTTATATATTAAATAAACTTCTCCTTTATCATGGAGTATTTAAAGAAAAAAGGCGCTTATTTTGAAGGCTCTGATAAAAAATACCCTAACATAGAGCTTCCAAATTGGATGCGAAAATCAGACGAAGAAGAAGAAAATGAAGATTATATTTTGAGCAGTTCTCCATCCAAATAGATTGCGGGATTTTTGAATACTTGATCCAGATGAATTATTGCGTAAATGTTTCCGCCAAACCAATAATTTGAACCAATCCCTATGTGAGCTGTGCCAAGAGTTTTGTCATCAACTATCATTGCCCCTATAAGCTGAGCTTTTGGATTTAAACCAATGCCTAGCTCGCAAATTCTTCTAACGTTGCCTGGATTTTTTGCGACTGATGCAGCCCACTTTAAAGTATTTTCAAGCTGTTTGGCTTCTTCTCCGCCTTGAATGTCAACTATTTTGCCCTCTTCGATTGTTAATTCCATTGGTTTTTTTATAAGAATGGTATGCTCATGTGTTCTTGAGCTTCCATCAATGACAACTTTTCCTTCTACTTTTTTTCCATTTGGAGGAGTATAAACTTCGCCTGCAGGCAAATTGCCTCCTGAACAAGGCAGAGTATAATTGCCGTCAGCAGCAATTGCATTAATCCCTTCTTTATCATAATATAAGTCTGTACCTGCAGGTGTTGTTATATGAATTTCTTTTGCATATTCCAATTTCTGCTTTATTTCATCATGCTGAGTTTGCAATGGTTTGTAATTGACATTAATTGCTTGAAGTATCAAATCAATATTGCTGGTTGCCAAATCTCCTAAGCTCATAGCCGAAATAAACCTGTGCTTTTTTTTGCCAACCCACCTTCTAAAACTTTTGCCGAGCTCCTGAATATTTCCAAGCTTGTCCGACATATTTAAAATTATAATATTGCCTGATTTTAATTCCGACAGATTTTGTATTACTTCTTCATCGGAAATATCTCCTCTTGACTTAACGCCTTGCAAAATTAATTTTACATCCAGGTTAAGCTGCTCACCTGCAAGATAATACGCGCTGGATAAAACAGCTGCTATATTCCTATTTTCATAGCCGACATCGCCAATTATAAGCACTTTCTCGTCTTTTACAGCCAGGCATGGAGTGAAAATTTTCTTTAAGGAAACTGCCACTTTGGATGCAAGCTCATAAAGATTATTATCTTTAACCCACTTCAGAGATTCAAGAGTTTCCATTATGAAATAGATATAGAAATCAATTTTTAAAGGTTTTGATGCGTTACAGCAAAAAATCTTTGAGTTTAGATTACAATAATCTTTTTATACTTCAATAAAAACTTACTTTCATGCAACTTTTATTTAAGATAATAATTTTCATTTTATTATTTCTTATCTTTTTTTCATTTTTCACATTTTACATTTCCATACATCCTAAAAAAATAATAACAAATCTAAATCCTTCTGACATGGGATTAAAATATGAAGATGTTAATTTCAATAGCACTGACGGCATTAAGCTGAGCGGCTGGTTTATTCCAAACGAAAAGTCAAATGCGACAATCATCGTATTGCACGGTTATCCTGCTGATAAAGCAAACCTTCTTGGAACCGCTGAATTTTTGTCAAAAGACTTCAATGTTTTTTTGTTTGATTTCAGAAGTTTTGGCCAAAGCGAAGGAAAATATACCACAATCGGTTATCTTGAAAAAAATGACTTGTTAGGGGCAATTAAATATTTAAAAAGCGAGAAAAATATAACCAATATTGGAATTTATGGTTTTTCTTTAGGAGGTTCAGTTGCCTTGATGACTCGTTATAATAATGTAAAAGCTATTGTAACTGACAGCGCATATGCACAATTAAACCATATGGTAGAACATATGTACAAGAGTTTCTTCATTCTTAAATATCCATTAATCTATC
>Ga0105164_10002769_pt1 | contig 10797 bp, 13 predicted proteins | sample VDWuncwatermetaG_FD_89674 | JGI IMG/M metagenome (GOLD analysis project Ga0105164, IMG submission 89674) | Wastewater microbial communities from Netherlands to study Microbial Dark Matter (Phase II) - VDW unchlorinated drinking water | ecosystem: Environmental > Aquatic > Freshwater > Drinking... | reverse complement strand
GGTCAGCTCCACTCGGTGGATGGTATGGCCGGGGGCATACTCTCTGGACCCGTGCCGGCACAGCCCTGCCTCATCGACCGCTACGCGGATCGCCTTCCGGTCACGGCGCGCACCCCGCGCCTGACCCTCGGCGAGGGAGGGACCCCCCTCGTGCGCTCGCCCTGGCTCGAGCGCGAGACGGGCCTCGCCGAGGTGTGGCTGAAGGTCGAGGGGATGAACCCGACCGGCTCGTTCAAGGACCGCGGGATGGTCGTCGCGGTCGCGAAGGCGATGGAGGAGGGCGCCGACGCCGTCATCTGCGCCTCGACCGGGAACACGGCGGCCTCCGCCGCGGCGTACGCCGCGCGCGCGGGCATGCGCTGCGCGGTCGTCCTGCCCGCCGGCCAGGTCGCGCTCGGGAAGCTCTCGCAGGCGATCGTCTTCGGCGCGCGCGTCGTCGCCGTCCGCGGCGGGTTCGACGAGGCGCTCGCGGTCACGCGCGAGCTGGCCGAGCGGGGCGAGGGGACCCTCGTGAACAGCGTCAACCCGTACCGCATCGAGGGTCAGAAGACCGCGGCGTTCGAGGTGTGCGAGGCGCTCGGCGACGCCCCCGACGCGCTCTTCATCCCGGTCGGGAACGCCGGGAACATCACCGCCTACTGGCGCGGCTTCGTCGAGGCCACCGAGTGGGGGATCGCGACGCGCCGGCCGCGCCTCTTCGGGTTCCAGGCCGCGGGCGCGGCGCCGATCGTCCACGGCGCCCCCGTCGCGCAGCCCAGGACCATCGCGACGGCCATCCGCATCGGCAACCCCGCGTCGTGGCGGCCCGCCGTGGAGGCGCGGGACGCCTCGGGTGGCGCGATCGAGGCGGTGACGGACGACGAGATCCTCGACGCGTACCGATCGCTCGCGCGGTGCGACGGGGTCTTCTGCGAGCCTGCGAGCGCCGCGTCCGTCGCCGGATTGCGCCAGCGCGCGAAGCGCGGTGAGCTCGACGGCGTGTCGCGAGCCGTCTGCGTCCTCACCGGGAGCGGGCTCAAGGATCCGGAGACGGCGAAGGGCACGGCGATCGACGTCGTCGAGTGCGACCCGACCGCGGACGCCGTGCGCGCGGCGATACGGGGGACGGCCGGATGAGCGACCTGCGCGTGCGCGTCCCGGCGACGAGCGCGAACCTCGGGCCGGGATTCGACTCGTTCGCCATCGCGCTCCCGCTCCTCGCCGAGTTCGACCTCCGTCCGGCGCGCGGGTGGAGCGTCGCGTACGAGGGGAAGGAGACGGAGGGCCTCGGCGGGGCGGAGGACGATCTCTTCGTCGCCGCGGCTCGCGCGGTCGGCAAGGCGACCGGCTCGCACGTCCCGCCGCAGCAGGTCACCCAGCGTTCGGCGATCCCGCTCGGGCGCGGCCTCGGGTCGAGCGCCGCGGCGATCGCCGGTGGGGTCGTCGCGGCGAACGCGCTCCTCGGCGAGCGGGTCGATCGCCGCACGCTGCTCCGCATCGCCGCGGAGGTCGAGGGCCACGCTGACAACGTCGCCGCCGCACTCTATGGCGGGTTCACCGTCGCGGTCCCCACGGCGGACGGCCCGGTCGCGACGCGCTTCGCGTTCCCGCGGGCCTGGCGCGTGTGCCTCCTCGTCCCGAGCCGGCGCCTCTCGACGAAGGAGGCGCGCGCGGCGCTGCCCACCAGCGTGCCGCGGTCCGACGCCGTCTTCAACCTCGCGCACGCGGCCGCGCTCCTCGCGGCGATCCTCCGCTCCGACGGCGCGCTCCTCTCGCTCGCGATGGCCGACCGCCTGCACCAGCCGGCCCGCTCGCGGCTCGTCCCCGGCCTCGAGGAGATCCTCGCGGCGGCTCGCTCGGCCGGCGCGTTCGGCGCCGCCCTGTCCGGCGCCGGGCCGACGATCCTCGCGCTCGCTCCGGCGCGCCTCGCCGCGCGGGTGGCCGCGGCCATGGAGGAGGCCGCCGAGGCGGCCGGCGCACCGGGACGGGGACGGGTGCTGCGCGTCAGGGCCGCCGGTGCGCAGGTCCGCCGAGCCTGAGGGGTACCCTCTCGGCATGAGGGGAGGGGCGCTGGCGCTCGTCGCCGCGCTCGCGCTGTCGTGCGGCGGTCCCGCGGCGCCCGGCGGGGTGCGCCCCGGCCCGGCGGAGACGACCGCCCCGGCGGCCACGGCCGCGGCGACGCCGACCCCATCGCCGGCGCCCACGGCGTCCCCGCTCGTGTCCGCGAAGGGCGCGATCGTCCTGCGCGAGCCGAGCTCGGGGATGACCGTGACGAACCCGGTCGTCATCTCCGGCGACGCGAGCGTCTTCGAGGCGAACCTGGGGTGGCGGATCGTGACGGCCGGCGGATCCGTCCTCGGCGAGGGCACCGCGACCGCGACGGCCGGCGGGCCCGGTCGCGGGACGTTCCGGGTCGAGGCGCGCTTCGAGCCGCCGTACTACGGTGAGGGCGGCTTCGTCGAGGTCTTCGAGCGCAGCGCCAAGGACGGGACGATCACCGAGATCGTGCGCGTCCCCGTCAGCCTCGTCGGGTCGTACTGACATGGAGGACCGCCTCGCCCTCCTCGCGGATCGCGCCGTGCGCGGCGCCATCGGCCTCGAGCTCGGTCGCGAGATCGAGCACCACACGCGGATCGGCTCGACGCAGGATCGCGCGCGGCAGCTCGCCGACGCCGGCGCCGGTCCGGCGCTCGTCGTGGCCGACGAGCAGACCGCGGGTCGTGGTCGCCGTGGACGTCCCTGGCTCGCGCCGGCCGGCACCGCGCTCCTCGCGTCGTGGCTCTTCCGTCCGCTCCCCGGCGACCCCGCGCTCTTCGGGCTCCTCGCCGGCGTCGCGGTCGCGCGCGCCCTCGCGTCGCTCGGCGTCGGCGACGCGCGCCTCAAGTGGCCGAACGACGTGCAGCTGGGAGGCCGGAAGGTCGCGGGGACGCTCGCGGACGCGATCACCGGCGCGACCGGCGGCGCCATGATCCTCGGGATCGGCGTGAACGTCCGGCACCGCGCCTCCGATCTCGGTGACCTCGCCACCACGGCGACCTCGCTCGCGATCGAGGGCCACAACGTCGATCGCCTCGCGCTCCTCGCGCGGCTGACGCGCGAGCTCGATCGGATCGCCCACGACGCCGCCGAGCGGCGAGATGCCGTCGAGGTATGGCGGGAGCGCTCGAGCGTCCTCGGGCGCGAGGTCGAGGTCCGTGACGCCGAGGGCACGAGCGTCCGCGGACTTGCGCGCGAGCTGGCCGATGACGGCGCGCTCGTGCTGGAAACGCCCTATGGTGCGCAGCGCGTCCTGGCAGGAGAGGTCTCGCTCGTTTAGGTGGACCGTCGCTTCGGTATCGTCATCGATGGCACAGCCGCCCTGACCGACGATCTCGTGCGCGCGCACGACATCCGCTGGCTGCCTCTCCACGTCATCTTCGGCCCCGAGCAGTACACCGCCGGCGTCGACCTCACGACGAGCCAGTTCTACGAACGCATCAAGGCGCCCGACGCGAAGCCCGAGACGTCGCAGCCCTCGATGGGCGAGTGCCTCGACGTGTACGAGTCCGCGATGAAGGATGGGTACCGGCAGCTCCTGGTCCTTGTGATCGCGACGGAGCTCTCGGGGACCTACTCGGTCGCCGCGACGACCGCGCAGCAGGTCGGGAGCGACCGCTGCCGCATCGAGGTCGTCGACACCCGCTCGCTCGCCGGAGGGATCTCGCTCATCGCGACCGCGTGCGCGCGACTGCGCGACCAGGGCGGCTCGTTCGAGGACGCCGTGGCCCTCGCGCGCCGTATGGCCGGGACGGTCCACATCCTCGTGGCCGGCGACGTCCTCGAGTATCTGAAGCGCTCCGGCCGCATCTCCGGCGGGGCCGCGCTCTTCGGGACGCTCCTCTCGGTGAAGCCGATCCTCGAGGTCGCCGACGGGAAGGTGCACCCCATCGACCGCGTCCGCACGCGCGAGAAGGCGGTCGCGCGCCTGCGGGAGCTCATCGTCCGGCGCGTCCCGGAGGGCGCGCGGGTCCACGCCTGCGCGGTCCACACGAACGACCCGGTGCGCGCGCGCCAGCTCGGCGACTGGGTGCAGGAGCGGTTCCGCTGCGTCGAATACTTCCTCGCCGAGGCCGGACCGGTCATCGGCGCGCGGGCCGGCCCCGGCGTCATCGGGCTCTGCTGGTACAGCGAGGACTAGCTGCCGTGCGACTCCGGATGCCGTTCGGGCGGCGCAAGGACTTCCCGTCGCACCTCTGGACGCAGTGCCCCGACTGCGGCGAGATGCTCTTCAACAAGCAGCTCGCGCGGAACATGAACGTCTGCGGGAAGTGCGACCACCACTTCAGGATCGGCGCTCGCCAGCGGATCGAGCTCCTCGTCGACAAGGGGTCGTTCGAGGAGCACGACGGCCGGCTCTCCTCCGCCGACCCGCTCGCCTTCGTCGACAGCAAGCCGTACCCCGCGCGGCTCGAGGCCGCGCGCGCGAAGAGCGGCGAGCGCGAGGCGGTCGTCACCGGCTCGGGGTCGATGAACGGGATCCCGGTGGAGCTCGGCGTCATGGACTTCGAGTTCATCGGCGGCTCGATGGGGAGCGTCGTCGGCGAGCGGCTCGCGCGAGCGGCCGAGCGCGCGCTCGAGCGCCGGCGTCCGCTCGTCATCGTCAGCGCCTCGGGAGGCGCCCGCATGCAGGAGGGGACGCTCGCGCTCATGCAGATGGCGAAGGTCGTCGCCGCGCTCGGACGCCTTGCTGACGTGGGGATCCCGTACGTCAGCGTGCTCACCGATCCGACCACGGGCGGCGTCCTCGCGTCGTATGGCTCGCTCGGCGACGTCGTCCTCGCGGAGCCGAAGGCCCTCATCGGGTTCTCGGGAGCGCGCGTCACCGACCAGACCATCGGCGAGAAGCTCCCGAAGGGCTTCCAGCGCTCCGAGTTCGTCCTCGAGCACGGTTTCGTCGACCAGGTCGTCCCCCGCGCGCAGCTCCGCGATCGCATCGTCTTCTTCCTCGCCGCGTTCCAGCCTCGGGCCGGCGACATGCGGTGGAGCCTCTAGTGTCCCCTCCCCTCGACCTCGCCGGCCGGGCCGCGCACCGCCAAGGCACTGACGGGACGGGACACTAGGGGTGTTCATGAAGGATCCGCTCGGGACGATCCGGGACGGCGTCTCCGCGCTGAGCGGCCGCCGCCCGAGCGAGACGAATGGCCACCTCCCGCCCGACGGCGGGGTCATCCTCGACACCGCGGTGCTCACGGCGACCCGCGTCAGCGCCTGGGAGGCCGTGAAGATCGCGCGCGAGCCCAAGCGGCCGCACGCGCTCGATGTCATCGAGCGCGTCTTCTCGCGCTTCCAGGAGCTGCACGGCGACCGCTCGTTCCGCGACGACCCCGCGATCGTCGGCGGGATCGCCGAGCTCGACGGCACGCCCGTCGTCGTCGTCGGCCAGCAGAAGGGATCGTCGACCGAGGAGAACATCGAGCGCAACTTCGGGATGCCGCACCCGGAGGGGTACCGCAAGGCGATCCGCCTCTATCGCCTCGCGGAGAAGTTCCACCTCCCGCTCGTCACGCTCATCGACACGCCCGGCGCGTACCCCGGCCCGGAGGCCGAGGAGCGCGGTCAGGCGGAGGCGATCGCGCGGAGCATCGAGACGATGAGCCGCCTGCGCACGCCGATCGTCGCCATCGTGCTCGGCGAGGGCGGGTCCGGTGGCGCTCTCGCGCTCGGTGTCGGCGACGTCGTCCTCGCGATGCAGAACGCCATCTATTCGGTCATCTCGCCGGAGGGCTGCGCGGCGATCCTGTGGCGGAGCGCGACCGAGGCCGAGCGCGCGGCGACATCACTGCGCCTCGCGGCGCCGGACCTCCTCGAGCTCGGCATCGTCGACGGTCTCATCCCCGAGCCGCCCGGCGGAGCGCACGTCGATCACGACCGCACCGCCGGGTACGTCAAGGCCGCGCTCGTCGCGCAGCTCGAGCGTCTCGAGCGTGTTCCGATCGCCGACCTCCTCGCCGCGCGGTACGAGCGCTTCCGCGCGATGGGCGTGTACGAGGAGCCGACGGTGCCGGCCGCGCCGCCGAAGCGGCCGTGGTGGCAGCGGCTCGTCCGGGGGCTGCCCGGTGCCTGATCGCGAGGAGATCCTCCGCCTCGTCGACGAGCTCCTCCGACTGGCGGAGGGCTCGAACGCCGAGACGATCGAGGTGGAGGTGGAGGGCGTGACCGTCACCGTGCGCCGCGACATGGGCGCGGCGGCCGAGGGGGAGGCGATCGAGGGCGTCCGCGAGCGCGAGGCCATCGCCGAGCCGGAGAAGGTGCAGCGCGTCCGTGCGACGACCGTCGGGATCTTCTCCGCGGCGAAGGAATGGCAGCCGGGCGACGCCGTGAAGCGCGGGACGATCCTCGGCGCGATCCAGTCCCTCGGCCACGTGGCCGACATCACCGCGCCGGCGGACGGGACGATCCAGGAGATCCTCGCCGCGGCCGGGGCGCCGGTCGAGTACGGGCAGCCGCTCTTCGCGATCGCGCTCGCCTAGTGCTCACACCGTCCGGCGGGTGATCTCCTCGCGGTACCCGGGGAAGTACCGCTCGATCTCGCCGATCGCGAACTCGCCGAGGATCGAGGTCGCCGGTTCGCGCTCGAGAAGGAACTCGAAGGAGCGGCGCACCAGGTCGGTCACGTCCGTCGCTCCGTACCGGCGCAGATCGGCCTCCGAGACACGCACTCGGTGCCGCGTCCGGGCGTGCCCTTGCTCGACGCGCACGGACGCGATCCAGCCGTCCCCCGCGCGCGCAGCGCTGACCTCGATCACGTCCCCCATGCTCGCTCAGAGCAGGAGACGGAGGAGCGCGACGACCGCGATCCCGGTGAGGATCGCGAGGAGCAGGTTCCGCCGCCAGCGGGCGACGGCGGCGACGACCGCCGCGCCGATGACCTCTGGCCCGAGCGCGAGGCGCTGATCCGGCGCGAGCACGCCGGCGCCGGCGAGCGCGGCGATGATCGCGATCGGCAGGTCCTCCAGGTAGCGGCGAAAGAGCGCCGATCCACCCCAGCGCCACTCGACCGCGAGCGGCAGGGTGCGCGTGAGGTACGTGATCAGCCCGGCGCCCACGATCGCGAGCCAGACGCTCACTTCGCGGGCCTCACGAGAAGGCCGGCGAGCGCCGCGATCGCCCCCGCCGCGACGACGGCGATGGGCGCGAGGCCGGCCCCGCGTAGGACGCCGGCGATGATCGCCGCGACGAGCGCGATCGCCAGATCGCGCCGCCCGCGCGCGCCGAGGGCGACGATCGCCGTGAAGGTCGCGCTGATCGCGAAGTCGAGCGCGAGGACGCGCGGATCGGGGATCGCTCCGCCGACCACGGCGCCGACGAGCGTGGCGAGGTTCCACGACGCCCAGAGCGCCGCGCCGAACACGACGTAATACGCGACGCCGCTCCCGCCGCGCCGGTACCAGCCGATCCCCATCGCAAAGGCCTCGTCCGTGAGGAGATACGCGAGGCCGAGGCGCTGGAGGAGCGGGCGCGGTCCGAAGTGCGGCCGCAGCGACGCGCCCATGGGCAGGTGGCGCAGGTTGATGAGGAGCGCCGTCACCGCGACGACGACGGGGTTCGCGCCGGCGCGCAGGAGCTCGATCGCCGCGAACTGCGCGGCCCCGGCGAAGAGGAGGACGCTCATGGCCGAGGTCTGGAGGATGTCGAGCCCCGCCTGACGCGCGAGGACGCCGAACGGGATCCCGATGACGGCCACCGAGAGCAGGACCGGCCAGCCTTCGCGCAGCGCGACCATCCCCGTGCGATCGATGGCCGCAAGCCTACAGAGCGGGGGTGGAAGGGGACGGAGCCCCCTGCGATGACAGAGCGGGGGTGGCAGGGGGCGGAGCCCCCTGCGATGAATAGACTGCCGCGCGTGCCGTCGGTCGCGTGGCTCTTCCCCGGGCAGGGATCCCAGCAGGTCGGGATGGGGAAGGAGCTCGCCGAGCGGTACGGTGCCGCGGCGCGCGTGTTCGACGAGGCGAGCGAGGCGCTCGGCATCGACCTGCGGCGCCTCTGCTGGGAGGGGCCGCAGGAGGAGCTCGACCGCACCGCGAACGCGCAGCCCGCGATCCTCGCCACATCCATCGCCGCGCTCCGAGCGGCGGAAGAAGCACTGGGCCATGAGCTCGACGAGCCGGTCGCCGTCGCCGGGCATTCGCTCGGCGAGTACACGGCCATCGTCGCCGCCGGTGCGCTCGCGCTCGCCGATGCGGTCCGTCTCGTGCGCATTCGTGGCGAGCTCATGCAGGCGGCGGATGGCGGCGACGCAGGGGCACCGACCCATGCGCGAGGCGGCATGGCCGTCGTGCTCGGCCTGGACGCCGACGACGTAGCGCGAGCCATCGGAGGGACGGGACTCGTCGTCGCGAACGTCAACGCGCCGGGACAGGTGGTCATCTCCGGACCGCTCGCCGCCCTCGGGCGCGCGCCGGAGGCACTGAGGGCCGCCGGCGCGAAGCGCGTCCTCCCCCTGCGGGTGTCGGGGGCGTTCCACTCGCCCGCCATGCGTGCGGTGGCGCCCCATCTCGCGCGGGCGATCGCGGCGACGCCCTTCTCGGCGCTGCGCTGCACGCTCATCGCGAACGTGGACGGCGAGCCGCACGAGCACGCCTCGGAGCTTCCCGCCCTCCTCGAGCGCCAGGTGTGGTCTCCGGTACGATGGGTCGCGGTCGTACGTCGCGCGGCCGGGGAGGGCGCGTCGACGTTCGTGGAGTTCGGTCCGGGGGCGGTCCTGACCGGGCTCGTCACGCGGATCCTTCCCGACGCACGGACGGCGAACGTGTCCGATCCGCGGACGCTGGAGGAGGCGCTCACTGTCCTTCGATAAGGTCCTCATCGCGAACCGGGGCGAGATCGCCCTGCGCGTCGTCCGCGCCTGTCGCGAGCTCGGCATCCAGACCGTGGTCGTGTACAGCGAGGCCGACGCGCACAGCCTGCCCGTGCACCTCGCCGACGAGGCGATCTGCGTCGGACCGGCGAGCTCGCGCGAGTCGTACCTGAACATCCCGGCGATCATCTCGGCCGCGCTCATCTCGGGCGCGCAGGCCATCCATCCCGGCTACGGGTTCCTCTCCGAGAGCGCCGACTTCTCGGAGGTCTGCCGCGAGCACGGCCTCGTCTTCATCGGTCCGCCTCCCGAGGTGCTCGCACGCTTCCACGACAAGGCCGCGACGCGCGCGGCGATGAAGCGGATCGGTCTCCCCGTCGTCCCCGGATCCGACGGTCCGGTGCGCACGCTCTCGGAAGCGCTCCGCGTCGCCGAGGTCATCGGCTACCCGGTCATGCTGAAGGCGCGCGCCGGCGGCGGGGGCCGCGGGATGCGCAAGTCCGGATCGGCGAAGGACCTCCAGCGGATGTGGGACCAGGCGCGCGCCGAGGCGAAGGCGTCGTTCGGCGACGAAGGCATCTACATCGAGCGCAACCTCGAGGGTGTCCGGCACGTCGAGGCGCAGGTGCTGGTCGACGGGCACAGCAACGCGGTCTGCCTCGGCGAGCGCGAGTGCTCGATCCAGCGGCGACATCAGAAGATGATCGAGGAGGCGCCGTCCGCGTCGATCGGCCTCGAGCTGCGCGGGCGCATCGCGGAGATGGCCGTCGACGCCGCGGTGCGGTTCGGGTACCGGAACGTCGGCACGTTCGAGTTCCTCGTCGACGCGCAGGGCGAGCCCTACTTCATCGAGGTGAACGCGCGCATCCAGGTCGAGCACACCGTGACCGAGATGGTCACCGGCGTCGATCTCGTGAAGGAACAGATCGCCATCGCCGCCGGCGAGCGGCTCTCGCTCTCGCAGGAGCAGGTGTGGGTGAACGGGCATGCGATCGAGTGCCGCATCAACGCCGAGGACCCCGCGAACGGCTTCCAGCCGTCCGCCGGCGTGCTCGCCTCGTTCCTGCCGCCGTCGGGACCGGGGATCCGCGTCGACACGCACTGCTTCCAGGGGTACGAGGTCCCGCCCTACTACGACTCGCTCCTGGCGAAGGTCATCGCCTGGGGCCGCGACCGTCCGGAGGCCGTCGCGCGCATGCAGCGGGCGCTCGACGAGTTCACCGTCGTCGGCGTCCTCACGAACATCTCCGCGCACAAGAAGATCCTCGCGAGCGACCTCTTCCGCGAGGGCAAGGTCACGACGCACCTCATCGACACGGTCGGGGTCGAGGCGTTGGCAGGGTGACTCTGGACAGAGCAGCCATCGAGGCGATCATCCCGCACCGCGATCCGTTCCTCCTCATCGACCGCGTCGTCGAGCTCGAGCCAGGCGTCCGAGCGGTCGCCGAGCACACCTTCACCGGCGACGAGTGGTACCTGCGCGGTCACTTTCCCGGGAACCCGATCGTGCCGGGCGTGATCCTCGTGGAGTCGATGGCGCAGGCGGCGTCGGTCATGGCCATGGCGCTCCCCGAGCAGCGCGACGGGCTGGGTCTCTTCGCCGGGATCGAGGAGATGCGCTTCAAGCGTCTCGTGCGCCCCGGGGACACCGCGCGGTTCGAGGCCGTGATGGAGAAGTTCCGGCGCAACTTCGCGCGCGTGAAGGTCCGCACCACGGTCGGGGACGAGCTCGCCGCCGAGGGGATCATCCTCGCGATCTTCCAGCCCGCATCGAAGACGTGACCAAGGCCGTCGAGATCGTCGGCGTCCCGATGGACCTCGGCGGGAACCGCCGCGGTGTCGACATGGGTCCGTCCGCCATACGCTACGCGGGCCTGCACGCCGCGCTCGTGCGGCTCGGGTACGAGGTCCACGATCGCGGGAACCTGCGCGTCGCCGACCGCGCCGAGGGCCGGCTCAAGGCGTACGCTTTGGTGCAGCCC
>Ga0105164_10002768_pt1 | contig 10798 bp, 19 predicted proteins | sample VDWuncwatermetaG_FD_89674 | JGI IMG/M metagenome (GOLD analysis project Ga0105164, IMG submission 89674) | Wastewater microbial communities from Netherlands to study Microbial Dark Matter (Phase II) - VDW unchlorinated drinking water | ecosystem: Environmental > Aquatic > Freshwater > Drinking... | reverse complement strand
TGACCATGGTAATCACTCCTTTTACTCCTGCTTAAAAATTAAGCAGAATACGTGAATTACCTGGTCAAAATTCAACCAGCACAATGACCCTTATATGGTCAAAATTAAGTCAGCGGCAACAATCACGCACAGTTTAATTGCGATCGTAGCGGTTTCTTGGCTGATGTGGTGGGTATTAAATCAAGCTGATTGGGATAGAGGAATAGCTATTCCGATGGTGCTTGGTTTCGTGGCGGGATATTTATCGCATCTGCTGGGCGATTGGCTGACCAACTCTGGCGTGCCACTTCTATGGCCTAGCAAAAGACGATTCGTTTCGCCGCTTAAGCTATGTACCGGCGATTTCCGCGAGTATATTTTGGGATGGTTGATGTATGGCTGGGTGGCGATGACACTGGTAAAAATGTTATAGCGCTTTTGCCGTCACTGTAGCCTGTCGAACGATCCAGTGTGTCGTCGCGCAGGTGAGGGAATTTAGTTTTTTGGCGGTTCAATAGTATGACCATTGATTTCTATATTTCTCATCGTCAGCCCTCAGCCCAGTTTTCCAACAACAGCCCGGGGACTCTATCGAATTCACGCAGATTATTGGTGACTAAAGTTAAGCCGCTGCTACGCGCATGGGCGGCGATATGCAAATCGTTGATGCCTATCGTTTGCCCCGATTTCTCCAGTTTGGCGCGAATAGCTCCATATTGCCAAGCGGCCTTATCATCGTAAGGCAACACCGCCAAGCGTCCCGCAAAATCTTCGACCACGGCCATGTTGCGGGAAACATCGCTGCTTTTTTCGGCACCGTGAACCAGTTCTGCCAACGTGATCGATGAAATCGCCATGCGGCCATGCTGCCGATTGAATATTTCCATCGCCGCAAGCGGACGGCGCTTGATCACATAAATGACGATGTTGGTATCGAGCAAAAATTTCAGCATCGCGGCGTTAAAAAGTGTCGCGCTCAGACTGTGACTGGCTTGCTCGTTCCGCCATGAAATCCTCGGTGGCAGTGATTGTTCCAGAAAAAAAACTGTCCCAGGCGGAATCTGCAGGCGCAATAATTCGCTCCTGACCCGCTACCCGCACATCAACTTTTTTGACGGTATCGGGAAAACGCATTTCAGCGGGTAGACGCACCGCCTGGGTGCGATTGTTACTAAAAACTGTGCTGGTAGCCATAGTCATCACCCTCCCACAATATGCTATATACTGAAACTATATACAACCAGCTTGGCTGCGTCAAGTGCGTGTCTTCCGCCAATACATATTGCACTGATGGTTAATAGAAGGCATACAATATCAACGCAACGCAATTACGTAACAACTTTTCATCATGCAACCCATACCCTTCAACCTTCCCAATATTTTTGCTTACGCGCTGGATACCAGCGTTCAAGCGGGTTTCCCGTCGCCTGCCGAAGATCATTCAGCCAAGCGCATCGACGTGCTTGATAAATTAATCCGCCACCCCCAAGCCACTTATCAAATGCGGGTAGCGGGGGATTCCATGCGCGATCTGGGAATTTTTGATGGCGACATTATTTTGATTGATCGTGCCATCACGCCGCGCAATGGTCATATTGTCGTTGCTGAAATTGACGGAGAATTTCTGGTTAAAAAACTGGTTATGCGTCAGGGGAAAATGAAACTTAAAGCCGGCAATCCGACTTATGCCGACATCATTCCCAGAGAGGGACAGACCCTCACAATCTGGGGCGTGGTGCTTACTGCCTTCAAGCAATTTCAGGTGTGATGCCATGTACGCGCTCATTGATGGCAACAATTTTTATGTTTCATGCGAGCGAGTTTTTCGACCCAGCCTGAACGGCAAGCCGGTTATTGTGCTGTCCAATAACGACGGCTGCGCGATCGCTCGCAGCAATGAAGCGAAGGCACTGGGCATCAAAATGGGGCATCCGTGGTTTCAAATACGCCACCTGCAAGAGACGCATGGACTGGTCGCCCTGTCTGCCAATTTTGAGCTCTACGGCGATATGAGTGATCGGGTCGCCAGCATTATTGCGGGCTTTGGGCCCAGCCAAGAAATATATTCCATAGACGAAAGTTTTGTTGACCTGACCGGTGTGCGGGGAGATTTAACCGCGCGCGCTCGGAAACTTCGTTTGCGCATTTTGCAGTGGGTTGGCATTCCTTGCGGCATCGGTATCGGTGCGACTAAGACCCTCGCAAAACTTGCTAATCACATCGCTAAAACAGCAGACCGCAAGTCCGGCAGTTATCCTCAGCACTTTGCCAATATCTGTAATTTAGGCGACGCATCGGCAGAAGATATCCAGCAATTGATGAGTCGCACCGAAGTGGGTGATGTGTGGGGCATCGGCCCGCGTATTTCTGCGCAGCTTCGAGCCGCAAGCATACAGACTGTTGATCAGCTGGCAGCATGTAATCCGACAACGATACGCAGCAAATGGTCGGTAAGCGTGGAAAGAACCGTGCGCGAGTTGCAGGGAACGCAGTGCATATCGTTGGAAGAACACATCCCCGACAAACAGGAAATCGCGACCACGCGCTCTTTCGGTCACCCTGTAACCAGCCTTACTGAACTGCGCGAAGCGATCACCGAATACGTTACCTGTGCAGCACAAAAACTGCGTAGCCAAAATAGCACCTGCGCACAGGTATTGGTATTCATTCGCACCAGCCCGTTCCGCCCAGACAAACAATATAGCCGCTCGTTCGTGGTGCCACTTATCAGACCCAGTGCCGACACCCGTTTTTTAGCGCAAGCTGCACTATCTGGACTGAACACTATTTATCAACTAGGTTATTTATATGCCAAGGCAGGGGTCATATTGCTCGACATTAAACCGGACAACATCGTGCAGGGTGAATTGGATTTATTCGGAATCCAAGACGATGCTGTTTTTACTCAAGCGGAAACACATGGTTCACATACACCATCATTGATGCAAACACTGGATACGCTCAACGACCGCTACGGGCGCGGGACGATCCAGCTAGGCAGTGCGGGATTTTCTGGTAATCACCGACTATGGACAATGAAGCAAGAGCGTCGCACACCGCGATACACCACGCGCTGGGATGAAATGCCAATAGCAAGAGCCTGAGCATGTGCGCAAATTTTCAGCCACCCAAGCCCATACAATTTATAGATGATTTAGGATGGGTCACGCCGACATTTGATTTTCGACCTGAAACCTTTCCCGGATATTTCGCCCCGATCAAAATTCTCAATCAGCAAACACAAGCAGCCGAATTGCGTGCGGCAATGTTTGGCTTGGTTCCCTTCTGGAGCAAAGACGAAAAAATGAGTCGCAATACCTACAATGCGCGTGCTGAATCTGTTTCAAGCAAACCCAGCTTCCGCGAACCGTGGAAAAAAAGTAAGTATGCATTGGTGCCAATGACAGGCTTTTATGAGCCAGACTATGCAACGGGTAAAGCGATCCGCTGGCGCATCGAACGAAAAGACCAACGTGCGTTTACTGTTGCAGCGATTTGGGACTACTGGAAAAAGCCGGATGGTGAAGGACTGCATAGTTTTTCTATGCTCACCATCAATGCTGATGGACATCCAATCATGGGAAGATTTCATAAGCCGGGTGATGAAAAAAGGTCGTTGGTCATAGTGCCACCCGATCTGAGAGATGCATGGATTAACGCCTCACCTGTTGAAGCACAAGCGCTGCTTGTGGAAATGCCAGCAAGTGAATTTATAAGTTATGCAGCACCAATTGCAAATAAAATACTCGCTAAAAATTGAGTGTCAATCAGTGTCCACTTTGCCGTGGAATGACTGTCCACTTTGCCGTGGAATCCGTGTCCAGTTTGGAGTGGAATACGCAATTCTGAACACCCCCATGCTTTATTACTGTTTATGTGACAACTTGATTGTAGCCGCATTTCTCACGACTGCATTTCCATCAAAACTGGATGCCATTTCGTATGGTCTATGACCCCCATTTTACCCGCTAGGCGACGTTTATCCACCGAACGCAATTGATCTAACAAAATGTAAGCAGCCTTGCCTGCAAACCGCACCCTAGGACGGCAGCCCAAATGTTGTCCTTTACTGGTGAGCGGCGCAATTATGACTCGCGGCAGGGCTGCATTCAAATCGTCTGGGGATACGATTAACGCAGGACGTGTTTTTTTAATTTCGCTGCCTATAGTTGGGTCAAGGTTGACCCAATAAACTTCGCCGCGCTTTAACTTGTCTTGCCCTACCAAACCCACTCCTCGCCGCCCTCATCCACGGGTAGAGCGGCAAGCGGCTCCACATCAACTTCTGGCTTGTATTTATCAAACCAGCCTGCACGGGGCGACCTAACTGGGGCGATTATCAAGTTTTTACCTTCCAATCTGATGTCCACTTCATCACTCATTTCGCAGGCAGCCAACAGCGTTGCGGGAATGATGATCCCTCTGGAATTGCCTACTTTTCTTAAACTGGCTCTCATTTTTCATCCGTTATAAAATGTTGCAACTATGTTATAACAATCTTTATGTGGGCGCAAGTTCTCCGTTTTTCAATTTCAACGCAAAGTAATTTCCTGTTTCAACATAGCATACGTTCATTTCTTGCCGCCGTTGACGGCAGCTTTCAGTGTTGCACCGGCCTTAAATGCAGGAGCATTTGAGGCTTTAATTTTCAGCTCTGCGCCAGTTGCGGGATTGCGACCGACACGGGCTGCACGTTTTCTTACCTCGAATGTACCGAAGCCCACCAGTGCTACGTTGTCCCCCTTTTTAAGAGTGGTGGTGATGACTTCAATGAGTGCGGCAATGTTGCGGTCAGCCTCGGCCTTAGTGCTGCCAGTTTTTGTGGAAAGTGCATCGATCAGTTCTTTACGGTTCATAGTGCTGCTCCTTATAAGTTAAACTACTGGTGGATAATTTACTGCTTACTGCTTACGGTTTTTTGAGTTTTTATCTTCGAGGTATTCCCGCTAAATTGCAATATCATTTGTAGCTCAATATTTTTCGCATTGTCTACCAATGGGTGGATGCACTCGTCGATGGTTGACCGAACCAATTGGCGATTCCCACATGATTTTTCCTATGGAACTTCAAAAATTGTTACGAGCCTTGCTACTACCTCATCAACAATCTCTGCACTTACTTTTTCAACAAACTTCGCGCTACGCGCATGGGGATCGACAGAGCGCACCATATTTACAAGCACCACCCCCTGAGTAGCCGAGCCACAACCCATGAGTGACACTGCGAACCCCGCATAACGCGCAAAATCCCCTCCTTGGGAAATGGGTGCAACCATCGTCAAACCAAGTGAATTAAACGCTTTCGTTGAAACCACAAGTGCTGGCCGCGCATCACCTTGTTGTTCTTTGCCGACTGTAGGATTGAGGCATATCCGAATAATATCGCCGCGATCAAATACCCTGCTCAAGTGATTTCCTTCCCAACAGCACGCATTGCCCCCCACGCTTGCATATCCTTTGGCGGCTTCGCTTTCAAATCGCACTGTGCTATCAAGTCGGCAAGTGAATAACGAGGTTTTGCTACGGGTGTTAGTATCAGCCTCCCCTTAACCTGTTCTGCCGTTACCGCGCTTCCAATAGTTAAATTTAGGGTGCGCAACAGTTTGGATGGAAGTATCAGTCCCGCGCTATTTCCCAGTTTTTTAATTGACAGATCCATGATTTACTTTCTTTAATGTTCAACAATGTTGTAACTATATCGGAACTGCAATTTATGTCAAACATTGTTTTACATAAAAGATTAGCAATTAAGAATTGATCCCCGATTCTCTTACAAACCTCGACTCCGCGCCGTCCGCTAATGAACTACTAACATCAAGCCTATCTCTAGCGCGCGTCATGCCTACATAAAACAAGCGCCGCTCTTCATCCTCGGTTGAATCTGGGTGAGGTAAATTATTGTCTTCTGCGCCAATTACCCACACACAATCAAATTCAAGCCCCTTGCTACCATGTAGCGTCGAAAGAAGCACGCCAACGGCGGCATGATTGTTATTTTCAAACCTGGATAGCGCATTCAAACGCTGCCCAAGCGTGCCATTCAGTTTTGCAATAATGCTGGTCAGTTTCTTTAACAATTCTACACGCTCGGGTTTTATGTAGTACTCCAGCCATTTCGACGCTGCATAAATGGCAAGTGACGCATTGCCGTCAGCCATTTGTTTACGCCAATCAACACAGCCACGTCGCACACTCTGAATCATCTTGAACGCACGGGCATCAGCATCATTTTCCATATAGGAAAGTATTTTCTCCAACATTTGATCGCAATTTTTGTGGGTGTGGTCTAGGTTGAGCAGTTCAGATTTAATGCCACACATTGAGAGAGCGTTGGCCATACCTGTCCAACTGTCCGAGTGCAAACTTTTTAACAAGCCGACTAACGCACTGCCAACTATGCCATCCCAAACGGAACGCCCCCCTGAAAGGCGGTAGGGAATAGCATTGGCCAATAATTCAGCTTCAACGATTTCAAGCAAACTGTTGGTTCTGGCCAGCACCGCCTAGGTTTGCTTTGAGGTGGCTTGGATTGCTTTAACCACCATATCCGCTTCATGATAGCGGTCTGCTGTGCGATGCACCTTAATGATTCCAATAGCGGCGCGGTCTGGCTCAATGGATTTACCGGCACGATTTGGGTTGTGGGCGATCAGCGTGGCCGCGTGCGCCAGAATATTGGGCGCGCAACGGTAATTGATGGGCAGGGTAATTTCTTGGGCGACCAGCAATTGAGTCACGCGCTGCATTCCTGCATATCCCAGCGCATTGCGAAACGCATACAGACTTTGATCGTCATCTCCCACAATCGTAACCTCGATGCCAGCCTTGCCATGCTCGATCACCCATTGCGCCTGCACCTCGTCCGCGTCCTGGAACTCGTCGGCCAACAGCCATCGCACGGATAGCGGCTTGATGCTTTCATCTTGGATACCGTTTACGACCGTCAATAAAATATCAGCAAAGTCCATCCCACGCTCGGTGGCAAGCAAGTTTTGATACGCATCGAACACATCTTCAACGCCGGGGTCGGCAAAAATGGTTCGTCCTAATTTTGATTTGGCGCGATCAATCGCTGAGTGCACTTTATCAAACGGGGTGTCGCATTTGTATTGTGCATAGCACCGCTTCAACAAACCCGTGCGCTCACCGTCTGATAGTAATTTGATGGTGGATGAGTTTTTTAGTCGACGTATCTGCGATAGCGCGACTGAGTGGAATGTTCCGACCGCGATGCGCTTGGCCTCGCGTTCGCCGCATAATTGCAGAATTCGGGTTCTCAGTTCGATAGCCGCATCGCGGGTGAAGGTAACAGCGCACAATCGGCCAGTTTTATTTTCGGAGAGAAGTCGGGCGGCGCGCATGGATAGCACGCGGGTCTTACCCGATCCCGGACAAGCTAGCACAGTACAATGCCCTGCGGCGTTAACTGCCCTAGCCTGATATTGATTGAGCTCGATCAACCGATGACAGCTTCTGCGGGGGATGTTTCGTTTGCAGCAGACTTCTTCGCACGCTTGTGTTTGGCCGCTGTAGAAATGCTCTCGTTTTCCGCAAGTGGCTCGCCAGCAGGTATTTCATCAGCAAGTGCTTCGAGTGTTGGTACATCCTCTGCTTCCGGCTCGGCGGTTTTTGTATGGGCACGGAATGCACGGTTGGTGATGTTTTTTATTTCTGCGGCCACGCCAATGGACTTTCTGCGCCACTGTCTTTCCAAAGCAGATTTTGCATCGTCTGCAATAAACCCTGCGAACCATGCAGAATGCACCAGGCAGATGAGCGCATCGAGTTCGATAATGATTTGCAGATATTGCCCAGCCTTATTGCAGGTCAGCTTGGCTTGTACTGGCAACACATGGGTGTAATGCAGCTTACCCATGGTAATGCCATTATCCTCAGCGATCTTTTTGATGCGAGCGGATTCTTTGCGTAAGTCGGCCAGCGCTCGGTTTATCAAATGTTCAACCGCGCCACTCACGGCCATCATATCGCTTTCGTCTTTAATAATTGTCGGCAGCACCGAACTCAAGCTGCGCATCGCTCCAGCACATTCATCAAAAGCTGTTTCATACACCATTTGCGCGGGGGTTGTACTCAATGACACCGACTTGAGTACATAGGGATTGCTGAAATCCACCTTGCGTTTCACTGTTTGTTTCTCCGCTTTCTTTACTGCCGCTTTCTCTGCCATGTTGGTTTCCTTTAAGGTGAGTTGGATGGGTGGTGCGAGCATGACTTTGCCTTAACTAAAAATAAAAATCTTCAAACTTCCTTGCAAATTTGCAACGTAGTTTGAAGATTTTTATTTTTACCTGCTCAATAATCCACTCACGTTCCACAGCGTAACCACAGCACGTTCAACAATGGGTGCGGGTGCTGTGGTTACGCTGTGGATGTTCTGGTTTTTTTAATTACACAAGGAGTAATGCTATGCAAATAGTTGGATTGGATATTGGTTACTCAAACTTGAAAGTGGCATATGGCGAAGCTGGGAGTAAACCCATTCTGGTAAGCCGACCGGCTGGTGCCGCCCCGTCAGAACATATCGCGCAACGCATCATGTCCACAGGTGCAGATGACCCATTGCGCGTGTTGGTGGACGGCAAAGAGTTTGTTGCGGGATGCAGCCACGACCGACTTGAAAACTGGGCGCGCGAGTTGCACCAGAATTACACATCGACCGAATCCTACCGTGCGCTGTTCAATGCTGGGTTGCTGTTGACTGGAATGACCGAGATCGACCGCGTGGTGACAGGTCTGCCTACCAGCCAATATTTTGATGAGGGCTTGCGTAAGCACCTCATTCAAACCATGAAGGGTGAGCATCAGGTCACGCCCAAAAAGAAAATTATCGTCAAGGACGTGAAGATTGTGCCGCAGCCGCTGGGTGGGTTTGTGGACTACCTCCACACCCTCAATGATCCCGCGCAAGTTGAAGATGCGAGCGTGCTGGTGATAGATCCGGGCTTCTTCTCGGTGGATTGGGTGTTGTTGGTCAATGGCGAATTCAAGCGCGCTTCTTCGGGCAGCAGCCTGGATGCGGTTTCGGTCATCTTGGATGAGGCGAGCGCGCTGATTGGCAAAGACCATGGGAGTGAACCGGGGCGAAGCAAGATGGAAAATGCGGTGCGCTCTGGGCGAAATACGGTATCGGTTTTGGGTACGCGCGTGGACATCACGCCTTATCTGACTGTCGCTTCGACCACGGTCGGCCACATTGTTGGCGCGCAACTGCAAGCGGCCCTGCGCAAAGAAGAATCAGCGGTCGATGCCATCGTGATGGTGGGCGGAGGCGCACCTTTGTTTGAAGCCTCGATTAAAACCGCTTTCAGCAAAACGCCTATTGCCATTGCCAAAGACTCTGTGTTTGCCAATGCGCGAGGATTTTGGCGCGGCGGGGATTCCGCTTAATCTTAATGTTCAGGAGATTCCAATCGGGAGGAAAAATGCAGACATCATTAAAAAGCAAATGGGATGAGTTTGAGTTGGCCACATTCCCTGACGGCGTATCTCAAATTCAACGCAAGGAAATGAAAAAAGCCTTTTTTGCGGGCGCGCTCACCACAACAATCGCATTGGCCGAGCTGGGTGAAGCCAAAACACAAGCGGAATTGAAATCCCAACTTCGTGCACTGCTTGATGAGTTGATAGCCCTTAATGATGAATTGATCGAGCTTACTAATTAGGAGATTTTATGCGTATTACGATAAGTTATTTTGAGGGGTTTCCTGAGTTGGAAGCCGAGTTAGCCAAATACCCGCAACGCGCGCGCGCCGAGCGTCTGCGGCATCTGGCGGCAATGGGGTTGTCGTTCATGCAACGTGGACGCTTCCCCGACATAGAAAATCTCGGCTCGCCAGCGCAAACAACAGATGATAAGCCGGTCGGCGAGAGTGCAACTAAAGAGGTTGCCCGTCATATCACCAAAAATGTTTTTAATCAGGCGGAATAAAACTCATGACGAAACTCACTACTTGGTCAGGTCGAACTATTTATTATAAAGAGCCCTCTCCAGAAGAGATAAATATCCTTGATATTGCCACCGCGCTTTCGCGCGAGTGTCGATACGCCGGTCACGCATCTCATTTTTATTCGGTCGCCCAGCACTCCGTTTTGTGCAGCGGTTAGGTCATCCATCTCGTTTTTGTTGTAAGTGCTGTGCTGCCTGAGCCGCTTCCCAAGCTGCTTGTACACGTTGCATCAAATTCGGATGAAGCACGCCCAATTTAGGCGTTTGGCCATTTGGAGCACTGGGCGAAACTTTGAACCATTCGCTGTTGTACGGTAGTACAACTGTATTATGGAAACTGAATTTTGTAGCGTAGCTTAAGCCTGCGAGTTGGTACGCTGCCGTTTCCCGAGTAGCAATCAAAAATTCACCCGAGCGGAGTTGTTCGGTTTTCTGACTGGTTCCATAGACTACCAACACAACAAAATGCGGTGCGTGGTCGTCAAATACCTTAACAATTAAAGCGGGGCGCGGCTTCAGCCCAGGTTTAATTACTTTATTTTCTGGAAAGTGACACCAAACAATTTCACCCGCCTCTGGTGCTGGCCACCATTGTTTTGTCATGCCTAGAACAAGCTTGATTTGACTGATTTCACATTACCCTGCGGCGTTGCTTTGCGAATAGCATTCAACTGTGCTGGTGTGAGGTCGCCCTCATCGGCTTCATAGGCGGGTAGCACTTCTTTAGCCAGTTTGCACAACGCATAGTGAATCACTTGCGTTTCCCCTGTGAAACCCAGATATTCCGCCAATTTTTCCACTGTTGAGCGGCTGATACCATTCTGCGTATCGGTTGGCCGGAAGCGGAGTAATA
>Ga0105164_10002767_pt1 | contig 10798 bp, 12 predicted proteins | sample VDWuncwatermetaG_FD_89674 | JGI IMG/M metagenome (GOLD analysis project Ga0105164, IMG submission 89674) | Wastewater microbial communities from Netherlands to study Microbial Dark Matter (Phase II) - VDW unchlorinated drinking water | ecosystem: Environmental > Aquatic > Freshwater > Drinking... | reverse complement strand
GATGTGGTATCAACATCAGAAGTAAGCGTCTCATTGACTATAGACAACGAGGAAAATCTTGAAGATATAATAAAAAACCTTAATGAGATAGCAAGTGTCGATGTTATACAAAACAAGGCCATAATTTGCGTTGTCGGCGAAGGCATGAGAAACACGCCCGGAATCTCCGGAAGGACATTTATGGCTTTGGGAAAAAATAAAATAAATGTTGAAATGATATCCCAGGGCGCGTCTGAAATAAACATCACTTTCATTGTTGACGGAAAGGATGCCGAAAAGGCTGTAAAAATTTTGCACAGGGAATATTTTGGAGGCTAATCTGATATGGCAAAGATAAAAGTCGGAATTTTAGGAGCAACAGGAATGGTTGGCCAGAGATTTATAGCTTTGCTGGAAAATCACCCTTGGTTTGAAGTGAGCTGCGTAGCCGCGTCGCCGAATTCTGCTGGAAAAACATATGCGGAAGCAGTAAATGGCAGGTGGAAAATGAAGGAGAACATTCCCGGCAGGGTGGGGGGTTTCATTGTAAAAAAGGTTGAAGAGGACATTGACGAAATATGCAGCCATGTTGATTTTGTATTTTCAGCGCTCGACATGGAAAAGGAGAAAATTCGTGAGATAGAGGAGGCTTATGCTTCAAGGGATATTCCAGTTGTTTCAAACAACTCAGCCCACAGGTGGACAGAAGATGTTCCCATGATAATTCCGGAGATTAATCCGGAGCATGTGAAGCTTATTGACATGCAGCGCAGGAAAAGAAAATGGAAAAAAGGGTTCATTGCAGTCAAGCCAAACTGCTCCGTACAGTCTTACATTCCAATTATAAAAGCCCTGGAAAAATACAACCTTTCAAAACTTATTGTTACGACATTGCAGGCAGTGTCCGGCGCAGGCAGGACTTTGGAAGGCTGGCCGGAGATGAATGAAAATGTCATTCCTTTCATAAAAAACGAGGAGGAAAAATCAGAGAAGGAGCCTATGAAAATACTCGGAAGAATCCGGAACAGAAAACTGAGATTGGCAAAATCGCCTCAGATTTCTGCAACCTGCATAAGGGTCCCTGTTGAATACGGCCACATGGCAAGCGTTGAAATGAAGTTAAATAAAAAAATATCAAGAAAAAAATTTATTGATGCAATAACCTCTTTCAACCCGATAGCAAAATTAAGCCTGCCAAGCTCGCCGAAAGAGTTTATCAAATATTTCGGCGATGAAGACCGTCCTCAAACAAGGCTTGACCGCGATTTTGGAAACGGAATGGGGATTACAGTCGGCAGGCTGAGAGAGGATAAAATATTCGGCTGGAAATTTGTTGCACTGTCGCATAATACGGTTAGGGGTGCAGCCGGCGGAGCTATCCTGCTTGCGGAATTGCTGAAGGTAAAAGGGTATATTTGAATGAAAAAGTTTAAAAATTAATGTTAAATAAACAGATAAAATGAAGGTGAGTGTCAGAATTCCGGAGGATGTCCTTTCTAGAGTAGTTGGGAGATTGGAAAGAGACCCTTTAGTTCAAAGCCTCCTTCAGCAGCATGGAAACACTGGAATAGTTCCAGATGAATTTAAAGATGCTTTTGTTAGAGGCGTAAGAGCTGATATGAGTAATGCTAAAACGGATGCCGCAATGCGAGAACAAAGAAACCGCCTTGGAATTTCACAATTTATTCCTCATTACCTTAGAACAAAATATCCGTATAGGCTTGTTGGATATATTGGATATTAATCTACAGATGCAGAGCTAACAACAATGTTGGATGAAGGAAACCTAGCTGTTGTTGTAGCAGGTTCTGGTTCAGAAGCTTGGGTAAGTATACTTGGTAATCCAAATGGAGTCAGAACACAGTATGATTCAAAACATAGCTAAAGAAATTATTAACTACTGCCCATATCAAAATCTTTCAATCCTGAGATAGAAAGGATTTCCATAAACCGGATACCCATGCTCATTTTTCAGTGCTTTAAGCTCAGGCAGAGTTTTCTTGATAAAGCCAAAGGGCAGTGGCTCATGCGTTATTATGTCGGGAAGGCATTTTATTCCTTCTGCTTCTATCTCGTATTTTCCGCTTCTTTGTATGGTGTCTTTGACATTCCAATTATTATTTACAAGAACCCCGAGAACGCTGTGTATGGAGCCCGGAATGTGCCTTAAATAAAGCCTGAGATACCCTTCCGTGAGCAAGTTGTCTGCGTTTGCTATCTTGGCATACTTGTTATTGACTTTTATTTCTTTGACAGAGCCGTTTCTTATCATATCTGCAATTCTTATTATGTCATAATAAACAGAAAATGATGTTGGACCTTGGCCCGCGCCTTTTCCCACATTAAAATATTCATCGAAAGGAACTCCCTGTATGTGTATTGCATTGAATTCTTCATTTATTGACGCTAACTCGTGATTTTTGCTTATAAGGGCAGGATTTACCCTGATATCAATTTCCCCGTTTTCAGTTTTCCTTGCTGTAGCAAGAAGCTTTATCACATAGCCGAGCTCTTTTGCATAATCAATGTCCAGCGGAGTAATCTCTTTTATTCCTTCGCAATAAATCTCATCCGGGTTTATCCATTTCCCAAATGCAAGAGACGCAAGTATGGAAATTTTTTGCGCTGCATCCTTTCCATCAACGTCAAAGCTCGGGTCTGCTTCCGCAAATCCTTTTTCCTGGGCTATCTTTAGCGCAGACTCATAGTCCATTCCTTCGCCCATTCTTGTAAGCATAAAATTAGTTGTTCCGTTTAAAATTCCGTTTATGCTTTTTATCTCGCCAAGATTTAATTGGTCTAAGAGGGGATTTATTATTGGGATTCCGCCGGCAACTGAGCCTTCAAACCCGATGTTCACTTTGTTTTTAGCAGCCTCGGCAAATATTTCAGGGCCGAATTTTGAAATTACTGCCTTGTTTGCGGTTACAACATGCTTTCCATTCCGGATTGCCTTGATTATGTAATCCTTTGCAGGCTCATAACCTCCAATAAGCTCAACAACTATATCTATGTCCGGGTCTTCAAGAATCTCATTGGCATCTGTTGTCAACGCAGAAAAAGATAATTTTCTTGCTTTTTTTATATCCTTGACTGCAATTTTTTCCAGATTAATTTTGGAATCTTTATTCCTGGAAAACAATTCCGCAACGCCGCTTCCCACAACCCCGAAGCCAATCAAGCCTACATTTATGGCCTTATCTTTATTCATTATCTTCTCAAACTATTGGGCATTCATATTTAAATTTTATCAATATTGAAACATTTATAAACAAAAATTCAAATCCAAGGCAGGATATATATCTAAAACCATGAAACTTGCAAAATCACAATTTGAGTTTGAATTATCAAATCCGGCTAAGAGAAAATTCAATCTGATAATATTTGGAATGTCCGGCTCCGGCAAAACACATTGGTCAAAATTATTGGCTCAACGATACGGATACACTCATATAGAGTTTGATGAGCTGATAGGCGCATCGGCGGAATTGGCCAATCTGATCAGAAATATTCCCGGGAGAGACACTGCAGAAAAAATGGGAAACTACTTCGGCATGCCGTGGAGTGAAGGGCATCAAGCCAAAGAATTAGCGTATTTAAGCGTTGAAAGAGCAATTATGTCAAAATCATTAGCCGCAGGCTCTATTCTGGACCTTACTGGATGCTGCGTTTATCATCCTGAAGAAATGAAAGCAATCCGGAATAGCGGCTTGGCTGTCTACTTGGAGACCAGCCTGGAAAAGCAAAAGGAAATGCTTGGGATTTTCTTAGCCCATCCGAAACCCGTTTGCTGGAATGGCATTTTCCAAAAAAAGAGCGGAGAGACAAATGGACAGGCATTGTCAAGATGCTACCCTCTTCTTCTTGCATACCGCGCCAAATTGTATCCACGGTTTGCCGATGTTGTATTGCAGCATTCCGTCCATAAAAATTTGAAAAGTGCAGATGATTTTGTTCAGGAAGTAAAGAAACAATTATAATTAAATTGCCGGCAAAAACTAAACTTTAATTTTCAGCAAAAGATTCTTAAACATTTCATAGTCATTCCTTATCACTTCAACCTTTTCATGTTTTTTATCCAGGCCCATGAGGCTTTTCGGGATTTTTGGATTAATGCCGAGCACATTTTTAATTGCGTCCGGGAATTTGGCAGGATCGGCAGTCTCAAATGATATGCCCAACTGCACTTTGTTGTTTTTTCCATATTTTTCAAGCCCGCGCCATGCAACTGCGCCATGCGGCTCCAATAATTTTTTATATTTTGCGTAGAATGTTTTTATTGTTTTATCCACCTCACGGTCGGTTACCGAAAAGCTTGCAAAATCCTTTCTTAGTTTTTTCATGTCAGGCTTTTCCTTTAAAATCCCTTTTTTAATGATGTCACCATCTTTGCTTCTCTCGTCATACAGCCACCCTCCGTATAAATCAACCAATCTGGCTAAATTGCTCGGATGCCCTATGTTCATTGAGTTTGAGCTGGATTTTTTTGAAGGCTCAACAGGCATGTAAATTCCGGAGCGCAGAAATTTTGGAAATTCATCATTTTCATTTACAGCAACAACGAATTTCTCAATAGGAAGCCCCATCTCCCTTGCTATAACGCCCCCCATCAGGTTTCCGAAATTTCCCGACGGTACAGAGAATACGGCTTTCCCTTCGCCGAATTTTGAGTATGCGTAAAAATAATAAAATATCTGCGGCAGCAGCCTTCCGAAATTAATGGAGTTTGCCGATGTCAAATTAAGTTTTTCAAGATGCCTGTCGTTAAATGCATGTTTTACCAGCGCCTGGCAGGCATCAAAATCCCCTTCAACTGCCAAAGCCCTAACATTTTTGCCCAAAGTCGTCATTTGCATTCTTTGAATTAGAGAAACGCCCTTTTCAGGAAACAAGATAACCACGTTTACATTATCCAAACCATGAAATGCGTCTGCAACAGCTCCTCCTGTATCACCGGATGTTGAAACCAAAATGGTAAGTTTCCTGTTTTCTTTTTTTGAGAAATAATTCATCAGACCTGCCATCATCCTTGCTGCAAAATCCTTGAAAGATGCAGTCGGGCCTCTGTCGAGCCTCATTATATACAGGTTGTTTTCTATTTTTTCAAGAGGAGCATCAAAATTATAAGCTTCTTTTATTATCCGCTTCAGGTCTTTAGCTTCTATCTCTCCCTGAAGAAATTTTTTTGCAATGTGAAAAGCAATGTAGTCATACTTCTTATTCCTAAATGATTCAATTTCTTTTTTTGTGAATTTTGGAATAAATGCAGGCATGTAAAGCCCGTAGTCCGGAGCCTGCCCTCTGAATAGGGCATCCTTAAAGTTAACTAAAATTGAATCCCTGTTTGTGCTCCTGTACATTATTTCTTGCATTTCGCATTAAGACTGGTTCTTATATTTTAAATTTATTGCTTGAACTAAATATTCCCTCCAAAATCTTTATATAATGCCCTCTGTTTTTCAGGCCTATGCAAAACAAAAGCCAGGATGACAAAGATTTTTCAGACTTGTTCTGGGCGGACCAGCTTGCTGAAAAAGTTATCAGCAGGAAGAAGTACAGATATCTTGAAAACGAAATAAAAAAGCCAAGCGAGTTTGTTGTCAAGACGGCAGCTTCCCTTTCAGGAGTCCTCCACATTGGCAGATTAAGCGACACAATAAGGAGCGCAACTGTTCATCGCGCAATACTAGATGCTGGCGAGAAATCCAAATTGATATGGGTCAGCGACGACATGGACCCTTTGAGAAAAATACCGAAGAATGTTCCGAAGGATTTTGACAAATACCTTGGAAGCCCGGTCAGCATGATTCCAGACCCTGAAAAATGCCACGAGTCCTATGCAGAGCACCATCTTGAAGAATATCTGAAAGTAATAAAAAATTTTGTATTTGAGGAAATTGAAATATTCTCCATGGCGAATGAATACAAGAAAGGAACATTCAAACTTTACATAAAAAAACTCATAGAAAAAGCAGATGCTGTGCGGGAAATACAGAACAAATACCGCACAAACCCGCTGAAAAAGCACTGGAACCCGTGGAGTCCCTTGTGCGAGGACTGCAATAAAATAATCACCACAAGAATAACGGGCATTGATGACAAAGGAACTGTGTCCTATGTCTGCGAAGATTACGAATTTGAAACAACGACGGCATTGGGATGCGGCCATAAGGGCGAGAATAATCCGCTGAAAGATTTTGGCAAGCTTGCATACAAAAGCGAGAGCGCGGCGCAGTGGGCGAGGTGGAACGTTTGCTGCGAAGGCTGGGGGAAAGAATACCAGGTTCCGAATTCTGCATTCTGGATAAACACGGAAATCTGCGAGAGAGTTTTGGATTTTCCGGCGCCTGAGCCATTTTTTTACGAGCACCTAACCATAGACAACCAGAAAATGTCGGCTTCCGTCGGAAATGTAGTCTACCCGAAAGACTGGCTGGAAGTCGCTCCCCCTGAATTATTAAGATTATTCTACAACAAAAGATTGATGACCACAAGAAGCTTTTCGTGGAAAGACCTTCCAAACTTATATGACGAATTTGACAAGATAGCGAATGTGCATTCCGGAAATGCAAAGCTTGAAAACAAAAAAGAGGAGGCGCATTACAAAAGGCTGTTTGAGGTAAGCCACGGGAAAAAAATTGAGAAGCCGATTGGATTAAGTTTCTCTCATGCTGCTTTCCTTGTGCAAATATCCCCAAATGAGGAAGACATAATCAAAAGCATGGAAAAAACCGGGCATTACAGCAGGGAAATGCATGAGCAAATATTTGACAGGCTGCACAAGGCAAAAATCTGGCTGAAGAAATACGCCCATGACGACGTGAAGTTTGAAGTGCAGAAGCACGTTTCTAAAAATATTGAATTGGATGAAAAGGAAAAAAAAGCATTGCATGAGCTTGCAAAATTATTGAAGGAAAAAGAATTTGATGAAAAAAGCCTGTTTAATGAATTTTACCAGATATCAAAAAAATTTGACCTGAAGCCGCAGGATTTTTTCAAGGCGGCGTATAAAGCTTTGCTGAACAAGGAAAAAGGCCCAAAGCTTGCGCCTTTTGTAATTGCGCTTGGAAAGGAGAAAGTTGTTAAATTGTTTGAAGGGGTTTAGCAAAATGAATTCTGAAAGATTTGAAAGGGTAGTTGCTTATTTCGACGGCATTGACAGGGCTACAAATTATGTCTACTGGGGTAACATACCGACTGCCGGCGGCTCTTCGATGCCAACCGATATCAGAAAGTTTGGCAGGTGCCTTGAAGATTTATTTGACAAAAGAATTACTCGGCCATCACGGGTTTTTCATGACGCCGGATATGGTGATTCAAGGGTTGTTGACACTGCTGACGCTTATGGCTTTGCCGCAACAGGCAGCGAGATTGACGCTCTTTGGGCTGCATGTGGAAAAAGACACACAAAAAATTTGCATGATGCAGGAGCAGTCAATGAAGTAAGGCTAGCGCATGGGAACTTCATAGATGACAGGACATATCATGAAGGGCTGGGCTTGGATTTTTCGGATGTTAATGTATTTTTCAACTTCCAGAATAATCCGGAAATGCTGGCTGGCAAAATAGCAAAGCAGTCTCCAAGCGGCACAGTCTTGCTTTTAGCCTGCCATCTGAGGCAGCACCCCGGATTTGCAGGGCTTGAGAGCATAGCCACCCTTCCTCTTGATCCAAATTCAAAGTGGGCACAATTTTTGCACGTTTACAGGAAATGGCGATAACCACAAAATAGCACTTTGCCTTTGCATCCAAATCTTTATAAAATATCCTTCTTTTCTATAGACAAAATAAATTATCATAATAATGAAAAACATATCTTTTAAGAGGAAAGCGAAAGACCATTCGATAAAGCTCAGCGAGCTTCCTGTGATAAAAGGATTTGGGCTTGATAAGAATATCAAAGTGTCAGGCCTGCTTGAAAGCTACGGCAAAATAGGGTTTCAGGCAAGCCACATCGGAAAAGCTGTTGAAATAATCAAATCCATAAAAAAAGAAAAGGCTGAGCTGTACCTTACGTGCACTTCAAACATTGTTTCTTCAGGATTAAGGGAGATAATAGCCCAATTGGTCGAGAAAAAGCTTGTCGCTGCGATAATAACATCAACAGGCGCCATCGAGGAGGATTTCATGAAAACCATGAACGATTTTTACCTTGGCAGTTTCAATGCAGACGACAAAATTGTCAAGGAAAATGCGATAAACAGGCTGGGCAATATATTTGTGCCGGACAAGAACTACTGCGATTTTGAAGACTGGCACATGAAATTCATAGGAAGAATAATGGAAGAAAAAAATATCATAGCGCCTTCGGAATACATAAAAAAAATGGGAATGGAGCTTGATGACAAAAGGTCAATTTTATACCATGCTGCACGAAGCAATATACCAATATTCTGCCCGGGATTTGTGGACGGGGCAATTGGAGACCATTTTTATTTCTACAACCAGAACAAAAAAGAGAAATTGATAATTGACACAGTTGCCGATGTAACAAACTTCTTCAACATGCTTATCCAGCCGGACAAAGTTGCAGGATTGATTCTTGGAGGCGGAATTGCAAAGCACCACCTCATCGGAGCATCGCAGATAAGAAACGGCCTTGATTATGCAATTTACGTGCAGACTGGGACAGAATATGACGGCAGTTTATCAGGCGCAAAGCCAAAAGAGGCAGTTTCCTGGAACAAGCTCAAGGACGAGTCAAATTCAGTATGCATAGAGGCGGACGCTACAATTGTTTTCCCGATGCTGGCGCTGGCTCTTGCGGAATAAGCATTTTTCTGCAAAAAATCAGTAGAAAACCTTATTAACCCTTATTATTTCTATTTATTACATGGGGAAATACCAGGTGCTTGGCGACAGGATAGTCATCGGGCTTACTGAGAAAGTTAACATCCAGTCCGGCGAAGGAAGGAAAAATGTCAGCGCCAAAATAGACACAGGAGCAACCAAAAGTTCTATTGACACAAATCTTGCTGCCGAGCTGAAGCTTGGCCCTGTCATAAAATCAAAGCTCGTCAAGTCTGCGCACGGCTCGAAGCTGAGGCCGATAATCGAAGCATCAATTGAACTGGCAGGCAAGAAAATAAAGTCGGAGTTCACATTGGCGGACAGGGCCCACATGAAGTACAGGATTTTAATCGGCCAGAATATTTTAAAGTACGGATTTTTAATTGATCCTATGAAATGATTAGGCTCAATTAAGTAAAACAGAGCAAAGTGGTGGAGAACTATCAGAGAATAATCAAGAGCAACAAGCTATGTTCTCCCTATTGATAAAAAAATAAACCAAATAAAAAATGAAAGCAGCCTTAATGTCCCTTGGAAGCAAAAGCTCTTTGATGATAATCGGGGAGATGAAAAAATATTTTGACAGCGTTGACAACATTGACTTAAGGGATGTAGAGGTAAATCTTGGCGCGGGAAAATTAAACGTTCTGTACGAAGGCAAGAGCCTGCCGCAGTACAGCTGCATTTATGCAAGGGGCTCGTTTAGATATTCAACTCTGCTGAGGTCGGTTACAAGGACTTTATACGCGTCATCATACATGCCGATAAAGGCAGAAACATTCACTTTGGGGCATGACAAGCTTCTTACGCATCTGGCTTTGCAGCATTTTAATATACCCATGCCGGCTACATATATCACTTCTTCCACAAGAGCAGCAAAAAAAATTTTGAATGAGGTGAACTACCCTATCGTGCTGAAATTTCCGCACGGAACCCAGGGAAAAGGAGTCATGTTTGCTGAAAGCTTTGCAGCGGCATCTTCAATGCTTGATGCCCTCATTGCCTTGAAGCAGCCGTTCCTGATACAGGAGTACATCGAGACAGGCGGCGTTGATGTCCGCGCTTTTGTAGTTGGCGACAAGATTGTGGCGTCAATGAAAAGAAAAGCGGTCAGGGGCGAGATGCGCGCCAATATACATACGGGCGGCACCGGCGAAGCTTGCACTCTGGACCAGCGCACAAAAAATATTGCTATTGACACTGCAATTTCAATCGGCGCGGAAATATGCGCTGTTGACATGCTTGAAAGCCCCAAAGGGCCTTTGGTGATAGAGGCAAATTTGTCGCCGGGACTGCAGGGGATTACAAAAGCAACGGGCATAAACATTGCAGACAAAATTGCAAAATACCTTTTTGAAAAATCAGAAATATTCTCTGCAAGGGACCGGGACGAAGCAACTTTGAAAATCTTTGAAGATTTGGGTTTGAGCAATGAAATGGCGCAGCAGATAATAACCAACCTTGACTTCAGGGCTTCAAGAATTCTTTTGCCGAAAATAGTGACTGACATTTCTCAGTTCGGCGAGAAAGATGAGGTTGTTCTGAAAGTTGAGAAAGGAAAGCTGGTTGTGGAGAAGATTTAGAAAAAATTTGCTTTAACTTATTCTAACGTTGAATTAAAATAAATTAAAAAGTCCGAAAATAATTAACCGTACCCCTTTCCTTGTAATAATACATAACCAAAAAATAATATATAATTTAAGATAAAGTATACTATGATAGATAACAACAATAGTATTCTTCTCTTTTGGAAGAGCTTATATGATATTGCACCATATATAGATGGAATAAGAATGAATAATATATATGTTGAAAAAAACAAGTTTTGTGGATTTGGATGAATAAAATAATCAATAAATATTGAAAAACCCGTCAAAATTGGGAATCCTATTAAAAAAATCATTGATTCTTTCCCGACAGCAAAATAAACATAAGCTATTGAACTAGTAAAACAACCATAAACAAAACCATACAATAATCCTTTATTCTTTAATATTTCATTAAGCCGCATGTGTAGTATAAATTATAT
>Ga0105164_10002766_pt1 | contig 10802 bp, 9 predicted proteins | sample VDWuncwatermetaG_FD_89674 | JGI IMG/M metagenome (GOLD analysis project Ga0105164, IMG submission 89674) | Wastewater microbial communities from Netherlands to study Microbial Dark Matter (Phase II) - VDW unchlorinated drinking water | ecosystem: Environmental > Aquatic > Freshwater > Drinking... | reverse complement strand
TTCCACGATTCGTATTTCAGTCGCGTACTTGAGGAAGCGATGGAGAAAAAAGCGGGCATCGCCTTCATCCATAGCCACCCGTTCCCAGGTTGGCAAGGCATGAGCCGGGATGACGTTATGGCGGAGCTTAGAATCGCGTCAGCGGTAAAGGCGGCGACATCTCTTCCGCTCGTCGGAATGACGATAGGAACCGATGCTACATGGAGCGCCCGTTTCTGGGAAAAAACAGCCCCGAAAAAGTACGAGCGCAACTGGTGCGAGAGCGTGAGAGTGATTGGAGGGAATGGTTTTGAGATTACGCATCACGACCATTTGTTGCCGCCGCCTGAATTTCGCGAAGAACTCAAGCGGACGATCTCGGCGTGGGGGTCGGAGGCGCAGGCAAAACTCGCGCGCCTGCGCTTTGGTGTTGTTGGGCTTGGCAGCGTCGGATCTGTTGTCGCTGAAACCCTGGCAAGAATGGGAGTACAGAACATCACACTTATCGACTTCGATATTGTCGAGCGGCACAATCTCGACCGTTTGTTGCATGCGACTTCGGCTGACGTCGGCAAATTGAAAATCGATGTAATCGGAGATGCCATCGCGAAAAATGCGACAGCAGCGAATCCGGTGATCAAAAAGTTTCCTTTTTCCGTGACCGAAGAAGAAGGTTTCAGAGCTGCGCTTGACTGCGACGTATTATTCAGCTGCGTCGACCGTCCGTGGGGACGCTACGTGCTGAATTACATTGCGTACGCGTATCTGATCCCGGTCATTGACGGCGGAATCGCGATTCACGCGAACAAAAGAGGGGTGCGCGGAGCGGATTGGAAAATGCATGTCGTGTGCCCGACGCGCCGATGCCTTGAATGTATGGGTCAATACGATGCAAGTTTCGTAAATGTCGAGCGTCAAGGACTCCTTGACGATCCAAAGTATATTCAAGACCTTCCGGACAATCACACTCTGAAAAGAAATGAGAATGTGTTTCCGTTCAGCGCACATCTCGCTTCGTCGCTCGTCTTGCAAATGTTATCTCTCGTGCTGCGACCGCTCGGGATATCGAATGTCGGCGAGCAATCGTATCACTTTGTCACTGGAGAAATGACAACAGAACAGAATACGACTTGTCGGGAGAATTGCATGTTTACCTACTTCACTGCGCGCGGCGATTCTGAGAAACTTCCGATACTTGGTGCGCATCCAAGTGCCGAGAAATTACGTCAAGGCAAACAGCATATTTCGTTGCAGCGGCCGCGACCCTCGTGGATACAGAATCTTTTTGGTATTCACGACAGACAGACGGAAGAAAGCCTCTGATGGATGGCGCACCGTCCCTTATTTTATTTCAAGCTGATGAGGCCCAATTCACCTGTTGTTTTAAAATTATCTGGTGAACTTTAAAAAGGCAATCGAAATTCTCAGTACCGCACTCACCAAACACAACCCGCCATCTTTCACGGGCACGTGGGTCTACCAGAACGCGCCCCGCGCATATCGCTTCATCAGGCTCAACCTCAGGACACCTACAGGCAACATCGATTGGGATGCAGTCACTGAAGTACTCGATCGGTCCTTTCAAGCAAAATGGGATGGCCGTAAACGGAGACCAAAGAAAACGTACGAGAATCAAGTGGAAGTGGATCTTATTCTTACAAAGTATCAGGACAAAATCTATACGCTGATTACTGTCATGGATGAGAATGACCGCCGCACTCGAGATCGAATCATCAGGACGTTCGTGCGTACGGCTCAAAAGGGGAATATTCTTGCCCGCCGAGAAGCAGTGCAGCTCATCAGGTTCATTGTCGAGGAGTGGATCGAGAAGTACTACGTGTTACAGCGCTGGAGCGGTTTTGGTGAAATCCTGGAAGAGCAAATCGATGCATGTATACGGCGATATCGATTCACCGGTTCCTTTCTTGGATATCTATTCAAAACGCTTGAGTATGCCGGTCGCGGTCTCGCTCCTCTCTATTCACTCGATACTCCGCTTTCGCCAAAAAGTGGAAGAACGTGGATGGAAAACGTCACTGAAGATCCGGAAACCGGAGAGTTGCGCATGCTCGGCGAGAAATCTCATTACTATGGTTAGGTGCTCTGCTCAATCGTCACAATTCCTTTTGTAATCTTGATTTTCGATTTGAAACATCCCCATCAACTCGCGTTTCTCTTGGTCGGTCCCTTTTTCAGAGTGTACTTCGCGTACGTCCTGATGTCGACCTCGTCGTGCTGAAAGGGGTACCTTCCACTACTGCAACACCGAGCGAATCCACTCCGCGCTCAAGATGTCCCCACGGCAATTTGCGCAATTACACGCAGCCGCTACAATGCACACAATCGCTTAAAAATCATTCCGAAGAAAAGGTACCTTTCAACCTTTAAAAAGGGTCAGTAAGAGTATCCCTATCCGCCCGTCTTGGTGAGCGATACATTTGAGGTAATTATAGGGTAATGAGCCCTTAAACCTATGAATAACAAGAAACGTCTTTTGTCACTTTCGGCAGGCGTAGCGGCCCTGTTGCTCGGCCTTTATCCGGGTGCCATTGCTTTTGCGGAATCTGAGGACGGCGGACTCTCGGTCGGAGCTTCTTTGCAAACGCAGATTGAAACGGACAACCATGAGGGATCGTCGGTCGGGGCTGCCACGTCGGCAAATATCAAGGAATCCGATTCCGGAGAGGTGGATTCAGAAGATTCGCACAGTACCGCGACGACTACCGTGCACCGAGAAGATTTACAGCGTAATTCAAACGAACAGGGGGACAATGAAAATAACGATGACAGCGATGAGGTAGAGGTTGATCATGATTCCGCCCTCCAAGCAACGACAACTATTGAAAATTCCGACGAGGTGCACAACAGAGGGCAGCTGCGCAGTTTTCTTAACCACCTTGTGAAAGAGGACGATCGCATTGCCGACGTGCAAGTTTCTTCAACCACTATCGAGACACAATATTCGCTGCCGGCCCGGTTTCTGTGGGTAATCCCAGCGAGCATTTCGGCGCACGTATCAGTGGGAACTGACGGATCGGTCACCATAACGTATCCATGGTACGCGTTTCTCTTTGCGAAGCACGATGATGAGATAAAGGATCAAATAACCCAGGCAGCAAGCTCAACCGTCGGCGCAAGCGCTTCGACGACGTTCTCTGCGGGTACTCAGGCACACCTTCTCAACCTGATCCTCTCGGTTCTTAAGGGCGACTAACCGGATGCGGGTGATTTCCGCAAGAATGTACGCCGAGCATAGCAATCGGGAGCAGGAAGAGATACTAAGGATAATGGTGTCAGGTATCATTTCTCCCTGTATTCATTCTACTCACCTTGGGGTGCACCATTAGGGTATGCGAAAAATAATTACGACGACATTCGTGACATTAGACGGCGTCATGCAGGCGCCCGGCGGGCCGGAAGAAGATACTTCGAATGGTTTTAAGTATGGCGGCTGGCAGGCGGCGGTGCCATTCGACGAGATGATGGGTTCTACTCTCTCGAGAATTATGGGAGCCCCGTTCGAGCTCTTGCTCGGCAGAACCACGTATGAGATCTTTGCCTCGTACTGGCCCCACGCAAAGACCGACCACGAAGTGGCGAAGCCGTTCAACAACACGAAAAAATATGTGGTGTCGCATGAATCTTTTGAGCCCTCTTGGCGCAATTCGCACTGCATCACGGGTACAGTAGTGGAACACATCAAGAAGCTGAAAGAAGAGAAGGGTCCCGATCTGTGGGTCTGGGGCAGTGGCAACCTCATCCAGACTCTGCTCAAACATCATTTGATCGATCGCATGCATCTCTGGATATATCCTCTCACGATCGGCACTGGCAAGCGCCTCTTTGCGGAAGGGACAAAAGCCGAGAAGTTTGACCTCATTGAGTCCAAAATATCGAGCACCGGTGTCATCCTCGCCACCTACGAACCCGCAGGCCCTTTCAAGCCTGGCCGGATGGATGGATAAGCATTCACCGCGCGTTCAGTTCGATGAATTCTGTGGTGAGGGTTCCGCTATCGTGAAATTGCCGCCGGGGGATGCGCGCGCGTAGCTTTTTCCCTCGGGAATGTCGCTCCACGCCGCCGTATCAACGAGCACGCTCCCGTCGTACAAGAGGAGCGCGTTGTTGGTGCGGGCGAATGTGTAAGAGGAAGGCCACGAGACGTCCGCGGCGGGCGTGCCCGTGTAGCCGGCATTGGCCAAGAGCAAATATTTATGTGCAGGAATTTTTTTTCCGCTCAAGTGCGAGGCGGCGACGAGCATAGAGAGCATGCCGGTCGAACTTTTCTTTTTGAGCGACCAGTGGGAGAGATCGGCAGGCATATCGTCCGCGTTGTAGAGCTCGACGTATTCATACGCGCCATTTCCTTTTCTGCCGGCCATGACTTCCTCGATCTCGATGCGCGCGGCCGCGGCCGAAGCCGGCGAGCTCGATGCCGTCGGCGCGGGCGCAGGCGGCCGCGCGATCTCTCCGACGGTTATCCTGTCGCGGAAACCGTCGAATACCGCTTGCCCGATGCCGCTCACTTTGGTGATGTCCTCGAGCGAATGGAACGGGCCGTGGGTAACGCGATAGCGGACGATGGCGTCTGCTTTCGCGGGGCCGATGCCGTGCAGTGTCATGAGTTGTGCGGGATCTGCCGTGTTGATGTTGACTTTTCCGAGGGCGGGCGTTGACGTCGCTGCGGGAGAGTGCGTCCGCAATGAGGAAGCCGCCGGCGCGGCAGTTTGCTCCGGCGATGTCAGCGTGCCGGCGATGCCCGCATGCTGGAGCACTGCGACAATGACGACAGCGGCCGCGAGCGCGGCACCGCTTGCCATCAGCCGTTTTGTGTCGAAGTTGTTCATTCGATCTCGATAATCGTGTATCCCGTATCTTGTGGCGCATGCTCCGGCTGCGCCGGCGCTTTTTTCGGCTGTTTTTCCGCGCCGTCTTGCCTCCAGTAGAACCAGTACATGAGCGCGATCAAGGCACCATAGTAGAGGACGACGGCGCCGTAGGGAAGCGCGGGGTTGAAGGCAAGCGCAAGCCGCGCGGAGAGGTTGACGGCGAATATCACGGCATCCATCAACGGCGCCACGACGAAATGGAGCGCGAGCGCGAGCGGATAGAAGAGGAGCGACGAGAGCGCGAGCAGAAATCCGAACGTCAAAATAAAGGGCAGGGTCCACACGATGACGACGCTCCCGAGGAACGACGTGAGCGAAAAGCTCTGGAACTGCGCGATCACGATGGGCGCGATCGCGAGCTGGGCCGAGACCGTGATGAGGAGCGATTCGCGCCAGCCGAGGATGCCCGGCGCCTTGCTCATGTGCACTGCGGCGCGCAGGACGGGTACAAGATAGATGATGGCAATGACGGCGAAGAACGACAGCTGGAACCCGACGTCGAAGACGAGCACTTTCGGGTTGATGAGCGCGAGGACGAGCGCCGCGAGCGCAAGCGCGCTGTGCGGCGCGTACACGCGATGCGTCTCGCGCGCGAGCCGCGCGATGCCTGCCATGAGCGAGGCGCGTATGCCCGAGACGGTGAACCCTGTCATCGCAAGGAAGAGGCCGACGAAAACGAACGTGAGTAGGTACGCCCAGCGCTTGGGCAGGAGATACTCGAACGCGCCGAAAAGAATGAGGAGCACGATCTGCATGTGGAGGCCGTCGATCGCCGTGATGAAGCGCAGGCCGCTCACCGAGAGCGCCTGTGCAAATTGCTTGGGGAAGTTTTCGGTGACGCCGAACATGATGCCAAAAAGAGCCGCCGATTGGAGTGGCGACAGCAGACGATCGAAAGATGCCCGCACGGTGTTCTTGACGCCGAAAAGGAACGCGAGCGCCCGGTTGCCGTTGCCCGAAGAAAGCACGCGGATCGACGGATCGCGCAGAGCGCCGACGACGTGTCGGCTGAAATAGTTGGGCGACGGCGGCAATATCCGGCCCGCGACGATGAGAGAATCTCCGTACGAGTAAGCGGGCGACGGCGGCGCCGCAACCGCGAGCGTTCCCCATTGCGTCGTGAGGTAGAACGACTGGTAGTCGCTCTCGCGCTTCACGTCGCCCATGATGGTGCCCTGCACTGCGCCGCTTGCGGGGACGCGCGCGAGCGCTTGGTGATAGCGATAATCGTCTTGAAAATAATACAGACTGCCCGCGATGAGCAGAGATCCCGCGATGAGCGCGAGCGCGTAATTGGTGTTCGCCGCAGAGAGCACGGCGAAGACGATCGCCGCGGGTATCAACGAAAAGAGGAGCGGGAGGCCGAGGCCCGCGCACACGATGCCCGAGAGGAACGAGAGCGCAAGCAGGAAAAAAATATCGTGCCGCGCCATGAGATTAGAACCCATCTGAAAAATAATGGCGTAGCGAGGCCGCATCCGAGCGAGCGAGGCGTCGCGGCGCAGGGCGAGGCGTGCCTGTGGCACGACGAGACCGAGCCGTTCGGCGCCGCAGCCGCGCGGATGCGGCCGCAGTAGCCAAGCCGATGTCGTGAGAGTTCATGGCGTTTATTTTTGAGATGGGTTCTAGTTCGACCAGTTGCGATATTCCGCTTTCAGGCGGGCCAACGTATCGGCAGGGAGCGCGCGGTAGATCGAGAGCCAGTCGTCGGCGATGCGCTCTTGGGCGACCAGGGCGGCGGCCCTGCCCGCGCAGACCTCTTCGCGCAGGTACACTTCGACGAGGTCCTTTTCGCGGAATCCAGGCGCGGGCTCCGCCGGCTGGGGGAAGAGATTGGCTATGTCGTTGCTGCCGCCGATCGCAAGCGGGATGAGATGGTCCACCTCGTAGCTTCCGCGCGGCTCGGGGTACGGCACGCCGTACTCGGCGTAGACCGCTCTGCGCAATTTTTCGGAGACACTGCGGACGGTCTTGCTGTATCCGGGCATGCACATCCGCGCGAGCGGCACGTCGGGAAATACCGCGCCGGGCGTGCATGCGTGATCGGGCGAGGCGTCGGCGACGACACAACCGTCCGACTGACTGCGCCCCCCGAGCGGAGGCGCGCTGTCGCCCGAGAGCAGTGCGCCGAGCTGGGCGGTTTGCGCTTTTTGCAAAACGGCGCGTGGATAATACAGCGCGCTTGAGACGCCGAGGAGCAGAACGAGAAAAAGGAGCGAGACGGCGCGCGGCGACCCCATTGGAGTGCAGTGTACCGTACCATTCGCTCTCCATCTCCGGCGTGGTAGGCTTCATGTTCATTATGGCAGATACGCAGAGGTGGTGGGCGCTCGCGTTCCTCGTGCTGGCGCAGTTCATGATCGTCCTCGACATCTCCATCTTGAACGTCGCCCTGCCATCCATAGAGCGGCAATTCGATCTCACGGTTTCCGATCTGCAGTGGATCGTCACCGCCTACACGCTCTGCTTCGGCGGATTTCTGCTCCTCGGCGGGCGCGCGGCCGACCTCTACGGGCGCAAGCGCGTCTTCCTCTCCGGCGTCGCCTGCTTCACCGCCGTTTCGCTTCTGATCGGCATCGCCGATTCGGCGTCGCTCATGGTGCCCCTGCGCGCCCTGCAGGGGCTCTCGGCGGCATTCATGTCGCCCTCGGCGCTCTCCATCGTGCTGACGCTTTTCCAGCGGCAGCGCGAGCGCACGCGCGCGCTCTCGATCTGGGGCGCGGTCTCGGCGGGCGGCGCGACCGCCGGGCTCTTGCTCGGCGGATTGCTCACGCAGTACCTGAATTGGCGGTGGAATTTTTTCGTCAACGTCCCCGTCGGCATCACGGTCTTCATCGCCTCGCTTCGCCTCCTGCCTCAGCGCGAGGAAGAAGAAAGCGACACGACGCTTGACCTGCCGGGTGCCGTCCTCATCACCAGCGCGCTCCTCATCCTCGTCTACGCGCTCTCGCAGGCCAATAGCTGGGGATGGACCTCCGGCGCGACCTTCATCCTCTTTTTCGGCGCGTTCGTTCTCCTCGGCGGCTTCGCCATCAACGAATCGCGCGCGCGGCATCCCCTGATGCCGCTCTCCGTTTTGCGGATCGGCAACGTCGCCGCGGCCGACATCGTCCAGCTCCCGATCACCGCCTCGCTCTTCTCGATGTTCTTCTTTCTCTCGCTCTACGTGCAGAACATCCTGCACTACACGCCGCTTACAGCCGGGCTCGCATTTCTGCCTTCGACCATCACGGTCGGCATTACAGCAACGCTCGTGCCGCGCCTCATCGCGAAGATCGGCTACAAGTGGATACTCGTCGTCGCGCCGCTCTTTCTCGCCGGCGGTTTGTTCACGTTCACGCGGCTTGCCGCCGGCGGTTCATACCTCGATTTTCTGCCCGGACTGCTTTTCATGGCCGTCGGCCTCGGCGCATGCTTCGTATCGATCGCGGTCGCGGCAACGACCGGCATTCCCGGGCGGGAATCCGGCCTCGCCTCGGGCCTCCTCAACACCGCCCAGCAGATCGGCGGCTCCCTAGGCCTCGCCATTCTCACGAGCGTCGCGTCGGCGCAGACCGTAGCAGTTCTCGCCGCAACACCCGGCGACAAAGTCGGCGCGCTCCTCTCCGGATTCCACAGCGCCTTTTACACCGGCATGTTCTTCGGCCTCTCGGCGTCTGTCTTGGCGCTGCTCCTCATCCGCCAGACGAGATCCACCTCTGTCATCCAATTGCCTCCGGCGGCGTGAGAGCAGGATGATACACAGCGCAGGAATGCTTATCTTCGAGCATGGTATTATGCACTGCATGGCCTCCAAGCACGTATCAAATAAGAAACAACGCGGGCAATTCTTTACGGCGGAAGCCGATTACATTCTCCAAGGGTTTGAGAAATTTATAGTGGGAAAGAAAGTTTCTGATCCATTTGCCGGCTCGGGGGATCTGCTGCGATGGGCTAAGGAAAATGGTGCTCGGTCGGTGAAGGGTTTTGAGATTGATAGTCAGTTAGCAGATTCAAAACATATTTTTTTAAATGACAGTTTGTTGAATCCGAAGACATACGATTTCGTAGTTACAAATCCTCCGTATCTGAATGTGAATAAAGCTGACAAGAATACGAAAGAAAAATATTTCCGCAAACATCAATTCGAAGATCTCTATCAGCTATCTCTTGCCGCGATCATGGATAGCGAAGAAGGGATCGTGATCGTCCCCATCAATTTTCTTTCCGCTTTTAATGCCCGAGGAATTCGGAACCTGTTCTTCTCTAAATTTGAGATGGATCGCATGAATTACTTTCGGCATCAGGTTTTCCCCGATACAACCTATAATGTGATCGCGTTCCATTATGTGAGAAAACGCCCTGGAGCGCGAGGCAATTTCTCGATAAAGACACATATTTTTCCGGAAGGAGAGCGAGTATCTGTTGAGTTAAAACAAATCTTCAACTGGACGATCGGGGGCGACATATACGAAAAGCTGAAGGATCAGAAAAACATTCTCGGTATTCATCGGCTCGTTGAGGACCACATCCACGACCACAGAGGCCGTACACCGTTGCGCGGTTCGTACAACCATGTGAAAGTACCTCATGTCGCCTACGTATCGGAAGAATTTGCGCGGCGCGTGCAATCCAACATCATGTTGGTGCGTGCAATTGATGGGGGAAGCGAAAGCAGTCGCATGGGCATCGACGATATTCGTCAGTACGGCATCAAGTGTCTTGTGAGCAAGCCGACTTCGCGGCACATGATTCAGCTCATCGCAGAGCAGGCAATCCCGCTTGATGAGCAAAAAATTCTGATAGACCGTTTTAATCAAGAGCTTTCTGAATTGCGCAAACGACATCTCTCACTCTTCCTTACCAACTATCGCGATAAAGACCGCAAGCGTATATCATTTGACTTTGTTTATAAACTCCTGAATTATCTCTACGTGCGAGACATCGCACCGCAATCCAGATATGAATCAATGGGTACAAAAAAGCTTAACTTTGGCCAATAGAGCCCGGTATCTTGATCGGCTCTCAGAGATATACCGCATCGGTGATATCGAAGCGAATGGCCGGCTGACAAAGGATGAAAGACGTGAGATCAAAGTTCTCTGGGAACAAGGGAAATATGCCGATTTGTTGAAAATGCTCATAAACCTCGAGCGTTTTCCGTATGATGAGCCGTACATAGGATTCCTTCGAGCGGATGCCTCCGCGTTTGCTAAGAATCCGAAGACCGTAAAGCGGATCCAGCAGAGACTGGAAAGAATGGGCCCGAGGAAAATTATTTCCGGCGCGAATCGCGCCAAATCAGAGTCCCGGCGTTTAGGACAAAGTTTCCGAAAATGGGTCAGAGCCCAGCAACGCTACAGAGTGTTCACGGACAGCGATGCTTTTTTGAAAGCGAAGGGGATCGTATTCCTCGACGGCGGCGATAAGAAGCTGAAAGATTTTGCACGGAAGCATTTCGGCTATCGCCGCAAAAAAGGTCTGGACTTTGTTGCGCGCGCTTACGGGCAAGCCATCATTGGGGAAGCAAAACTAATTACGACTCCTGGGGGCACACAAGATAAGAGCTTTCGAGAGGGCGTTGCATTCCTCAAGCGAACATCTGGTGGAGCGTACTGTATCGCAATACTCGATGGTGTTGTGTGGGTAGCCGGAGGGAAGCCCGCGACTGGTAAAAAGAAAAAAGGCGGCCTTTATACAACCGTATCGGAGTTGAAAGAACATCAGATCGCTCTCTCGGCTTTGTTGCTCTATAAATTCCTTGGATCGTTCAAGAAATAACTAATCATGCTCAATATAAAAATTCTATGATGTACGGAAGTGTCTGGCCTGTCGTTGCCGCGGCGATCGCGGCGAGTTTGATCGGGTACGCGTGGTACCATCCGCGTGTGTTTGGGACGCTGTGGATGCGTCTGCAAAACGTATCGCCGGAAATGGTCGAGCGCGCAGCGCGAC
>Ga0105164_10002765_pt1 | contig 10803 bp, 8 predicted proteins | sample VDWuncwatermetaG_FD_89674 | JGI IMG/M metagenome (GOLD analysis project Ga0105164, IMG submission 89674) | Wastewater microbial communities from Netherlands to study Microbial Dark Matter (Phase II) - VDW unchlorinated drinking water | ecosystem: Environmental > Aquatic > Freshwater > Drinking... | reverse complement strand
GGTGAGACGGTCGCCGGGCCGTTTTGGCTCGACGTTTCAACTTTTTACCTGTAATCGCATTGTTTTTTATGAACGGTCGCGGTCTGGCCTTCAACTTCTTTCGCAATGCGACCTGATCGATCCCTTTTCTCCGATCCGGTTGGATCTCAAACGGACGGCGTACGCCGTTTATTTCACGGAACTGGCGGATCGTGCGACGGAGCCGGGGGATGCCAACGGCCGCCTTTATGCCCTTCTCTTAAGGGCACTCAGGGATCTTTCGGAGAAGGAGGATCTTGGGGAGATCGTCACCCTCTTTGAAGTCAAACTCCTTTCGCTTTCGGGCCTCATGCCGGAACTGACGCGGTGTCTTGGGTGCCGGGGGAAGATCGCGGCGACCGGTGCGCTCAGCCTGCAAAAAGGGGGGGTCCTTTGTGACCTTTGCTCCAGAAACGGGAAGGGTCTCTTGCAACTTTCCATGGGGACCCTTGAATCGATTCGGCACATGGCGACCGCTCCCTGGAAACTGGCCCATCGCATCCGCATTCCCGAAAAGAGCCGGGAGGAACTCACTGAACTTCTCAGACAGTTTATCGAATTCTATCTGGATGAAAAGATCCGCTCGAGGCGTTTCTTAGAGGAGGTCGAGTCTCTTTGAATTTTCAGGATTTGATCTTGGCGCTAAACGCTTTTTGGAAAGAGAAGGGGTGCATTCTCCTTCAAGGCCTCGATGTGGAAATGGGGGCCGGGACCTTTCACCCGGCAACGTTTTTCAAGGTTTTGGGCAAAAAACCGTGGAAAACGGCGTATGTGCAACCCTGCCGCCGCCCCACCGACGGACGATACGGCAAAAACCCCTTTCGTGTACAACATTATTTTCAATATCAGGTCGTCCTCAAACCGAGTCCCGAGCAGGTCCAGGACCTTTATCTGGAAAGCCTCAAACATGTGGGGGTCCGTCTTCAGGAACATGATGTCCGATTTGTCGAGGACGATTGGGAATCCCCGACGCTCGGCGCGCAAGGGTTAGGATGGGAAGTCTGGCTGGATTCCTTGGAGGTCACGCAGTTTACCTATTTCCAGAGAATTGCCGGGATCGATCTGGACGTGATTCCCTGTGAAATCACCTATGGCCTTGAGCGGATCTGCATGTTCCTTCAAGGAGAATACAACATGTTTAAACTGGCGTGGTGTCCCGGCACGACCTACGGAGACCTTTATCAAAAAAATGAAGAGGACTGTTCCCGTTATAATTTTGAACAGAGCGATCCAAAATTTATGTCAGAACTTTTTGACCGCTATGAGGCAGAAGCGAAACGGTTGCTAAAGGAGAGACTCCTTCCTTCCGCCTATGACTTTGTCCTCAAAATGTCCCATGCATTTAATCAGTTGGACGCCCGCGGGGCGGTGAGTCAAGTGGAGAGGCCGACTTTTATCGGAAGGGTCCGGGGGGCCGCAAAAGCATGCGCCTCTCTTTATCTGGAAAGAGAGCATGAAACAGGCGCATAAAAAAGAGGGGGAATTTCTTCTTGAAATCGGGACCGAAGAGATCCCTCCTTCTTATTTGGAAGAAGGACTTCGCCTTTTGGTGAGCTCGTTTAAGAACCTTCCAGGACTTAAGGGACATTTCACGGTGGAAGGGTATCAAACGCCCCGCCGGATCATCCTCCATGCCGAGGGTCTTCCGGTTTCTTCCGAAAAAGAGGAGGAAATCTTCGGTCCCAAAAAAGAGATCTGTTACCAGTCGGATGGGAAACCGACGCCTGCGCTGGAGGGTTTTCTGAAACGTCATCGAGCATCTCGAAAGGAACTCGCGGCGGTCGGGGGGCGAATCGTCCTCCGTCGGAAGACGATCACCAGTACCCGCCAGATCCTTATGACCCAAATGCCTCTTCTCATCTCTGCGCTCAGTTTTCCCAAACTGATGCGTTGGGGAGAAAAGCGGATTCCGTTTCCCCCGTCCCATCCGGTGGATTCTCGCTCTTTACAACGGCAAGGTGTTGTCTTTTACACTCGGGCCCCTTCATGCCGGGGCCAAGACGTATGGGTTGGGTCTTTTGAGGAAGCAAAAAATGGCAAATGCCTCCCGAGACTACTTTACCTTTTTGAAGAAGGAAGGCATTCTTCTTGAACAATGGATTCCCGACGGAGAAGGGGAGAGGGGACGGTTTATTCGTGGACAACTGGAAAAGCAACTGAAGCGCCTTGGAGGGGATCCTCGTCACATCGACACAGGTCTTTTGAAGGAGGTCACAAACCTTGTAGAGGCCCCTCTTCTTTTTGCGGGAGGATTCGACCGAAAGTACCTTACCCTTCCCAAAGAGGTCCTGATTGCCAGTATGGCCAAATATCAGAGGGTCTTCTCCGTAGAGGACCCCCGCGGAAAGCTCCTTTCTCATTTTGTCGCCTGCGCCAACGGGTCTTTAGCGCTTTCAAAGGTAAGGAAAAATTATGAGCAGGTACTGAACGCCCGGCTGGAAGATGCGGCGTTTTTCTACGCGGAAGATTCCAAGCGGTCCTTCTCCGAAAGGGGCAACGATTTAAAACTCCTCGTCTATCATCAGAAGCTCGGAACGATGCGCGACAAGTCCGAACGGATGAAACAGCTGGTCCCTCATTTTATCCAGGAAGTGCGCGTGGATGAGAAGACCCTTTTACGCGCCTGTGCATTGGCAAAGAATGATCTTGTGACGGAGATGGTGAAGGAATTCCCCTCTCTTCAGGGGGTGATGGGATATTATAACGCAAAGGCGGAAGGAGAATCGGAGGAAGTGAGCCGCGCCCTCTGGGAGCAATATCTCCCCAAAGGGAGTGACGTGCACCTCCCGAAAACGCCTCTCGGCGCCTCCCTCTCCTTTCTCGATAAGTTGGATCATCTGGTCGGCTGTTTTTATGCCTCAGAATTTCCGACAGGAAGTGTCGACCCCTACGGTCTCCGACGCTCTGCCAACGCCCTCTTTCGGATCCTCCTCGACCAGAAATGGAAACTTTCCTTAACAAAATTAATCGGTCACCAGTTCGATCTTTTCTCTTCAGACAGTGCCGAATCGAAACTCCTGGAATTTCTGCAGGAAAAACTCAAGAGTCTTTTCCGGGAAAAGGGGTACCGTCCAGACCTCGTGGATGCGGTCGTGACAACGATCGACGAGCTTCCCCAGATGGCCGGGAAACTTTCATCGTTAAACGAGATGATGAAAAGGAGACCCGATGACTTCCTCGCGGCATACAAGGTTATCGAGAGAACCCATAACATCCTTAAGCCGCTCTCGCCAAAGGAGAAAAGAGAAATGGGGGAAGTGAAACCGAACCTTTTTCAGGAGGAACTTGAAAAGAGACTCTGGGACGTATACAATAAGGATAAGGGATCCATTCAACGGCTTATCCATGAGAGCGCCTGGACAGAGGCCACGGCCCAATACGGTCACTCTTTTTCTGAAATTCTCCACCAATTTTTCGAGAAGGTTCTTGTGAATGTGGAGGACCATCCTGTGCGGCAAAACCGCCTCGTTCTCATGAAAGCGATCAATGAACTTTATACAGAGGGCGTTGCCGACTTGGCGAGACTTCAGATGAATCGGTAAGTAAAGAAAAAGGAGATCAATGCCGAAAACCGTTTATTTTTTTGGGGAGGGGAAAGCCGAAGGAAAAGGAACCCTGCGGGACCTTTTGGGCGGCAAAGGGGCGGGCCTTGCCGAAATGACCAACGCCGGCGTTCCCGTTCCTCCCGGCTTTACCATTACCACTGAAGTCTGTCGGCTTTTCTATAAAAATAAAAAACGGGTTCCTGAGGCTGTGAAGCAACAGATCGATAAGCATCTGCACCGTTTGGAGAAGGCGATGGGATGCCGTCTGGGAGATCCCGAGAATCCGCTCCTCGTCTCCGTCCGCTCAGGGGCAAAATTTTCCATGCCCGGCATGATGGATACGATCTTGAATCTCGGTCTCAATGACAAAACGGTGGAAGGACTCATCCGTAAAACAAAAGATGAACGCTTTTCATTGGATTGTTATCGGCGTTTTATCCAGATGTTCGGAAACGTCGTCTTGGATGTCGAAAAGTCTGCGTTTGAAGAGATGTTGCAGAAAAGGAAGAAGGAGAGAGGAATCACCCAGGACATTGAACTCACCGCGTCAGACCTTCGCGACCTTGTCGGTCGATTTAAGGAAATCCTTCGTCATCATGCGAAGGCCGATCTTCCTCAGGATACGCACAGGCAGTTGGAGATGGCACGGGATGCAGTCTTTCTCTCCTGGAACAATGATCGGGCCCGTTTTTATCGGCGACGATACAACATTCCAGAAAGTCTCGGGACCGCCGTGAATGTTCAGGCGATGGTCTTTGGAAACATGGGGCCGACCTCCGGTACAGGGGTCGGGTTTACCCGGAATCCGTCGACAGGAAAAAAGGAGTTCTTCGGAGAATACCTCACCCATGCGCAGGGAGAAGACGTGGTGGCCGGCGTTCGGACGCCCAAACCGATTCGCCAGCTGAGGGAGGAAATGCCGTCGGTGTATCGGGAATTGGTTCAGATCACCCAACGCCTCGAACGGCATTACCGGGACGTTCAAGACTTTGAATTTACGATCCAGCAGGGAAAATTGTATATGTTGCAGACCCGAAACGGCAAACGGACAGGGCCGGCGGCCGTGAAGATCGCCGTCGATATGGTTCGGGAAAAATTGATTAAACCGGAAGAGGCGATCCTTCGGGTCGAACCGGATCAACTCAATCAGCTCCTCCATCCGCGGATCGATGCCCGGGCGAACGTGAAAGTGATTGCAAAGGGACTTAATGCTTCTCCGGGGGCTGCGGTCGGCAAAGTTATTTTTAATGCGACCGAGGCGGCGGAGGCGGGAAAAAGGGGAGAGCGGGTCGTCCTGGTCCGTCACGAGACCTCCCCTGACGACATCCATGGCATTGCCGCAGCCCAGGGGATTTTGACGGCAACCGGAGGGGCCACCTCGCATGCGGTCGTGGTCTCTCGGCAGATGGGTAAACCCTGCGTAGCCGGCTGTTCCGCGATCTCCATTGATGAGGAACGCCAACAATTTATGGTGAACGGCATCGTCGTTAAAAAAGGAGATATGATCGCCATCGATGGTTCCACCGGACAGGTGATGCTGGGGGATGTACCGACCATTCAACCCGATATTCAGGAACTTGAAAAGGGGGAGTACGGAAAGCTGATGCGGTGGGCGGACCGGTTCCGGCGGCTCGGTGTCCGTGCGAATGCGGATATTCCGCGAGATGCGATCGCGGCGCGCCATAACGGCGCGGAAGGGATTGGACTCTGCCGCACGGAACATATGTTTTTTGCCAAAGACAGACTTCCCATCATGCAGGAGATGATTCTGGCACAGACACCGGAGGATCGTAAGACCGCCTTAGATAAACTGGCTCCAATGCAAAAAGAGGATTTCAAGGGACTTTTCCGGGCGATGAAGGGATACCCGGTCACGATCCGCCTTTTGGATCCTCCCCTTCATGAATTTCTTCCGAAACAGGGGGAACTCATCGCGGAGATTCAGGAACTCCGTTTTTCTCAGGGGGATCGATCCATCCTCCATCAAAAGGAGATGCTTCTGGACCGTGTGGAACAACTTCACGAATTTAACCCGATGCTGGGGCTGCGCGGTTGCCGACTCGGGATCACCATGCCGGAGATCACCCGGATGCAGGCGAGGGCGATCCTTGAGGCCGTTTGTGAACTGGCCAAAGAGAAGATTCGGGTTTATCCCGAAATCATGATTCCTCTCGTTGGAACCGTAGAGGAATTCCGTCATCAAAAGAGAATCGTCTTGGAAGTTGCGGAGGCTGTATTGAAATCACAAGGGGTCCGGGTTCAATTTTCAGTCGGGACCATGATCGAAATTCCACGGGCGGCCTTAACCGCCGATGCAATCGCCAAAGAGGCCGAATTTTTCAGTTTCGGCACCAATGACCTTACCCAGATGACGTTCGGATTCTCCAGAGACGATACCGGGAAATTTCTTCCCAAGTATCTGGCGGAGGGGATCCTCGATTTCGATCCCTTTGTCACCATTGACCAGCAGGGGGTGGGACAGCTCATCCGGATGGGGACAGAAAAGGGAAGACAAAGCCGTCCCTCCCTCAAGGTGGGAATCTGCGGAGAGCATGGCGGAGAACCTGCAAGCGTCGAATTCTGCCACACCTTGGGTCTCAATTACGTCAGTTGTTCCCCTTACCGCGTTCCGATCGCACGTTTGGCGGCGGCCCAAGCGGCTTTAAGAGAAGGACCAAAGACCAAAGACAAAAGACCAAAGACCCGGAGGAGAAGATCGAAATCTTCCAAGTCTTAGGTCTTATGTCTTAGGTCTATCTTTTGCAATGGATCCGATTCGACTTTACCTGAGAGAAATCAAGGATATTCCACTCCTCACGGCGGAGGAAGAGATCCGTCTGGCGAAGTTGGTGAGAAAGGGAGATGCCAAGGCGCGCAAGACGATGATCCAGTCGAATCTACGACTCGTGATCAACATCGCGAAACGTTACGCCCACTTGGGTGTTCCCATTCTCGATCTCATTGAAGAGGGGAATATGGGTCTCATGAAGGCGGTCGAGAAATTCGACCCCAAAAGGGGGTACCGCTTCTCGACGTATGGGGCCTGGTGGGTGAAACAATATATCACGCGGGCCATTGCCAATCAGGGAAGGACGATCCGGGTCCCTGTGTATATGGTAGAAACCCTGAGTCGTTTGAAGAAAGTACAAGAGGAACTCACACAAAAATTAGGCCGTAAACCGCGGACCAATGAACTCGCCAAGGCGATGCGGATGCCGATGAAGAAGGTGAAGGAGATAAGCCAATTGGTTTCTCGAACCACATCGCTCGATGCGCCCATCGGAGAGGACGACTCCGGTCAATTTATGGACCTGATTGAGGACGAAGCGAGCCTTTCTCCGGTCGATGAGTTCGGAAAGATCATCCGCCATGAACGGGTGAAAGACCTTTTGGAAAAAATGAACAAGCGGGAACAGGAGATCCTCACGCTCCGGTTCGGACTGCGGGATGGTGCCACTCACACCCTTTCTGAAACCGCCAAACGATTCGGGATCACCCGCGAGCGCGTGAGACAAATTGAAAATACCGCGATGCGAAAACTCAAATCTTTCCTTTCCGCCGAGGATCTCATTCTTAAAGGGTTCGAATAATTCTCCCCATGAAAGAACTACAGGCCCTTGTCCGGGATATTCCGAATTTCCCGAAAGAAGGGATCATTTTCAAGGACATCACCCCTCTTCTTCGTGATCCGGGTTCCTTCGGAAAGGTTGTCGATAAGATCGCCGGAAAATTTTCCAGAAAGAAAGTGGACCTCGTCGCCTGTGTCGAAGCAAGAGGTTTTATTCTGGGAGGGGCGATCGCCTATCGACTAGGGGCGGGACTCGTTCCTGTCCGAAAAAAAGGAAAACTCCCTTATCGGACCAAACGGATCACTTACGCCCTTGAGTATGGCAAGGATACCCTCGAGATTCATGAAGATGCGATTCATGAAGGAGAGCGGGTTTTGATTGTCGATGACCTTCTGGCCACAGGGGGAACCGCAAAAGCGGTGGTGGAACTTGTGCGTTCCCTGGGCGGCCGGGTCGTCGGAGTTGTTTTTCTCATCGAACTCTCTTTTTTAAAAGGGAGAGAACGTTTGAAGGGATATCCCGTCTCTTCCTTACTTTCGTTTTAAGAGATAGCGCCCCTGTAGCTCAGATATGGACAGAGCAGAGGTTTCCTAAACCTTGTGTCGGGAGTTCGAATCTCTCCAGGGGCAGGAATTCGCTTTCCTCTCTTTGACAGAGAGGAGAGGGTGTACAAAAATGAACGCATGATTTATACATATCTTATTTAATTTCAATTAGTTATGAAAACATTCCGGTGCCTGTAAAAAAATACTTGACACCCCAAAGGAAATTGTGTTAGGATACCTTAACTGCCTGGAAAGGCAGGGCTAAAAGTAAATCAGGTAACTTCAATCATGGCGAGGAAAGGGGGGAAGAACTAGAAAGCCGAAGTTATCGGACAATGCAGCTAAACACTGCAGGGTCCTGAAGAAGTTTTAAGAGAACAAAAGAGGTTGACCCCCTATAACAAAAAAGGTCAATTGTTTATAACTTTGAAGGAGGAATGAATGAAGAAATTTGCGCTGTTTTGCGCTTTGGTGATGTTGGTTGCTATTGCAAGACCGGCATTCGCCGAAGTACAGAACGTAAAAGTGAGCGGTGATATTAAGACATACTTCGGTTACCGCAATAACTTTGACCTCGTGAGCAACGCCTCCAACGATGATGATCAAGACTGGTTCAACACGGCGACACGGGTCAGGGTGGATGCGGATTTAACCGACAATGTCTCAACGACCGTTCGGTTGCTCAATGAACGGGACTGGGACACCGAAGCGGAAGGGCTGGGCTCCTCGGGGGATACAGGAGTTGTGATTGATCTTGCTTCTGTTTCACTCAAAGAGTTCTTGTATTCACCGCTCTCGTTGACATTGGGTCGTCAGGAGCTTCGTTATGGCAATGCGCTTGTGGTCGGAGATGTAGACACCAATTCAAACTCCGCAGAGACAGGACTCGTTGCAAGGGAGTTCAGCGCCAGAAAGGCGTTTGATGCAGTGCGTGCTGTTTTGGACTTTGATCCGATCACGGTCGATAGTTTCTATTCGAAAATCAATGAAACAGGAACTGCGACACGGGATATCGATCTCTTTGGTGCCGACCTTGCCTACGCGGTTGGGAGTTACAACGCAAACGTAGCCGCCTATGTGGTCGGTTATCAGGATTTTGGAGCGACGGAAACTGCGCCATCGCCACCAGGGCGTGTTCCCCCTCAGTTGGGAGGAGTGTACCTCGGCGAAAAGGTCTACACCCTCGGTCTACGGGGAACTGTAGAACCGACTACAGGCCTTCGTGCGGGAGCGGAAATCGCTTTTGAAACCGGTGACTTCTCAGGAACACGTAGTCAGCGTGCGTCCGCCGTCCAGTTGAACGGTCAGTATACCTTCAACACCACCTTCAAGCCTGTTTTGAAAGCCAAATATGCTTTCTTCTCAGGTGAAGAGGTTCAGGATGCAGGCGATCAGGAGAGCTGGATTCCTTATGCAGAGGATCAGACTTGGGGTATCATCGCAGATCGGATGAATCTTTCAACGGTGAGCGGTGGCACACCTCAAAACTCAAATACCAACATGAATATCATCAATGTTGGAGCGAGCTTTGTTCCTCTCGAGGATCTCACCGTCAACGCCGATTGGTATTATTTCCAATTGGTTGAGGAAAACGATACCTCTCCTAATGCTGGTGCCGGTGTCAGTCTCGTCTACACGGATGATAAAGCGTATGGGAATGAGTTCGACATCACGGTAGCCTATGACTATACAGAGGATGTTGCACTCAAGTCTGCCATCGCCATCTTCTCACCAGGCGATGCGTGGGAACCGGATGCAAGAGATACGGCGCTTCAGCTCACGGGAGGCGTTACGGTAGCCTTCTAAAGAGTTCTGTTTTCGTTTCGGACCCCCTGGGTCGCAAGGCCCAGGGGGTTTTTATGCTATAATACACCTGTCTATGTCCCATCCTCTCTACGTCTGTTTCCTCTGGCATATGCACCAACCCGAATACCGAGATCCTCTCCTCGGTGGAAAAGCCGTTCTTCCATGGGTGCGCCTTCACGGCATCAAGGATTACCTGGACATGGTTCTTTTGTTGAAGGAGTTTCCCGCCATCCATCAGACCTTTAACCTCGTTCCCTGTCTTGTGGACCAGCTCGATGCGCTCGTGGGAGGAGAGAAGGATCTCTATTGGGCCCTGACGGAGAAAAAGGCGTACGCACTCTCTTCCGAAGACAAAGATTTTCTCCTTTTAAACTTTTTCATGGCCCATTGGACGAACATGATCGGAAGATTTCCTCGATATCAGGAACTTCTGGAGAAACGGGGAAGAACCCTCACTGCGGCCGCCCTTCAGCGGGTCCGGAACTATTTTACCCCTCAAGACTTCTTGGATCTTCAATGCCTTTTTAATCTCGCGTGGTTCGATCCCTCTTTTCAAGAAAATCTTCCGGAGTTGAAACGTCTTATCCGTCACACCCATTTTACCGAGGAAGACAAAGAGACGATTGTGGGACTTCAAAGGATGATTCTCGGAAAGATTGTTCCGACGTACCGGACTTTTCAGGAAGAGGGGAAGATTGAAATTTCAACCACTCCGTATTTTCATCCGATCCTTCCGCTCCTCTGCGATACCCACATTGCGAAAGTGGCGGTCCCTGACCTCCCTCTTCCGAAGCAGCGCTTTTCTCACCCTGAAGATGCCCGAATGCAACTGGGGCGCGCCGTCGCCCATTATCAAAAAACATTTGGGTGTTCCCCGCGGGGCCTCTGGCCCTCCGAGGGCTCGGTGAGCGATGAAGCCCTCCAAAGCGCCATCGGGGAAGGATTTCAATGGGCCGCGACGGATGAGGAGATCCTCCTTCGAACTCTCAAGAAAAGAAGGGAGGCGTCTCTTTTGTATACGCCGTATCAATTTGAACAGTCGGGGGGACGCATCGCTCTCCTTTTTAGGGACAGGGCTCTTTCGGATGCGATCGGATTCCGTTATGCGGGAGTCCCGGCCCATGAGGCGGCCAGAGACCTTCTGGGTCATCTCCGTCGGATAAGAGATCTTTTTAAACAGGAGAAAAAAGCCCATGTGGTGAGCATTATCCTGGATGGAGAAAATGCATGGGAGCATTATTCAAATGACGGAAACGATTTTCTGCGTTTTCTCTATGAGGGACTCTCCAGCGATCCGACGCTTCAAGCGGTCACGGTGAG
>Ga0105164_10002764_pt1 | contig 10805 bp, 8 predicted proteins | sample VDWuncwatermetaG_FD_89674 | JGI IMG/M metagenome (GOLD analysis project Ga0105164, IMG submission 89674) | Wastewater microbial communities from Netherlands to study Microbial Dark Matter (Phase II) - VDW unchlorinated drinking water | ecosystem: Environmental > Aquatic > Freshwater > Drinking... | reverse complement strand
TCACCACACCGTCTTCGACGTCACGATAACAGCCACCGGCACCGGCTGGGACATGAAGGTTGCGCCGGAGGTCAAGGCCAAAGATCCGAAGGATTATAAAATCGTCGGCACCTCGGTGCCCCGCGTCGAGCTGCCGTCCAAGATCACCGGCGAGTTCACCTACACGCAGGACTTCCGGCTTCCCGGGATGCTCCATGGCCGCGTGGTCCGGCCGGCTGTGGTGAACTCGAAGCCCTTGAGCGTTGACGAGAGCTCGGTCAAGCAGATTTCGGGGCTCGTGAAAGTTGTCCAGGATGGCAATTTCGTCGGCGTCGTCGCCAAGACCGAATGGGCCGCTATCAAGGCCGCCAGGGTGCTCAAGGTGACCTGGTCCGAGCCCGCGACCAAAATGCCCGCTAATCCGGACGAGCTTTACGCTTACATCAAAAACACCAAGAGCTTTAGAGATCAGGTCGCCGTCAATAAGGGCAATCCGGATACGGCGCTATCTCAAGCGAGCAAGAAATATGAGGCTACTTACCGCTGGCCGTTCCAGTTGCACGGCATGATCGGTCCCTCGTGCGCGGTCGCGGACGTGCGCAAAGATCGCGCGACTATCTGGACCGGGACGCAAGGGCCGTTCAGGACGCGGAAAGCAATCGCTGACCTCCTGGGATTTCCTGAAAAGAATGTCCGGGTCATCTACGTGGAGGGCTCCGGCTGTTACGGCCGGTTCAGCACCGACGATGCGCCCGAGGACGCGGCAGTATTCTCCCGCGCCGTCGGCAAGCCCGTGCGCGTCCAGTGGATGCGCGAAGACGAACATGCCTGGGAGCCCAAAGGGCCGTCGCAGCTCATGATGGGGCGCGCGGGCGTTGACGCCCAGGGCAGGATCACCGCATGGGATTTCATGGAGCGGGGCTTCCCCTGGACCGAGGCGCAGGGAATGCCGCTGCTGGCGTCGCGGCAGGTCGGCATCAAACCCAAGGCCCAAGGGAACTCGAACGGGACCCAGGGCAACGGGGAGATTTATGCCATCGAGAATCAGAAGTGCGTGTCGGCGTTGATTCCCTGGGTGTGGCCGGACCCGATACCTCTCAGAACCAGCAACCTGCGCGCCCCGGGAGACCTGGCCCGTTCCTTCGGGAGCGAGGGCTTCATGGATGAGATCGCGTCAGACTTGGGCGTGGACCCGGTGCAGTTCCGGCTGCGCTACCTCGCCAACAACAAGCGGGCGACCGAGGCGCTTCTCGCTGCGACCAAGAAGGCGGGCTGGCAAGAGCGTCCTTCACCGGCGCCGGCATCGACAGGATCGAAGGCCACGGGAAGAGGCGTCGCTCTGTCCAATCGCGCCAACACGATTTGCAGCGCGGTAGCGGAAGTGGAAGTAGACAAATCCAGCGGCAACGTAACGGTCAAGCGGGTCACCCTCTCGCATGACTGCGGTCTGATCGTCAGTCCGGACGGGCTCAAGAACCAGATCGAGGGGAACATCATTCAAGGAGTGAGCCGCGCGCTGATGGAAGAAGTTCAATTCGACGCGTCGGGGGTCAAGAACCTCGATTGGGACAGTTACCCGATTATCACTTTTGCGGATGTCCCCGAAGTGGACATCGTGTTGATCAACCGGCCGGAGATGCAGCCGCTCGGCGGCGGCGAGCCGTCGATAGTTCCGGTAGCTGCCGCGATTGGCAACGCGATCTTCGACGCCATCGGCGCGCGCCTGCGCGAGGTGCCGTTTACGCCGCAGCGCGTTCTGACGGGTCTCAAGAGCCTGTCGCCTCAGCAGAAGGCCTGATCGCGGCGGGAACTTCGAACCGATTACCAAGGCAGCGAGAAGTCTCGCTGCCTTTTTTATCTCGTTTTAGGGTCCAGGATGTCCCTCAGGCCGTTGCCCAAAAAGTTGAAGGCGAGGATGGTCAGAAAGATCGCCGCGGCGGGGAAGAATATGATATGCGGGTAGCTGCGCATGGCGCGCCAGCCGTCCTGCGCGAGAGTCCCCCAACTGGTTCCCCATTCGCTGTAGGGGTCATTGATGCCCAGTCCGATGAAGCTCAAGGTCGATTCCGCCAGGATCGCCGCCGGGATGCTGAAGGTCAGGGTTACCAGAATGGGGGCCAGGATATTGGGCAGGATGTGGCGCGCGATGATCCTCGCGTGCGAGGCCCCTATGGCCCTGGCGCCTTCCACATAGATGAATTCTTTCGCCTGCAGCACCTGTCCTCTGGCGATGCGGGCGAAGCGGACCCAGGTGACCAGCGCGAGGGCGACAAGGATGCCTGCGATGTTGCGGCCGAAGACCAACGAGAGAAGAATGAAGATCAGGAGGTCGGGGAGGCCGTAGCAGACATCTACGATCCGCATGAGTAGATTATCAAAAGTCCCGCCGACGTAGCCCGAGATAAGGCCATAGAGAGTCCCGATCAGCAGGGCTGCCAGCGCCGTCCCGATGCCTACCGTTATGGAAACACGGGCGCCGTAAAGAATGCGCGTGAAGAGATCCCTGCCCAGGCCGTCCGTTCCCATCCAGTGGCTCCATCCCGGTCCTTCCAGGATGCGTTGCTCATCCAATCCGCCGGGAGAATAAGGCGAGATCAGCGGCGCGAGAAAGCCGCCGAGGCAGATCACAAGAATAAAAGCCAAGCCCCGTAACGCGGCAGGTTTCCGGCAAAGACCCTTCCACAAGATTCCAGTATTTTTCATGGATGGATCTCAGCGGCTCTTTATCCTGGGGTCCACGAATGAATAGAGCAGGTCCACCGCAAGATTGGCGCATACCAGGAGGACGGTGTATACGAGCGTTACACCCATGATCAGAGGATAATCCCGGTCCGTTACCGCGGTGATGAAGAACCGCCCCATTCCGGGGAGGGCAAAAATGTATTCAACGACGAAGGAGCCGGTTATCAGCGCGGCGGCGAGAGGGCCGAGCACGGTCAGGGTCGGAATGAGGGAATTGTTCAAGGCATGCTTCAACAGCACGGCGATCTCCTTCAACCCTTTGGCGCGCGCCGTTCTGATGAAATCTTCACCCAATGTCTCGAGCAGAGTGGAGCGCAGCAGGTAAGAGAGGTAGGCGGCGGGCGCCGCTCCAAGGGTGATCGTCGGCAGGACCACGCTGGCGAGGTTTTCCCATCTTCCCGCCTGAAACCAGCCGAGCTGAAGAGAAAACAGCCAGATAAGCAAAGCCCCCAGGATGAAGTGAGGCAGGGAAATTCCCAGGGTGGCGAAGAGCAAACACCACCGGTCTATCCAGGAGTTGTGGTAATAGGCCGCGCCTATGCCCACGGGAAAGGAAAAAGCCAGGGCAAAGAGCAGCGCGAGAATTCCCAGCAAGGCTGAAACCGGCAACGTGTCGATAACGATATCGCTCACGTTTCGGTCGATATATTTATACGAAGGGCCTAAATCCCCTCTAAGGATCGCCTGCAGATAGCGGGCGTACTGCTTCAACAAAGGCTCGTCGAGATGGTATTTGGCGGCGATGTTGGCCAGCACTTCAGGGGGAAGGCGCCGTTCCCGGTCGAAAGGTCCGCCCGGCGTGACGTGCATGAGGATAAAGGTCAGGGTGACAACCACCCACAGCACCGCGAGGCCGTGCAGGAGTCGTCTTAAAAGAAAGCGCGCCATTGGGCTGTTTCAGACGTCCTTAGTCTCTGCCGCGAGCAGCCGGGGCCGGAAACTGGTTTGACTCTTTCAGGCGCACGTTGCGCAGGATCAGGCGGCCCATGGAGCTGTATTCCAGGCCTGTGTAGCGCGGGCTCAGGACCGTGCTCTCCGCCGTGGTGAACAGGGGGACGATCGGGAGATCGGTCTCGCACAGGATTTTTTGCGCCTCGTCGTACAGCTTGGCGCGCTTCTTTTCGCCGAATTCTCCGGCGGCCAGCTCCAGCAATTGATCATAACGGGGGTTTTTCCAGCGCGTGTTATTGTTCCCGCTGAGCGCGGTGAAGAGCTTCATGAAATTGTCCGGATCGGGATAATCGGCCCCCCAGCCCAGCCGGAAAACGTCCGGCGGATCGGTCTGGAGTTTTTTCAGATAGACTTTCCATTCCTGGTTTTCCAGGCGCGCCAGGACGCCCAGGTTTCTCTTCCACATCCCCTGGACCGCTTCGGCGACGATCTTATGATCCTCGTCGGTGTTATATCCTAGAGTGATCTGCGGGAATCCTTTTCCGTCCGGGTAGCCCGCTTCTCTCAGAAGCCTTCTGGCCTCGGGCGGGTTGTAAGTAAGGCCGATTCTGGGATTGTGAGCCGGCATGCCGGGAGGGATCCAAGAGCTGGCCGGTTGCTCCCCTCCATGGAGGATTTTGGGGAAGACAGTCCGGTCGATGGCCATAGAAAAAGCCTTGCGCACGCGCACATCGTTAAAAGGTTTCCGGTCCGTGACAAAACCATAATAATAACCCCTGAGCTGCGGTACTTTCTGGAAACCGGGCGCTTTAGCCAATCTCGGTTTTTCCAGGATGGGAATACTGTGGTTGTCGAGGAAGTCGAGCTGGCCCTGCTCGTACATGGCCAGGGCGGTAGTTTTTTCATTGATCATGAACATGTCGACTTTTTCGATGGCGGGCTTACCGAGAAAAAAACCGGGATTGGCTTTGAGCCGGATCTCGTTCTCGTGCTTCCATGAAGCAAGCAAAAAAGGACCGTTGGTCACGATATTGTCCGGCTCCGTCCATTTGCTCCCGAACTTCTCGACCATGTCTTGGCGCTGGGGATAGGTGACTTCAAAGGTGGTGATGGAAAGGAAGTACGACGCCGGGTGTTTCAGCTTTACCTCCAGCGTCCGGTCATCCCTGGACTTGACGCCCACCAGTTCCTCATCGGTGGTCTTTCCCTCATGGTATTCTTCGGCGTTCAAAATATCGAACAGGATGTAGGCATACTCGGAGGCGGTCTTGGGATTCAGCAAACGCTTCCACGAATACTCGAAGTCCTGCGCCCGGACTTTTTGCCCGTCGCTCCAGGCGACGTCATCCCTGAGGTGAAAGACGATCCTTTTCCCCCCTTCGAGGATATCCCAGGAGCTGGCAATGACCGGCGCGGGCTTCAGGTTCTTGTCGAACTCGGTGAGCCCGACCATAAGATTGGCGATGACGTTGAAGGAGACGTGATCAGTGGCCAGTGACCAATCGAGGCTGGGGGGCTCCGTACCCAGATTGACGCGGAAGACTTTTTGACTATTGCTTTGTGAAAAGGGGTTGCAGGAAGAGAGAAAGAGAAGGGCGAGAACAAACAGGGCGCGGCGGATGCTGGTTTTTGTTAGTGTGGCTGGCAAGGGAAATCACGCTTGATTCTACTCGGTTTTGCGGCTATTAGTACCCCAATAGGGAATCTTCTTCAAGCCGGCGGGAGAGGGCATGAATCCAAAGGAAATACTACGGAATAACATAGTGGTGGAAGGCCATCGCGATGTCTATGAACAGCTCTACCGGAAGTCGGTCGGGGAGGAAACCCCGCTGCGGGATGCCGTGGCGCCGCGGCTGATACGCGACGGGATCAATGTCTGCGTGTACGCGATCAGCGGCGATTCTTACTCGCACTCGCAGAACACCGGCAGGTATCTCGATACTGCTCTGGAGAACATCGACATGTTCCTGGAGGAGGCCCCGAAGTCGGAGGGGATGATTTCGATGATTCGGACCAGATCCGATATCCCCGAGAAGGTCCGGCCGGGGAATATCTCCTTTCTTCTCCACTTTGAAGGGGGCATGCCCCTTCAGGGCAGCATCCACCAGCTCAGGAACTTCTACCGCTTGGGTCTCCGCTCGATGCAGCTCACCTGGAATTTCCGCAACGAATTGGGCGATGGGGTCTGGGAAAACCGCACAAAAGGCGGGCTGACGAACTTCGGGGTGGAAGTGATCAAGGAGATGAACCGGCTGGGGATGGTGGTCGATCTCTCCCACATGAACCGCGAGGGTTTCTTCCAGGCATTGGAAGTCTCTTCGGCTCCGCTTATCGTCAGCCACGCCAATGCCTGCGGGATGCTGGACAACCCGCGTAATCTTGGCGACGACCAGATCAAGGCCATTGCCGATCAGGAAGGGCTGGTGGGGATCCTGGCGCTGCCCGAGCGGGTCACCAAGAAGGACGCCACGCTGGAGGATCTGCTCAAGCATCTGGATTACATGGTGGGGCTGGCCGGGGTCGAACACATAGCCCTCGGCATGGATTTCATCAAATACGACGGCCCGCGCACCTTGAAGGACCGCCACCATCCGCTGCACGAGCGCACGTACGTAAAAGATTTCGAGGAGATCGAGGATTTGCCGAAGCTCATAGACGGGCTCGCGCGCCACGGGTATAAGGAGAAAGATATCGCTTTAATCCTGGGCGGGAACTACATCCGGGTCCTGAAGAGCATTCTTCCCGAGCAATCCGTCATCTGAATTCATTCCCGCATCGAATTGCTTTTTTCCGCGTTATTGTTGTATTCAAAGGCGGGATTCAATAAACTTCGGCCTTTCAAAAGGAGGTTTCCGTGCGCCGTTTGCTATTCGCGCTGCTTTTGTCGGTTTTCACTTTTCCTTCCCCGTCGACGGGCCAGACAAAGATCATCGTGGGGATTTCCTCCGTGAACATCGCCTTTTTGCCGGTCTACGTGGCTCAGGAGAAAGGCTTTTTCAAGCAAGAAGGTTTGGATGTCCTCTTTGTCATGTTCAATGCCGGCTCCACGAACCTCCAGGCTCTGATCGGCGGAGACGTGCAAATTATGGGAAGCGCATTCGTGGAAACCATAGGGGGCAGGGCGGCCGGATTCGACGTCAAAAACTTCTGGGGGATTTGCAATTTGATGCCCTTCGAGCTCTATTCCCATCCCAATTTCAAATCCATGAAGGAGGCCAAAGGAAAAAGGTTTGCCATCAGCCGCTTCGGATCGCTCACAGATTACCTCACGCGCGCCGCTTTGGCCCATTTTGGCGTGGATAATAAGGGGGTGACGATCGTACAGATCGGCAGCACGCCGGCCCGCTTTGCCGCGCTTTCGGCAGGCGCGGTAGACGCCACAGTCGTGTGGTTCCCGGTCACGGAAATAGCCAAGGCGCAGGGTTACACCAAACTCCTTGACCTGAAGGAGATCTTTCCCGAATGGCCTTACGAGACCTTCGCGGCGCGCGAATCGTGGCTGGTGAAGGAGAAAGCGCAGGCGGTTAAGTTCTTGCGCGCCTACCAGAAGGGCGTGAAGCATACTCATGAGAACAAAGAGGATGCCCTCAAGGCCATCAGGAAATACGTAAAAATAGACCCGGCCTATGCCCCGGCAGGCTACGACCAATACCGCGATTCTTTTCCGATCAACGGCAGACTCGCCGAAAAGGCGATTCCTGTCGTCATCGAGCAGGAATTTGAGGCGGGCAGGATCAAGAAGAAAATTACCGTGGATGATTTGATAGACCACTCCTTTATCAATATGCTCGGAGGTAAGTAGCGAGGGTCTGATCCGGACCGGGCTTTATGGAAAGGATGACTCAGTGAGTCCTGCATTAAAAGCTGTGATCGCCGTCCTTGCGCTCCTGGCCGGCGTCTGCGAGAGTCTCGCCGCCTCCGCGCCGGCCAAGATCATCATCGCCCACGCGGCGATGAACGCCAGGGTGGCGCCGCTCTGGGTCGCCCACGACCAGGGATTCTTCCTAAAAAACGGCGTCGCGGCGAACGCGATCTTCATCCGCCAGGCCCCCGTCCTTGTGGCCGCGCTCGCCGCGGGGGATGTCCAAATCGCTTACACGGGAGGAACTTCAGTATTGGCCGCCAACGTCGGGGGGGCGGACTTAAAAATGGTTCTCTCCCTGACCAACCGGCTCGGCTACGATCTGGTGGCGGCGCCGGGCATCAAGAGCGCCAGGGATCTTCGCGGCAAACGCTTCGGAGTCCAGAGCCTTGCAGGAACCGTCTGGATGGGCGCCATGCTCGGGCTGGAGCATCTGGGGCTGGAGCCGCGGCGCGACAACATCAACTTCCTGGCGATAGGCGATCAAACGGTTTTGACACAGGCCATGGAGGGAGGGCAGATCGAGGCGACCGTGCTGGACGGAGTCTTCAGCCGCAGGCTCAAGCAAAGAGGGTTCACGATTCTGGCGGAGTTGCAGCAGGCCAACATTCCCTTTTCGGGCCAGGGATTGATCGTCAGGGCGGCCTACCTTCAGGAGCAGCGCGAAACTCTCGAAGGCGTCGTCAAGGGATTGGTGGAAGGAATCGCATTCAGCCTGGCCCCAAAGAATAAAGGGCTGGTGATCGAAACCATCATGAAGCGGCTCAAGCTGTCGGATCCGGCGGTTGCGGAGGAAGGCTATCAGGACGTTATCAAAAACGTGGAGCGGAAGCCCTATCCTACGGTGGAAGGGCTGCGCAACATCCAGCGGCTCATGAAGCTGCGCAACCCGGGCGCCGATAAGATCAGGGTGGAAGAGATCATCGACGACCGCATTCTCCGCAGGCTCGATCAGAGCGGCTTCATCGACCGGCTGTTCGACGCCTATGGCGTCAGGTATTGATTAAACTCGCAGGAGACGCTCAAGGGAAGCCCTTATGTATATCGACGGCGATACCCACTACTGGCCGCTGCGCTTTATCGAGCGCGTCTCACACCCCGGCCGGGGTCACGTGGAGATCAGCGAAGACGACGGCAAGCTCATGCGCTTCGGCGAGCGGGTTCCCGGAAAGCTCGCCACCTACTATCGGGACGGAAAAGTGGTCCACTCCTTCAAAGAGGGACGATGGAACCTGGACATCCGCCGCGAGTACATGAAAAAGGACGGCTTCGATCTTCAGGTCCTGATCCCGGATAACCGTCAATTAATCTACGAGCTGGACCCTGAGCTCGGAAGGCAGCTCGCGCGGGCGTACAACGACACGGTGTCGGAAGACCTTGCTGAGGCGCGAGAATTCATCGGCGTCGCCTGGGTCTACCTGCCGGATGTAAAAGAGGCGGTGCGGGAGCTGAGACGGGCGGTGGAGGAGCTGGGACTCAAGGCGGTGAAATTGAGCGGCGGCTACGCAGACGGAGACCTCGACTCCGAGGTCCTATGGCCGCTTTATGAAGAGGTCGCGCGACTGGACATTCCGATTCTGGTGCATCCAGGCGCGCGCGTCTATGAAGAGCAACACAGTCATCCCTGGTTGATCGGCAGCGAACGCTACCAGGGATTCCCGCATTTTCCCACGGCGCTGGGCTTCCCGTTGACCTACATGGTGACCGCGTCGCGCCTGATTTTCAGCGGCGTGCTGGATCGCTTTCCGACTCTTCGTTTCGCATTTTTTGAAGGCGGTACCGGATGGGTGCCGTGGTTGATGCAGACCTTGGACCAGCATACCCCGGGTGAGGCCGGGATCTCGACGGCGGTCAAGCAGTTCTTCGAGGGAAAAGAAGGGCTGAGAAAAAATCCCAGCGCCTATTTCGACCAGTTCTACATCGCCGCGGTATCCTGGGAAAAATATCTGCCTGAGACGGTGAAGGGGTGGCCGAATCACAACTTCATTATCGGCAGCGATTTTGACCACGGCGACGCCGTCGCCACCTGGCCCAAAACGGTGCAGGTGGTCAAAGCGATGGCGGGCCTCTCGGAGCTCGACAAGGAGAAAATTCTCGGCGCAAACGCCATGCGGCTTTTCAAGATAGATCGGACTAAGGCAACCGGAAATTAATAGAGGAGGAAAGCATGATTATCGATTTAGATTCGCACTTGCGCGAAGGTTATTTTCTCGACGAGGTCTACAAGCTCGACGGAACCTATGCCAAATTCACGCCGGTCAAAATGGGCGACGGCAGGGGCCATACGACCAAGTTTATTCATTCGCTCGATCCTATCAGTCCCCAGGGGCGCGCGGCCCACAGCCATCCTTATATATACGATCCCAAGTTTGCGTGGCGCGGCGGTGAGATGGCGGCGCGCCAGGTCGCCGGTTACGATATGGAAAAGCGGCGCGAAGGGATCAAGAAAGAGAGCATCGATAAGGAGATCCTCTTCCCGACTCAGATCAGCATCGCCACGCAGAATATAGGAAAGCTGGGCCTGGTCCTCGCCCAGTGCTACAACAACTGGGTGGCGAAGCTTGTCAAAGGTTACGAAGATCTTTTTTTGCCCGTGGCGATGGCCCCTGCCGGCTATCCGGAGGCGATGGCGGATGAGCTGCGTCGTTGCGTCAAGCAGTTAGGCTTTAAAGCGGGCCACCTTGTTTCCTATTGCGGTACTCGCAATCTGGACGATCCGGCTTATTATCCTTACTACCAGGCGGCCGAGGAGCTGAACGTCCCGCTGTTCTGCCACCCCAACAGCAACGGCGAGCTGGTGGACCGGTTCGATAATTTTTTCAAAACCCACGTCCTGGGGCGGCCCATGAACTGCACGCCGGCTCTGATCGCTCTGGTCCTGGGAGGCGTTTTCGAGAAATTTCCCAAGCTCAAAGTCGCCTTCTTCGAGTGCAGCGCTGAGTTTCCACTCTACTGGATGCACCGGATGGATGACGACTACGAGTGGGCGAAGGATTTCGCGCAACTCACCGGTATGCTGAAGATGGCTCCTTCGGAATATGTCCGGCGCAACTGCTACTTCACCTGCGAGGCGGACGAGAAGGACTTGGCCCGGCCCATAGCGGAGATGGGGGAGGACCATATCCTGATGGCCACCGATTACCCGCATTTCGACTCCGAGTATCCGCACACGGTCTCGGGGATCAGAGAGCGAAAAGATATCACGGCCAGGCAGAAGGATAAGATTCTCGGGGAGAACGCCGCCAGGTTGCTTAATCTGTAGATTTTGTATAAAAATTTTGCATCCGTAGTTTTTTCTGAAAGAGGAGGACTGCATGCCTAAGAGTCTCAG
>Ga0105164_10002763_pt1 | contig 10807 bp, 12 predicted proteins | sample VDWuncwatermetaG_FD_89674 | JGI IMG/M metagenome (GOLD analysis project Ga0105164, IMG submission 89674) | Wastewater microbial communities from Netherlands to study Microbial Dark Matter (Phase II) - VDW unchlorinated drinking water | ecosystem: Environmental > Aquatic > Freshwater > Drinking... | reverse complement strand
CAAGTATATAGATAATGCGAAAGACCTTCAGAGTTATATTGATCATTTTATTTATATGGGCAAGCTGGATTGGTTATCAATATCATACTAAGTTCCAGGATGCCTCTATGCTTGTCGAGAAAAAGACAGAAGATTTCTACTCCTTAGATTTAAGAACTATCTTAGCAGAGGTTGGGATGGGATATCAATATCAGCAAGTTGAGATTAAGGGAAAAAAGTTTTGGATACGTTGGTTATTTGAGAAAAAAGACACAAGTGTTATAAGAATGACTGGCAAAGTAAACTTTATTGAGCTGTTGCCTTTTACCGGCGTAAGGACAGGTCTTTCTTTTAGCTCCGAGCTTAAACAGAAATATGAGTAAGCGGTGTATTATAAAAGAAATTAAATAATAGACAAAGATGAAAAAATTTATTCTACTGCTTATGTTTATTTTTCTGGGATATAACTCTACTTTAGCTAGTAATCCCGACTATGGTAAAGAAGTTTCGCTTCCCAGAAAGGTCTTTAATTTTCATGTTATTAATCCTTTTATTATGCGTGGCAGTCAACCTTCTGAGGAAGGTATCCGTTCCCTCATGGATGATTGCGGGGTTAGGAGCATCTTAAATCTGCGTAACGATGAGTCTGTAGAATGGGAGAAACAGGTAGCAGAAAAATTAGGGATAAAATTCTTTAATGTCCCGATGAACGGAAGCGAGGAGCAAAGCATACAAAAGATTGAGCAGTGTCTTGGTATTATTCAAGATAAGTCTAACCAGCCTATATTTGTGCATTGTATGGGGGGTAAGGACAGGACAGGAATGATATCTGCTGCTTACAGGATAAAATATAACCAGTGGTCGCTGGCGGATGCTTTATTTGAGATGCATGTTTATGGCTATAGCCGCGCCTGTTGCTTTAATCTCGAAAAGTCCCTATTAAAATGGAACCAATGGAGACAAGAAGGTAATGAATAAAAGCTAGGTAAATAAGGCTAAAAAAAGGGGGCGCTTGTATGGAAGGCAAAAAAGAAATAAAGGGTGGGTTGTCAGATTTAGATTCAGCCCGTCAAAAAATTGTTGAATTAGAGTCTTTAAACAGCGAATATTTAGCTAAAATAAAGAAATTAAGCGATAAAGAAGAAAAATACAGGCAGATTGTACAAAATGCTAACAGTATTATCCTGCTAATGGATACTCGGGGTAATATTACTTTTTTTAATCAGTTTGCCCAGAGGTTTTTTGGTTTTTACGAAAACGACATACTTGGCAAGAGCGTTATCGGGACAATCGTCTCGGAGAAGGATATATCGGGAAATGATTTGGCTATGATGATCAAGGATATTGTAGAGAATCCCGAGAGGCATTCTGTGAATGAAAACGAAAATACTCGCAGCAATGGAGAGAGGGTCCGGGTCCTCTGGACGAATAAGGCGATTATTGGAGATAGCGGGGAAATTAAAGAGATACTTTGTATCGGTAATGATGCAACCAGAGTCACCAGTAATAAAAAATAGAAAACCGTTTGATTTTATGAGAAACCTGCATTTAAGATTTATCTTTTCGTCATGCTTAGCCTTGATTCTAACTATGAATATTTTTCTTGAGGCTCGTTCTCAGCCGCTATATGCTGTTTCGCGCCAGGAGAATTTATCCAGCGTAGTTTTAAGACTATTTTATGTTTCAGAGAAAATAAGCGGGTATGTGGTCTTCCGTGATCAGAAGGGAGAAATGTGCGCCAGTGAGTCCGAAGAGATACCCTTGTTAATTTGTGGTGAATGGAGAGAGCCCCTGGAGATTATCCGTCCTGATAGATTCGAAATGATCCCTTTAAATAATTCCAAATTCATTTTTGCTTACCGCATAAAACCGATTCCCTTTACCATACCGATAAATAGTACGGTAAAAATAACCTTTAAGTGGGGTGATATTGAAGCGGTGGATCAGGTCAGTAATTATTCGCGTGCTGATTTAGATAGGGATCTTTACCAACTCCCTATTATTTATCAGGACAGAAAGTCTAAACCTTAGCAGAAAAGTATCGATACTGAATAACTTAAAAATATGTTGCAAGATAAGGCAAAAAAGACAATCATTAAACAAAGGTTAATCAATAAAGGGGATACTGTAGTAATTGGTGTTTCCGGCGGGCCTGATTCGGTGGCTTTGCTTTTTTTCTTGCACAGTATAAGCAAGGAATGGAGAATAAAGTTGCATGTCGGCCATCTTGATCATGGGTTACGCAGAGAATCTGTTAAGGATAGGGTATTTGTTGAGAGTTTATGTAAAAGTCTTGGCATTGCTTTTACAACAGTCCGGATTAATATTGGTAAATTAGTTAAGGAGAAAGGTGGCTCTACGGAAGAGATTGCCAGGAATGCGCGTTTGGCTTTTTTATTCCGGCTAGCTAAAGCTATCAAGACAAAAAAGGTTGCCTTAGCGCATAACCTTGACGACCAGGCAGAAACTGTCCTTATGCGCATTTTAAGAGGCACCGGCCTAATTGGTATGTCAGGTATGCAGCCTAAAAAGAATATCACCGGTTTTGAGGTTATCCGTCCGTTAATAGAGGTGACCAGGAACGAGATCGAATCGTATCTTAAGAGAAGAAAAATCTCCTTTCGCATAGACAGTACTAATTTAGAGAATATTTACTTCAGGAACAGGGTGAGGAATAAATTGATACCTTACCTGGAAAAAGAATACAATTCCAATATAAAGAAGGTATTGGCGAATATGGCGCAGATTGTCAGCTGTGATTACGATTATCTGGTTAATGCCTCCAGAAAGCAGAGTAAAGGTCTTGGCAATAGTATGGCTATTGATAAGCTTTTGATGCTGCATCCGGCAATCCTTAGATTAGTATTAAGATTAGCTATTGAACGGCTTAAAGGCGACACGCGTAGGATTACTTTTCAGCATATTCTAGAAATCGAAGATTTAATATTAGATCGCCCCCAGGGTTCCATTGTTGACTTACCTAAATGCATTTCAGTGGCAAAGAGGAAAAAAACCCTCCTTTTTTACCGCAGAAAAAAGTAATAAATGCTTGATTTTAAAATAATTTAAATATATAATAAAAAATCTAACAGAAAGGATAATATGGCAGAGCGTAAAGTTCCTAACTCTAAGAAGAACAACATATTCAGACGTTTTCCGCTTGGTTGGTTGCTGGGTATTTTTATCTTCTATATTTTAATTAGTTCGCTAAATCTATCGGTAACTGGCATACCGCGTGAAATACAATACAGCGAGTTTTACCAGACCTTAAAAAATTCCCCTGATAAGATTAAATCGGTGACCAAGACCGAGACCATCTTGCAAGGTGAATTTACCGATAATACCAAATTTTTCCTGAATATCCCGGAGAATGATACAGAATTGCTTAATCTTATGCGGGATAATCTTAAGAGCTTTGAAGTAAAGCCTCCGCGCACTTTCTTAGCCAATCTGTTTTATTCTTTAGGTCCGGTTATCTTACTGATATTCTTCTGGTGGATGATGGCATCTAGAGGCGAACAGCTTGGCAATAAGGTTTTTTCTTTTGGTAAAGTCAGGCCCAAGATTCATAGCGAAAAAGAAGGGGAGAAAGCGACCTTTGATGATGTAGCTGGGGTTGATGAGGCAAAGGAGGAATTGCAGGAAGTAATAGAGTTTCTAAAGGATCCTAAAAAATTTCAAAGGCTTGGCGGTAAAATCCCCAAGGGAGTTTTGCTTGTTGGCCCTCCGGGGTGTGGTAAGACATTAATTGCCAGGGCAGTTGCCGGTGAGGCAGGTGTTCCGTTTTTTTCGATAAGCGGTTCTGATTTTGTGGAGATGTTCGTTGGTGTTGGGGCCAGCCGTGTAAGGGATTTATTTGAACAGGGGCGTAAGGCAGCCAAGGTTTCTGGCAAGGGCTCGATTATATTCATAGACGAGATTGATGCCGTTGGTCGCCTGCGTTTTTCAGGTATTGGAGGCGGTCATGATGAAAGAGAGCAAACCCTTAATGCACTTTTAGTTGAGATGGACGGATTTGATACTGCTCAGGGGATAATCTTGATTGCTGCTACCAACCGGCCAGACACTTTGGACCCTGCCCTTTTGCGTCCTGGCAGGTTCGATCGGAATATTATGGTGACTTTACCTGATATCAGGGGTAGAGAAGCGATACTTAAGGTACATACGCGCAAGATAAAGCTTTCTCCCGTAGTTGATTTAAAATCAATTGCCAGTCAGACCCCGGGTTTTTCAGGTGCGGATATCGCCAACCTCTGCAATGAGGCAGCGCTTCTGGCAGCAAGGCAAAACAAAGAAGCGGTCGAGATGGTAGACTTTGATAAATCCGTGGAAAGAGTATTAATGGGTCCGGAAAAGCGCAGCCATATTATGTCTAAGAAGGAGAAAGAGATTACTGCTGTTCACGAATCCGGGCACGCTTTACTTTCTTTGCTTATACCCGAGGTGAATCCTTTGAAAAAAGTTTCGATTATACCCCGCGGTTTAGCGGGAGGGTATACTTTTACTCCTCCTTTTGAAGATAGGCATTATTGGTCCAAGAGCGAGCTGATTGCCGAGATTGCGCTTATGCTTGGGGGCAGGGCTTCGGAGGAGTTGAACCTGAACGAGGTTACCACCGGTGCGCAGAACGACTTGGAGGTTGCGACTCAAATGGCCAGGCGTATGGTTTGTCAGTTCGGGATGTCAGAAAAATTAGGGAATATTACACTGGGCAAGCGGGAGGGTCTTGTATTCTTGGGCCGGGATATTATGGAGGAGAGAAACTATAGCGAAGAGACCGCACGAATAATAGATGAAGAGGTAAAGCAAATTGTCAATGCCGCTTATGTCAAGGCCAAGGATTTATTGCAAAAAAACATAGATAAGCTGAAAATTCTTTCCGGAGTGCTTTTGGAAAAAGAGGTCTTAGACGGAGAAGAAGTCAAGCGCATACTTGGTATTGAGAAGAGCGATATGGCTTAAGAGTTTTTCATGCGAATAATCCAAACAAATCACCCCAAAGAGATAAAGAAAATAATGCAGGATATCGGCGTTGATGCCTATGGGATTAAGATAATGCTTCCCAAGGCGACCACGCGTATTGTCAAAATTAATTCTCTATCAAATATTGCCGCCAATATCTTAAAGCAAGAGATGCTTTCTTTGGGTGGAGATGTGGCTGTTGCAAGGGGCGCATTGACCGGTAAAACAAAGAGTACTGACTGTCTGGTTATGGCTAGCGTCGCTCAATACTGTAGCCTGGGTGAAAAACTTAAAAAGCAGCCTTTTGGCTTGGCAAATTTATCCAGAGATTTATCACTGGCCATGGCTAACTATGAAAAGGAAAAGTTTAGTCTTGACGCTGGCCGTTATAAGATATCCCTGGGTAATGGGGTTACCCGGATTATGGGGGTAGTCAATCTTACCCCTGATTCTTTTTCTGGTGACGGGATTTGCGATCTGCCAATTGCAAATATAATTGATTTTGTGGAAAGGATGATCCGTGATGGGGCAAATATAATAGATATTGGGGGGGAGTCTTCAAAGCCAGGAGCAAGGCCGGTTACAATTAAAGAAGAGGTCGCAAGGGTTATCCCAGTTATAAAAGCAATAAATAAAAGATTCAAAGTTCCGATTTCCACGGATACTTATAAACCTGAGGTTGCCAGGCGCGCTCTGGACAGTGGAGCAGTTATTATAAATGATATCACAGGATTAAGAAATCAGGAGATGATTAAACTAGTCAGCCGCTACCGCGCAGGCATAATTATAATGCATATGAAAGGAAACAGCCCTAGGGTTATGCAGAATAAGCCTAATTATTGTTCTTTAATTGATGAGATTATCGGATATTTAGGTCAGGCGGTTGAGCGGGCAGAGGCCGCAGGGGTAAAAAAAGACAAGATTATTATTGATCCTGGTCTTGGTTTCGGTAAGACCGCAGAGCATAACCTTGAAATATTGCGTCGCCTTAAGGATTTTAAAGTTTTAGGCAAACCGTTATTGATTGGTTCCTCAAGAAAGTCATTTATCGGCAAGATTTTGAAAGCCGAGCCCCAAGAAAGGTTAAGCGGTTCGCTGTCTGCCTGTGTTTTAGCTGCACAAAACGGAGCCCATATTGTGCGGGTGCACGATGTCAAGGCTGTAAAACAAGCGCTAGCGGTTTGTACCGCTATAAATAAGATATGAATTTGATGAATACCGTACATTTCTGGAAGCCGTTAGTTGAAGTCTTGATACTCTGGTCGGTTATATATCATATCATGTTGTTTTTCGAGGGAACGCGGGCAATCCAGGTCTTGCGGGGGATTGTTTTGGTGTTGCTTGCCTTCTTTTTATTTCAGTTCTTAGGTTTAGATATACTGAATTGGTTGTTGACGAAATTATTCGCATTATCGGTTTTGGCGCTTTTAATTATTTTTCAACCTGAAATCAGACAGGGGTTGGCACGTTTAGGGCAGCGGAATATATTCGGCTCTGCATTAAGGGAAGAAGATCTCGATTGTATGCTCAGAGAAATCGGTAAATCAGTTGAAAGCCTGGCGAGAGATAAGCACGGAGCATTGATTGCAATCGAGAAAGATGACCCGCTTACTGCTTATATTGAAAGCGGGGTCTTGATTGATAGCCGGGTATCATCCGACTTGATTCAAGCCATATTTACGCCTAATAATCCTTTGCACGACGGAGGAATGGTAGTTCGTCAGGGCAGGATAGCGGTTGCGGGATGCTGGTTTCCTCTTTCGCAAAACCAGGATTTAAGCAGGATCTTTGGCACCAGGCATAGGGCAGCCATCGGATTAAGCGAGGAAAACAATGCGTTAATAATCGTTGTTTCAGAAGAAAGACAGGATATTTCTTTAGTTTACCGCGGTCGGCTGTATAAAGATTTAGGCCGAGAAGAGCTGGTTTCCAAGATAAAAGAGATAATCAAATCAAAAAGAGAAAATGCTTAAAGAAAGAATCAGTCTTGTTTATAGGATCAAACATTTGGTTACATATCACCCCTGGCTTAAGCTGATTTCGTTTTTATTGGCGGTTATAACCTGGTTTTATGTAAGAGGTGAAATAAAAATTCTTAATCGTTAATATGCCAAAATTAGGGGTTAACATTGATCATGTAGCAACCTTAAGAGAAGTGCGCTGTGGCATTGAGCCTGAACCTGTTTTTGCTGCCTTGCTTTGCGAATCAGCAGGGGCAGACAGTATCGTTGTGCACTTGCGTGAGGATCGCAGGCATATCCAGGATAAAGATGTACATATTTTGAAGGAAGTAGTAAGGACGAAATTAAATTTGGAGATGTCTATCTCTCCTGAGATTGTTGAGATAGCTTCTATTGTTAAGCCGGCACAGGCAACGCTTGTACCTGAAAAAAGGCAGGAGATTACTACTGAGGGAGGTTTGGATGTAGTTGCCAACTTTAAAAGGGTGAAGCAAACCGTAACTAAATTAGAGAAAAGCGGCATCAGCGTCAGTTTGTTTATTGACCCGGAAAGAAACCAGATTGCTGCCGCAAAAAAATCCGGAGTGGAAATAATTGAATTGCATACCGGTCGTTATGCTGAGGCGCGAAGCGAGAAAGAAAAAGGAAAATACCTCCGGGAGTTGACGGCAGCTATTAATTATTCCCGGGGCAAGGGATTAATTGTGAATGCCGGCCACGGATTGAATTATTACAACGTAACAAAGGTAGCCAGGATTCCTGGCATAGAGGAATTGAATATCGGATACTCGATCGTCTGTCGGGCGGTCTTGGTTGGTCTTGAACAGGCAGTACGCCAGATGAAGGCATTAATAGGATAAAATCTTTTATACTGTTTTAGTAAATGGTTAGGGAATAAATGATTATAGGGACTGGTGTGGATATAATTGAAGTAAGGAGATTGCGAAAGGCTATAGAAAAATGGGGGGAGGATTTCTTGCATCGTGTTTTCACCCGTGACGAATTAAGTAATGCCAAAACCCGGGGGAGTCTATACCAGCATCTAGCCGGCAGGTTCGCTGCCAAGGAAGCAGTATTTAAGGCTTTGGGTGATAAAAGACTGAACTGGAAAGACGTTGAGATATTAAATGATAATGATGGTAAGCCGCATTGCCTGGTTTTAAGCGGCAAGGGTAGAAAAGTTTCTGTACACGTCTCCATTTCGCATGTGAAGAATTATGCAGTTGCCAACGCAATTATTACGCAGAAAGCCTGATACCCATAAGGGTGATTTTGGGCACATTCTCATTCTTGCTGGTTCTGTCAGGTTTTCCGGAGCAGGGGTTTTAGCCTCTCATGCGGCAATGCGTTCAGGGGCAGGGTTGGTAACGCTGGGTGTACCTAAGGGTTTAAATAGCTCGATTGTAAAGATAAAGCCCAGGGAAGTGATGACTTTGCCTTTAGATCAGACTAGTAGAGGCAACTTGAGTCTATCTGCATACAGCAAGATAAAAGAATTTTATAATAATATAGATGTTGCAGTATTAGGGCCTGGGTTGGATCAGGAATATTCGACGCAAAGGCTGATAATTAAGCTTATTTCTGAAATGAATAAAGCATTGGTTATTGACGCTGATGCCTTAAATGCCTTAGCAAAGCACAAAGATTACCTGATAAAGATTAAGGGAAAAACTAGACCGGCAATAATTACTCCTCACCCCGGTGAGATGAGCAGGCTTACGGGTGTAGGGATTAAAATATTACAAAAAGAAAGAAAAAGGATTGCCTCTAAATTTGCAAGAGATTTCGGATTGACTGTGGTTCTAAAGGGCAATGATACCGTAGTTGCTGATAGCCGTGGGCGTATGTATATTAACAAAACAGGCAATCCCGGCATGGCTACGGCAGGTTCAGGTGATGTGTTAAGTGGAATAATTGCTGCTTTCCTTGGGCAAGGCCTGGAAGCGTTCATCGCAGCAAAATGCGCTGTATATATTCATGGCTTAGCCGGAGACTTGGCAGCCAAAGAAAAAACACAACTTGGTTTAATTGCCTCTGATATAATTGATAAGATACCACAGGCAATAAAGATGTGCAGTTAGTGCCGGCGTAGCTCAGTCGGTAGAGCAGCTGTTTTGTAAACAGCGGGTCGGGGGTTCGATTCCTCTCGCCGGCTTAATGAGCGCATAAGTTATGGAGCAGTGATGCCAGAAATAAGCGACATAACTTATTGTGCGAATTAATCCTCGAAAATATGACATACAAGTTATGTGTCGGGGATCAACAAATCATGACGGGTAGGTACCCAAGTGGCCAAAGGGGGCAGACTGTAAATCTGCTGCACTTGTGCTTCAGAGGTTCGAATCCTCTCCTGCCCATTTTTATCCTGTTTTGTTGTATGCAGTGTTCTTTTTGAATTGTTGAGGGGATAATAAATATGGAACTAAACAAAAAGAAATTTATTTTAGCATTAGCGGTAATCTTCGCAATAGGAATATTCTTTTCTATCTGGATCCATATATTTGTCGGGTATATCAAAAAAGAACAACAAGCAATATTTGTTAATAACATAGGGGTTATCGAAAATATTTTAAAAGCAGATATTAATTTCTTAAAGGCAAGAAGAGCAGAAAAAAACTTATTAATCTTTAATGAAATAGATTATAAAAAACAAAATATGTTTTATATCAAGCAAACCAAGGTTAATATTGAAAAAATAAAGACATTAAGCCTTGATGATCAGGACACCGAGGTCGCGACTTTATTGGAGAATAATATTTCAGATTATTGTAAGCTATTTGAAGAGCTACTTGTGGTAGTTAATTCCAATGTGCCTTCTCAAAAAGACATCAAACTAATCTCTGAGAGGATAAGGCGCGTTAATGATGCCTTTGCTGAAAATGTGGAGTTGGTTTTACAAAGGCAATCTATCCAAATTGAACAGAAGCGGATTGTTATGTTCAAATATTTTACGTTGTTAAAAAGCGTCTTGATAATATTATTGCCGATTGTAATAGTACTCGGATATCTTTTTGGCAATCTTATCTTTTGTTTTGATGTATTTTAGACCTGCGAATCAATAAATATCTTTTGTCGTTTGAAAATATTGCGGAGTAGTTTTAGTGGTAAAACAATAGTTATTTTTCTCGCTATAGCCTACAAGAAAAATGATCCTAAGCTGCGATAGCAGCGTAGGGCCTAAGTATATAGAGATATTGCGGGAGTAGTTCAGTGGTAGAACAATAGCCTTCCAAGCTATATATGGGGGTTCGATTCCCCTCTCCCGCTTTGAGAAAATAATTATTGCTGTTAGCCGTGAATGGGAGGTCCTTGGGCCTTACGGCCCGAAGGATTAAAATTTCTCGTAGTAAATAAGGGAAATTTTAAGTTCGATTCCCCTCTCTCGTTTTGATAAAACAATTACTGCTGTATGGATACATCCAAAGAAGAAAAATATAAAAGTTCCTGTAAGCTTATCGATGACGCTAATATGCTTGCTTTGTATGTTGACACTAACGGGATTGTATCTTACTGCAACAAAAAAGTAGAGTCTGTAACAGCTAAAAATAGTAATGATATTATAGGGCAGGATTGGTTAAGTCTATTGTACCGCGACACAAATACGGTGATTAAACAACGAATGTTTAAGGCAGTGATGGAAGACACTATAGCTTATAAACGGCCGAATAACTTTCAAGGGATAATTATCGATTCCGATAATAATGAGCGTTTAATCTGCTGGAGTATTGCACCGATTATGTCAGTTTCCAAGGAATTAGAAGGTGTTTTGTTTACCGGAAACGATATAACAGAGCTAAGGGAGAGAGAGGATTCTGTAAGAAAAATCGATGATACTCTTAAAAATATTTTTTCTAATATTAAAGAATACGCGTTATATGTAACTAATCTAAGCGGGAATATTACTT
>Ga0105164_10002762_pt1 | contig 10808 bp, 14 predicted proteins | sample VDWuncwatermetaG_FD_89674 | JGI IMG/M metagenome (GOLD analysis project Ga0105164, IMG submission 89674) | Wastewater microbial communities from Netherlands to study Microbial Dark Matter (Phase II) - VDW unchlorinated drinking water | ecosystem: Environmental > Aquatic > Freshwater > Drinking... | reverse complement strand
CTTCATCCGACGCTGGAGGAAGTTCCAGGAGCCGCATCTGGGTCACCACCCGGGCCCCTTCCCTCCACTCCATGAGAACCAGCTTGAGGGTGCCGCTGCCTAGATCCAGCCCAAGGATCCGCTTATCCTTCACGCGTCATTGCTCCACCCAGTCCGGTTCATAGTAGGCCACCTGGTTCTGCGGCGAGGCGTCATCGGCCACTACCGTCTGCACGACTGTCCGAGTGTAATTATTTCCGGAAACCGTGACCGTCCCCGTGGAGGTAATTTTACTCCCAATCACCTCCAAAGTGGCCACCCGAACCCGCTCGGGGCTGTTTTGACCATCCCGGGTGGTTCGTAGTCGCAGGTAATTAACATTGGACTGAGCTGAGAAGGTATTAGTGACGCCTGTCGCGCTGTTGTTGTTCACGGTGACAACGGTCGTATAGCTCGACCCATTCGTTGAGACGGCCCAGGTGTAGTCGCGCGGACGGGTAGCCGAACTAGGGGAGAGGAACCGAACTTTGTTAATCGTCAGCGTGTAGGGAAAATGGACGATCAGATCCTGTGGGCCATCATTGTTATCCCCCGACCCGGGTTGTCCATCGGATTCCCAATAGGTTGAGTCGCTGCCGTCGATCGCCTTGGCTGGCCCAATGGACGAGTCCTCCTGCGCCGGGTTGTCCGAGGCGGTTGCCCCGTTGGCCGCCAGCGCGAAATCGTACCGGGCTACCACCATCGTGTAGCTCCCGCCCCCTAAGTTCTCCGTCGTTCCGGCGGTCGTCCAGCTCTCCCCCTGCCCTCCGGATCCGGTCGGAGTCTTCAAGTTCCAGATCCCCTTTTGCAAACCGGCTTCCGCCAGCCAGAGCACTTTCGCGTCGGTCTCCTCCCATCCGCTGTTCGCGATAAAGACCCCGGTCGCGTAGAGAAAACCGCCGACCAGACTAACCAAGACAATGACGATCGCCAACGTCATGATCAGAATCGATCCCTGATCGTTTATCACAAGTTGCGTCTCTTCACCCGCTCAATTAAGCGGAAGGTTTCGTCGAGTCGGATGAGCGTGAGATCCAATGTCGCCACCTTCCCGCTGACCGATAGATCCGAGGTGGTCGGCGGCCGGATGTCCCGCATCAGTAGATCGCCGCTTCCATAGGCGAAGGTCCCGCCGATCCCACCGGATAGAGTCGCCTTGCGGAGCTGATACTTCGTCTGATTGAAAGCCGGCGGCCAGGTGTCGCCGGCGTTATACAGATACAGGATGTAGGGATTGCTCACTCCACTCTCTCGCAAGGTGTAGCGGATCGCGTGATTGGAATCGTTCTGAAGAGCGGTGGCCAGCCGGACATCCCGGATCGCCTTCTCCAAACCGTGCTGCACCTGCTGCTGCAGCTCCATCCGGTCCTGGTGGCTCGACCAAGCCAGCAGGATCGGATTGAAGGCCATGGCCGCCGCCGTCATCAGCACCGCGAACAGAAGGATCGTGATGACGAGCTCAATGAGAGTGATCCCGATCTTTTTTGTCATTCCCCCGAAAGGGGGAATCAGGTCAATTGTTGACCACATTGGCGACATACGTCGTAAGGGAGGTGGAGATTTCCGCATCACCCGGAGTCCAGTAGACAGTCACCACTACCTGTTTGAAATCGCTGTTGGTTCCGGCTGGCTGGCTGACGACGACCTCCCGGGAGAATCCGGTCCAGCCGGAGACAGCCGCTTTCGCTTCGTTGGCGATCGAGGCAAAGGCCGTTCCCCGGAGATTTTCTATCTTCTCTTGAGCCAGAGCGACGGCCTGCTCCACGGTTTCCGTGTCCGCGGCGGCGAACATCCCGCGGCTCATCATGAAGGTTGCTGAGGCGATCCCCCCGACCAGGAGCAGGATCGCGATCATCAGCTCAATCAGGGTAAAACCGCGGCGCTGAAGATTCATCAGGTGTTTAGAACTGGACGTTGAGTTTGGTGCCGAGGATATGATTGCCGCTGCGGTCGTGGCGAGCCCCCAGCAAGCTTTGGTTCATGTAATAGAGATCGACGCTGGTACTGACCCCCTTGACTTCTTTGAAGGGAATAACGAACCCCAGAAAGGCCCGGTTTTGGTTCCAGGCCTTGCGGGTGTAGTCGTAGAAGGCGTCGTCGGCCACGTAAGGGGTCACTTTATGTCTGAAAATCTCGGTCGGGTAGGCGATCTTCGGCATGAGCCGGATCTGATATTCCTGTTCACCGGAACTCCCTTCGATCGTCCGCAAAGCAACGCGGCCTCTTAACGAAAGATCAAAGGACCCCCATTTCCCTTTGGGGGTCACATCCAGCTCGCCGGTGTGCTCCTCCCGGATCTTGCCGCTCGAATTTTCGTTCCGGACAAACAGGTAGTTCAGCCCAATCTCGAGCTGCTTGGAAGGTTTGAAGCGGACTCCCTGCCGGTACTCATGGTAGAAGAGGTGGCTGGCCCCATCCTCCACCCGCATCTCCGGCCGGAAAAAGAAATCCCACTTAGGATCCAGCCGTTTGACGATCTCCAGGGTGTTCCAGTACTGGAAGTCGTCCTTGGCCTGCGCCGGAAGCGGAGCCGCCAGGAGGAGGACACTGGCCACGAAGCCATAACTCCAAAAGGGCTGGAAATGCGATCCGCTCACGGGATCTATTATATACCTGCGCGGCTTACTTGAGCTGAAAGCTTGGGCAGGGTAAAGGTAACCGTGGTTCCTTTGCCAGGAGCGCTCTCCACCCGAATCGCGCCCCCGTGTAGCTCGATCAGTTTCTTGGCAATCGCCAGGCCTAAACCGGTCCCTCTGAAACCACCTCCTTCGATGCGGCCAAACTGTTGAAATTTATCGAACAGTTTCGGGAAATCCCCCTCCGCGATCCCAATGCCGGTATCCGAGATCACGCATGCCACCTCGTTTTCTCTCGATTGCAGAGAAATCTCGATGAATCCCTCTTCAGTAAATCGGACGGCGTTTTCCACCAGACGGTTGAAAATCTGGACCACCCTTTCGCCATCGGCGAAAATCTTCGAGGGGCTGGACGGAAGATGGACCTTGAGCTGAAGGTTCTTCTCTTTTACCCTGGGTTCAATGGCGGCAACCACCGGTTGCAGGAGGTCCTTCAGATTCACCCACTCCTTCTGCAACCGAATCTTGCCTGCCTCCAGCGCGGAGATGTCCAACAGGTCGTCAATGAGACGCCGAAGCCGATCGACATTCCTGAGCACAATGGTCAGGGACTGCCGCTGTTCTTGCGTCATGTCGCCCAAAAGCCCCTCCGCCAACTGGCTGACCCCCTCCTGGACAATGGTTAGAGGGGTGCGCAACTCGTGAGAAACAGTGGCGACAAACACCTCTTTGATTGACTCTGACCGGCCGAGCGGCTGAGTCCCCGTTCGATCCGCTATCCACCGCTCCAGAGATCTCTCTTCGAAGCGCCATTGGCCGCCTATTTTAAAACCGGGCAGCCGACCGCTTTGAGCCAATCGGTAGACGGTGGTCGGATTGACCTCAAACCGTTTTGCTATCTCTTCGATGGTCAGATACTGTCCATCTTCCATGTCCACCTCGAATAAAGAGGGCTCACTCCCCTTCTAATTCAAAGTATGGACGACCGGGAGAAGGGCTGTCAATGGAGGAGATACTTTGACACTTTTGGACAAAACTAAGGAGGGATGACTAGGATTGGCGAAATCTTGCCAAATCGACCCCCTTTTTAGAAGCCGCCGGTGCCGGAGGTTCCGTTGGAGACGTAGATGTCGTCGCCCGGGGTCCCTGTGATCACCCCGGCGGTGCTGATCCCAGTGACCCCGGCCGTGTTGTCCGGACCCACGGACCAGATCACGTAGTAAAGCCCGTTGGTGGCTTTGGCGAATTGGTACTGGGTGCCGGCCGTCGTGTTAAAGGGATCCGACAGAGCCGTGCCGATCAGCTTCGGAGTCGCCCCCGTCAGCGCCGACTCCCAAGTGGCGCCGGCCGCCGGATAGACCTTGCTGTTGTGGATGTAGTAGGACTCGACACCCGCCTGCAGGGCCCTGAGCTCCGCGGCCGCCTTGGCGGTGTTTCCTTCATCGATCATTCCTCGCAATCTAGGCAGGGCGATTCCTATTAAAATCGCGATCACCGCGATCACAATGATCAGCTCAATTAAAGTGAACCCCCGTTTTTCTCTCATCGAATCCCTCCATGTTGAAGAACCTTCACCATGTCGAACATGGGAAGAAGCAATGACGCCATGATAAACGCGACCACCCCTCCCATCGCGACCAGCAGAATGGGCTCCAGGAGAGTCGTCATCTGCTTGAGCCGATAACTGACCCGCAGCTCGTAGTAATCAGCGATCTTCTCCAGCATGGCATCGAGCCGCCCCGACTCCTCTCCCACCCGAATCATCTGGATCGCGTCCGGCTGGAAAATCTTCCCTGCCAAAAGGGTATCGGCCATCCGCTCCCCCTGCTCCACAGAGGTCCTCACCCGTTTTAACTCCTGGGAAATGGCCTGATTGTCCACCATCCCCTCAGAAGTTTCAAGAGCGCTGACAATCGGAACCCCGCTGGCCACCAGCATCGCCAAGGTCCGGGCGAACTGGGCCACCGTCGCCTGGTGCAGCGCCAAACCCAGGACCGGAAGTCTCAGAAGGAACCGATCCATCTCCAGGCGAACGGCCGGAACCTTCGCCGCTGCCATGAAGCCAATAACCCCCGCCGCGCCTAGAAACAGAAGGAGCCACCAGTAGACCCGAATCAGCTGCCCAACTTCCCACAGGATCTGGGTCGCTGCCGGAAGATGAATCCCCGCCTTGACAAAGAGGCCCGCGAATTGCGGCACCACAAAGGTCACCACAAAGAGGATGAGAAAAGTCGCCGCCACCAACAGAAGCGCTGGGTAAAGAAGGGCCCCCTTGACGGCCCGGGTCAATGCCAGATCCTTCTCAATGAAGTTGGCGAAACGGGTGAGGACCGTATCCAGATGGCCGCTGGCCTCTCCGGTGGCCGCGAGACTGACCATCAGTTTCGGAAAGACGGGTGTCTGGTGAGCCAGGGCTTGAGAAAAGGAAGCTCCCCCTTTTATCTCCATTGCCACCGCCTCCAGCCCTTTTCGGAGAGAGGAGTTCGTCGTCTGGGAAGCCACCGCTTCAAGGCTCTTGATTAAAGGGACTCCGGCTTCGACCATGTTGGCCAGCTGAATCGACGCCAATAAGAGCGGCTCCTGCGGAACGCCCCGTCCGAGCTGAATGTCCCATTTTCCTTGAAGGCCCACAGCCCTCTCCTCCATCCGGGTCACGAGGTATCCCATCTTCCTCAGCCGATCAGCGAGCGATTCCCTGGACTCCGCCTCCAGCACTCCCTTCACGAGGCGTCCCTGTTCATCCCGAGCTTGATACGTGAAGGTCGGCATCTCCATTAGATCTCCTGAGTCACCCGGAGGACTTCATCGAGTGTCGTGATTCCGGCCGCCACTTTCGCCAGACCATCCTCCCGAAGAGTCCGCATCCCCTTGGCCACCCCATGGGCCTTGATCTGCGCCGTGGAGACCTTCGCCAGCGTCAAGCGGTTCAGCTCTTCATCGGAACCCATCAGTTCAAAAATCCCGATCCGTCCCCGATAGCCGATGTTCCCGCACCGCCGGCAGCCCTTCCCCTTCATCCACTGGCCTCCGGCAGGAATCCCGAATCGCTTAACCGCTTCTGCCTGGGCTGGATCCGGCACCTTGCATTCGGAACAGATCGTCCGGACCAACCGCTGAGCGATGACCCCGGTCACGCTGGAGGCGACGAGGAACGGCTCAATCCCCATGTCCAGCAGGCGCGTGATCGAGGTCGCCGCGTCGTTTGTGTGCAGCGTCGAGAAAACCAGATGCCCCGTCAGGGCCGCCTGAATGGCGATCTCCGCCGTCTCCAGATCCCGGATTTCTCCCACCATGATCACGTTCGGATCCTGCCGCAGGATGGACCGAAGCCCCGTGGCAAAGGTCAGCCCCACCGTCGGATTCACGGGGATCTGCCGGATGCCGTTCAAGCGGTATTCGACCGGGTCCTCAATCGTCACGATGTTCCGCTCGGTGGCATTCAAGGTCGCGAGGGAAGCGTATAAGGTGGTGGTCTTGCCGGAACCGGTCGGCCCGGTCACGAGAATAATCCCCCAGGGTTTTTTCAAGAGATTCTCATACCTGGACAGAAGCTCCACATCCATCCCCAGCTCCTTCAACCCGATCTGAAGGCCTTTGGTGTCCAAGAGGCGCAGCACCACCGTCTCCCCGTCAATGGCCGGCATGACCGATACGCGCAGGTCGACCTCATGCCCTTCCATCGAAACCCGGAAACGGCCGTCCTGCGGCTTGCGCCGCTCCGCGATATCCAGGTTGGCCAGGATCTTGATCCGGGAAACAATCGCCGGCTCCAGATGTTTGGGCAGCGTCGTCGATTCCCGCAAGATTCCATCCACCCGGAAGCGAACCCGAAAGATTTCCTGTTCCGGCTCTAGATGGATGTCGGAGGCCCGGGCCCGGATCGCGTCGCTTAAGAGGATATTCACCAGGCGCACCACCGGCGGCTCTGAAACCAACCCTTGAAGTGTTTTAAGCTCCGGCGCCTGACCCGGCTTCATGCCCAGCTTTTCCTGAGTCAGATCCGCCACCAGCTCTTCCAGCCGGCCCTTGGCTCCGTAATACTCCTCCAACGCTTGAAGGATTTCCGCCTCCGTGGCCACAACCGGCTCCACCGTCATGCCGGTTCTTAGATGCAGCTCATCCAACGCGGTGAGGTTCAGCGGATCCGCGGTGGCCACGGTTAAGGCCTGCCCCAGCTTAAACAGCGGAATCACCTTGTGTTTGCGGGCCAACGCCTCCGGCACCGCCTCAAGAACCTGAGGATCGATCAAATAGGAAGGCAGCTCCACTCGGGGAACTCCCAAGAGGCGGCTCAGCCAATGGGCGAGCGTCGTGGGCTCGATCAGCTTCAAACGGATCAGGACCTGGCGGATCGTCTGCCCGGAGCGGACCGCTTCCTCCCGGGCCTGATGATACTGCTCGGAACTGATCAGGCCTTCTTCGACCAGTTTCTCTTCCGGCCGCTTAAGGGTTTCCGCCTTCAAGGATCGTCTCTCCTAAAGCCAGCCGAATCTCACGGATGAGCTCCGTCGGCTGGTACGGCTTGCCCAGGATGGCGTAACTGCTCCCCAGATCCAGGGAGTGTTTGGTCAAGGAAATATTCTGCGACAAGGCGGTCAGGAAAATAATCGGGATCTCCTTCGTGGCCGATGTCTGCTTTAAGGAATGATAGGTCTCCACCCCGTCCTGGCCGGGCATCAGGATATCTAATAGGATCAGATCCGGTTTTTCCTGCATGGCCAGCGCGATCCCCGCGGGACCATCCGGGGCCTCCAACACCTTAAACCCGTTGGCCGTCAACCGTGTGTTTAAAACCGTCCGCACATCCGGCTCATCATCCACAATCAGAATTTTCTTTCGATTTTCCATAGCCGCTCCTCTATCGTTCTATGCCAAGATCTGTTCGATCCTTGAAAGCAGCTGCCCGGATTCAAAAGGTTTCCCAAGATAACCCTCGATCCCCATCTCATGGACCTTCTTGAGATAACAATCGTGACCTTCATAGAAATCCTGCTCGATCCCGCTGACGACTAGGACAGGAATATGGGCCGTATAGACGGATCTCCTCAGCCCCTTCAAGACCGCCAGTCCTCCGCCGGCGGGCAGCATTAAATCCAAAAGGATCAGATCCGGTTTCCTTCGAAGGGCCTCCTGAAATCCCAGCACGGCGTCCGGAACAACAAAGGGGTCGAACCCTGATGCCTTGAGCCGCTGATGCACGAGCCTTCCCAAGTCCACGTCGTCCTCAACAACCAGGATTTTCTTTCTTCTCATCTCTTGGCCTCCTGTTTTTCACGCCTTGGCTTGCTTCGACTCTGCGCGAGCTTCAGAACCGAGGCCAATTCAGAACCTTCTTGAGGAACAAACACCCAGCCCAGCGCAGATCCTCTAGATTCACCTCTTCCGGATGGGACCGCAAGACCTCTTCCAGGCGGCGCCGCATCGCCTGAAAGCCCTCCTGATCCGTGACGGAAAGCAGGATCAATCCCCCTTCCGGATTTGCGAGGACCCGGTCCTCCCGGGACACGTGCCGCCTTAACAGATTCATCACCCCAGGGCGCTCCAGGGATCCCTTCGGCTGGCCTTCAAGGAGCTGGAACGCCAAGGAGGTCCCTTCCCGGGCCGCCTGCTCCCGCAGGACCCGAAACTCCTCCGTCAAAGCAAAGACCGGCGTGTACAAAGGCAAGCTCACCGTAAAGGCCGTCCCCTGTCCCGGCTCGGAGTTCACTCGGATTGTTCCCCCATGAAGCTGGACGATCTCCTTGACGATGGCCAGCCCCAAACCGGTCCCCCGATAAGAAAAATCCGCCGGCACCTTGGGCTGAAAAAACTTCTGGAACAATTTGGTCTGTTCCTTCTTGGGGATCCCAATCCCCGTATCGGAAACACTCAACTCCGCGGACCGGCCGTGGGCGCTCAAAGAGATCGTGATCGACCCTTCCGCCGGAGTGAATTTCACGGCGTTCGTCAACAGATTCTCCACCACCTGGCCCAGACGGCTCCGGTCTCCGTAGACCAGGGGAACCTCCCCCATCTGGAGATTCAGCTTCCTGGGAGAGACCAGGGACGCGTAATGAGTCCGCACCTCCTGGATCACTTGGGCAACGTCCATCGGCTGGCGATAGAGCACAAACCGGCCCGCCTCAATCCGGGAGACATCCAAGAGCTCCGTCACCAATTTCAACATCCGATCCGCCTGACGCTTGATGAGGCCGAGTGTTTCCTTTTGTTTTTCGCTTACAGAGCCCTCGAGGCCATCCAACAGCTGTTGGGTCCCCTCGGTGATCAAGGTTAAAGGGGTGCGCACTTCGTGGCTGACTTGAGCGACCGTTTCAGAGGTCACCTTGGCCTGCCGCCTCCAGCGCTGAGAGGCCGCTTCCATTTCATGAAGAAGAACCGCCTGAGCGATCACCCGCCCCATCCGGTCCAAGAACTGCTGGGCGGTCGGCTCCTTAAACCAGAGGAACCGGCGGGAAGGAGAAAAGCTGGAAAGGTTCACCACCCCGACGGTCTGCCCTTCCACGATAAGGGGAACGCAGCAGATCGTCTTGACCGGCCGGAACGGGCTCACCTTGGTTTTATCCGGCTGAGGGATGAACCGAGGTTCCTTGGCGGCATCCATGACACAAAAAGGTTTCTGAGACCGGGCCACCCAACCGCAAAGCCCCTCTCCCATCCGGAACTTGAGGGTTCGCCCCCGCGACTTGACTCGGCTTCCCTGCGCCCAGCGGACGGAAAGCTCCTCGGTGCTCCCATCCAAAACCATGATCGAGACCCGATCGGCTCCGGACAACTGCATCAGGGCCTTGCAGCAGCCGACCATCAGGCGCTCCAGATCCAACTGCGCCTCCAGTTTCTTCAGCCAGTCCTCCAACAGCTTTTTAGATCGAATGGCCATTTTGCCTCCTTTCTCCAATCAGGGCATGAACCCGGTCCAACAGGACATCCAACTTCAAGGGTTTCACCAGACATCCATCGGCCCCACACTCGATGGCCTGGGTTAAATCGGAAACGTCCGCCCGAGCGGTAATCACCAGGACCGGGATCTTCCGGTACCGCTCATCGGATTTAAGCAGCTTCAAGACCCGGTAGCCGTCCAACCCCGGAAGCATCAGATCCAAGAGGATCAGCTGGGGCATCTCCTTTCGGGCCAACTCCAGCGCGCTGTTTCCATCCTGGGCTGTGAGCACCGCGTACCCTTGTGCCTGCAGGTCCTGCCTCAAAGAATCAACGAGATCCTGCTCATCGTCTACCAGCAACACCTTCGGATCGTCCATGGAAGTCAAGCCCCTTTATCCTTTATATTGCCCGCGGCCCTGGCGGCCTCCAGAAGTTCCTTGAGCTTCTCCAGGAGGACCGGCGCCTCAAACGGCTTGGTGAGGTACGCGTCCGCCCCACAGTCCATGGCCAGTTTGATGTCCTCGGCCTGGGCCCGAGCGGTAAAAATCAGCACCGGGATTTTCTGATACCGTTCATCGAACTTCAGCAATCGGCAGACCTTGTAGCCATCCATCTTTGGAAGCATCAGGTCCAAGATGATCAGATCCGGCTTGGATTCCTTCACCCGATCCAGCGCCTGCTGGCCGTCGTAGGCGGGAGTCACCCCATAGCCGGCACCTTCCAGACGCATGGAGACCAGCTGCACCAGATCCGGTTCGTCATCCACCAACAAAATCTTCGCCTTATCGCTCATGGATCACCCCCACTTCACTTCTGTTTTTCAAGCTTATGGTTCTCTGCTTCCAGCTTAGCCACCTGGGCCCGGTCCACCATCCACGTTTCCATAGCGTCCCTGCCAAAACGCCAGCGGCCCCCTACCTTGAAACCAGGAAGCTTCCCTTCTTTAGCCAATCGGTAGACGGTCATCGTGTGTAAGTGTAGAAGTTCTGCAACTTGTCCAACTGTTAAAATGTCTGAATCCATATTCAATAATCCTTAATTTTAATCATTACAGTTAGATTATTTTCATTATTATTCATCACTCTTAAGCATGGCTGATCTGGCAAGAAAAATCAAGGGAGCCCAAAAATTTAGCAGTGACTCAGAGCTGGCTCTGAAGCTAGTTATTGGGCCGCAAGGCCCAAGTCACCAACACGGCCAAAAGAAGAAACCCGATCGGCGTGAAATTCCAGGAGCTTCTGACGAGGGTTTTGCTGCAGGCAATCAACGTGGTCGACCAGAGAAAAATGAGGAAGAGGGCTCTTAGCTGATGGGGCAGCCAGGAGGTGACAAAGG